>Ga0224510_10000091_pt1 | contig 76454 bp, 83 predicted proteins | sample SF_May12_sed_USG_FD_170161 | JGI IMG/M metagenome (GOLD analysis project Ga0224510, IMG submission 170161) | Sediment microbial communities from San Francisco Bay, California, United States - SF_May12_sed_USGS_4_1 | ecosystem: Environmental > Aquatic > Marine > Sediment | place: USA: California... | reverse complement strand
ATGGGGTCAACCCAAAGGCAGCCCGGGAAATTTCCTCGGTCAGGAGGGCCTGTTCCGGCTCGCCACCAACGCCCCGCTTCTGCCATTCATCGGTCAGCTCGGCCCGGATGGCGATGCCGCGCATCCGCTTGCCGATCCACGCTTCGGAATATCCCCTGGCCCGGTACAACTCCCTGGTCCGGATAAGGACCAGTTCCGGGTCTGCCATCTCCCGTATCCGTTCGCAGGCCTCCTTGGCCAACCACAGCTTGAACGGCTCCGCCTTGGGCGAGGGGATGGACTGGATGATCCGGAAAATGCCTTCGGCATTGGCGCAATCAACCAGCTCCCGTCCGCCCGGAGTATCCAGCCAAAGAGGGACGACAAACTGTCTCCACCCTCCGGCCAAGCCACTGTCACGCCCGCGTATTTTAGGAATACACGCGCCGGGGTCCAGCGAATCGGTCAACGCCCCGACAACATCCTCAACCGCAAACCACCACTCGTTGTTGTGCAGGGTTCGCCGGATTTCCATCTCATCAAGAAGCGCCAGGTTGGTTTCCATACTTTCCCCTCCTCTCTCAATCCGTCGTACCCCGCAGAGAAATGATCCGCGGTGACGATGCCCCTCTTCTCCTAAACACAAACCCCCTGTCAGGATTCACAGTATTGCACCGGGCAGATTCCGGCAAGAAACAAAGGTGTTCCCCGTATTTTTTCAGTATCCCGAGGCCGGAAATTTCTCCCACCATGCGCAGAGCATACCACCCCACCTGGGACAAATGGTGTCCTAGATAAGAAGAAAAATATAAAAACAAGAACAGCCGAAGGGAGTTACAAAAGGAGTAAAGAGAGGGAATTACTCAGAACAGTCACGGGGGTACCTGAGCTCTATGTCTAACCGCAGGGCATTGTTTCCCGCCGCGCAACATAGGGGCACCGAAAATATTGCATTTCCCTTCTTTTGGCGCGCAAAAGGGCATCAAGGAAGGCCTATGAGAGGCTAATACCCCATCTCCCGAAGAATCGATTGCATCTTTGCCGCAGAAACATCCGACTGCTCCGATTTGGAGTAAATTGTGACCAGGATGATGTTGTTATGGGCTTTGAGATAGTAGATGCAACGGTAACCAGAACGCTTTCCTTTCTGAATATCTCTGTTCTGAAGACGCACATTGAAGATGGTCAGGCTGACGCCTGGCACCTGATCTCCTGGGAAGGCGCCGGTTCGCAGTTGATCAATAAGTGGCTGAATATCTGAGCGGACGGAACGATACTACTTGGCAAGCACACGCAGATTGCGCTTGAATTCGAAAGTGTAAGATATGCTGACCTGTTCAGCCGGCATCAATGCCCTTCCACAGTTTTTCGACGGGCAAGATATTTCCTTGGAGTGCCTCCTGCATGCCCTGGTGGAAACTTTCATCCGCTGTTTTCAGGGATATACCATGACGGAATCCTCGTACGATTTCGAGAAGGGCGGGCAGATACTCCTCTGGAGTGTTTTCTATTTCACGATAAAGTTCTTTGGCACATGTCGATTTTGCTGGACTCATGGGGGAACCTCTCGATGATTTTGTTATGATTATTCATCGGGCAAGCAAAAATATCAAGCAACGAGTGCGCGCCTTGGGGGCACGCCTGATGCCATAGCCTGCAATTGTAACAATAGTGTCGTCCACATGAAAGGGCGCGCCGGACAACCGCATCGAGATGAAAAAACAGATCTTCACTCAACTCTCCGCTCAACGGCCCTCGACCACCGGTTCGCTTTTGGCAAAAAAAGCGCAAGCGCGTTCCTTGGCTTGATCCAGGGAACTGCTGGATTGCACAGCCGAGGCAAAATGATGCCCGAACGGATAGTTAGTGGCAAAATAGTGGGTGAACTCCTTGAGGCGGCCCAAGCGTCGCTCCGGCAGGAAGCTTTCCTCAAGAAGCTCGACAAAACGGTGATACAGGGCAGGCTTGTTCACCGCCCCAACCTCCGGACCAAGGCCGTACACCTGATGGGCAAGCTCGGCGAAGATCCAGGGGCGGATGGCTGCGGCCCGGCCGATCATCAGGCCGTCGGCCCCTGATTGGGCAAGACAATTCCTGGCGTCATCCACCGAAAAAATCCCGCCGTTGGCAATAACCGGGATGCTCAACCAGCCTTTGACCTTGCCGACCCATGGCCAGCGCGGCTTGCGGACAAACGGCTCGCCCCGGAGCCTGGCATGCACCGAAAGGAGATCAACCCCCTCGCCTTCCAGCATCAGGCAAAAATTACGCAGTTTCTCCTCATCCAGGGTCTCACCCAGCCGGATCTTGGCGGTGAGCGGCAGGTCGGTCAGCTTTCTGGCCGCCGCCACCAGAGCCTGCACCGTGACGGGCTCCTCCATGAGACGGCTGCCCGCCCCCATGCGACGGACGGTAGGGGCAGGGCAACCCAGATTGAGGTCAATGGCCTCGGCCCCCAGAGCATGGAGTTTGGCAATGGCCGGGGCAACTTCCTCCACCCGGCTGACCAGAAGCTGATATGACAGGGGACTTTCCTGGGCGCTTCGCACCAGATAGGGGGAGAGGTGCGGATTTTCCGAGGGCAGACGACCGGCGGAAAGCATCTCGGTGGACAACAGACCGATTCCGCCTTGCTCCAAAATAAGACGGCGCAGGGCGGAATGGGTCAAACCGGCCATGGGCGCCAAAAAGAGCGGGGGGGAAATCTCCAGCCCCTTCAGCCTGAGGGGTTGCGCCTTATCCATGGAGGGCGCCCATGCGGAACGCTTCACAAAAACAGAGCATATCTATTCCCCGCCCAGCAGCTTTTTGGCCAAGGTTCCCAGCTTTGATTCCCGGACGGCAAGAAAATCCAGGTCAGCCTTGGCCGCCAGCTCGGGCCTCTGTTCCAGCATCAACCCCGCCGCGATCTCGGCCCCGCCCACGGTCAACTCCTTGCAGGTGGCGCCGTTCTTCTCCTTGCGCCGCTTGAGCAGCACCCGGCAACAGGTGGCGGAGAAACGGGCGCGAAAGCGGTCGTGCATCTCTTTCGCCACCTTCTCAAACTCCTTGCCCTTCATGCCCCCCGGTTGCCGCGGCCCGAGAAAAAGGCTGAGCGCAACCTCAGCCCCGGCCAGCGCACCGCAGGCGCACCCGGCGCCGCCCATGCCGTGACAGAAACCGGACCCCAGACGGACAGCCATTTCAGGGCTGAGATCGCCGCGAAAACCCTGATTGATAACGACGATAACCGCCTCGGAACAGCAGTAGCTCCGGGCCGTATAGATATTGGCCGCACGTTGGCCGACCAGATCAACTATGCGAGAAATATTTTCTTGGTTTTTCATGTTTTCTACCCATTGAAAAAGATAAAAGGCGCGCAAAAGAACAAAATCTCCCAACAACAGGTGCTTCGACAGGCTCAGCACGAACGGAAAGAGTCAATGAACTCAAGACAACTCCCGTTCGTCCTGAGCCTGTCGAAGGGCTCTTTCTTACGCATCCACAAAAGATCCCAGCTCCAAACCATCCTGGCCCTTTCGATAACCATCCCATATACCACAAAAGGGTGGCCGGATCATCCACAATCCCGGCCACCCCTTAACCTTGCGCCTTTAACCTTCAACCTATCTTCATCCCCTGCCGAAGGTAAGCCCGCTCTCCCCACGGTCAACCACGATCCTGTCGCCCTCGGCAAAGGTTCCATCGAGAATCTTCATGGCCAACCCGTCCTGGACATAGCGCTGGATGGCGCGCTTGAGCGGCCTTGCCCCGTAATTCGGATCGTAGCCCACCTCGATCAGGTATTCCTTGGCCGCTTCGGTCAGGGCAATGGCGTACTTCTGCTCGGCCAGCCGCTGGGTGAGCAGCGCCACCTGGAGGTCGATGATCCGGGCAAGATGTTCCTTGCCCAGGGAATGGAAGATGATGATCTCATCGATCCGGTTCAAAAACTCGGGCCGGAACTGGGCATGAAGGATGGCGTCGATCTGCACCTGCATCTCGGCTCTCCGGCTCTCGCCCAGATCCATGATCAGCTGACTGCCCAGGTTGGAGGTCATGATCAGAATGGTGTTTTTGAAATCCACGGTCCGACCCTTGCCGTCGGTCATCCTCCCGTCGTCGAGAATCTGCAGGAGAACGTTGAACACATCCGGATGGGCCTTTTCGATCTCGTCAAAGAGGATGACCGAATAGGGCCTGCGCCGCACCGCCTCGGTGAGATAGCCGCCCTCCTCGTAACCCACATAGCCCGGAGGCGCGCCGATCAGGCGGGATACCGAATGTTTCTCCATGAACTCGCTCATGTCCAAACGGATCATGGCCTTTTCGGTGTCAAAAAGGAAATGGGCCAGACTCCGGGCCAGCTCGGTTTTGCCCACCCCGGTGGGGCCTAAAAAGATAAAGGAGCCCAGGGGCCGGTTGGGATCCTGCAACCCGGCCCGCGCCCTCCGCACCGCGTTTGCCACCGCACCGATCGCCTCTTTTTGTCCCACCACCCGTTTAGTCAGTTCGGCATCGGCATGGACCAGCTTTTCCTTTTCCCCTTCCAGAAGCCGGTCCACCGGGATGCCGGTCCACTTGGCCACCACCTGGGCCACATCCTCCTCGTCCACCTCTTCCTTGAGCATCTTCCGGTCCTTTTGGATCTCGGCCAGCCGGGTGTTTTCGGAAGCAAGCTGCTTTTCAAATTCCACGATCCTGCCGTATCGGATCTCGGCGACCTTGCTCAGATCGCCCTGCCGCTCCGCCTGCTGCTCGGCAACCCGCGCCTCGTCGATATCGCTCTTGATCTTGCGGATCTTCTGAATGATGTCCCGCTCCAAGGTCCAGTGGCCCTTCATGGCGGTCAGGGTCTCGTTGAGCTCGGCCAGCTCCGCCTCGATCTTATCAAGCCGCTCCCGGGAGGCGGCGTCGGTCTCCTTCTTCAGTGCCTCCCGCTCGATTTCCAGCATGATCCGCTTGCGATCCACCTCGTCGATCTCGGTGGGCATGGAATCGATCTCGATCCGCAGCCGGGAGGCCGCCTCGTCAATGAGGTCGATGGCCTTATCCGGAAGAAAACGGTCGGTGATATAGCGGTTGGACAGGGTCGCCGCCGCGACGGTGGCCGAATCCTTGATCCGCACCCCGTGATGGACCTCGTATTTTTCCTTGATCCCGCGCAGGATGGCGATGGTGTCATCCAAAGAAGGCTCCTGCACCAGAACCTGCTGAAAACGGCGCTCAAAGGCGGCATCCTTTTCGATGTATTTGCGGTACTCGTTCAGGGTGGTTGCCCCGACACAGTGCAGCTCGCCCCTGGCCAGGGCGGGCTTAAGCATGTTGGAGGCGTCCATGGCCCCTTCCGCGGCCCCGGCCCCGACCAGGGTATGGATTTCATCGATGAAGAGGATGACCTCGCCGACCCGTTTCTGCACCTCCTTCAAGACCGCCTTGAGCCGGTCCTCAAACTCGCCCCGATACTTGGCCCCAGCCACCAGCGCGCCCAGGTCCAGACAGAGCACCTGCTTGTTGCGCAGGGTTTCCGGCACATCGCCGTTGACGATACGCTGGGCCAAGCCCTCGACAATGGCGGTCTTGCCCACCCCGGGCTCGCCGATGAGCACCGGGTTGTTCTTGGTCCGCCGGGAGAGGACCTGGATCACCCGCCGCACCTCGTCATCGCGGCCGATAACCGGGTCGAGCTTACCCTGCCTGGCCACATCGGTGAGGTTGCGGGCATATTTGTCCAGAGCCTGATATTTTTCCTCCGGATTGGGGTCGGTGACCCGCTGGTTGCCGCGAATAGCGACCAAGGCCTGCAAAAAGGCCTCCCGGGTTATCCCTTTACGCTTGAAGGCCTGGGCTGCGGGAGAATCCCGGTCATCGAGCACGGCGAGAATCAGATGCTCCAAACTGACGTACTCATCCTGCATCTCCCCGGCCACCTTGAAGGCTCTATCCAACAGGGCCTGAAATCGTTTTCCGGCATAGGCCTGGGTGTACCCGCCGCCGCTCACCTGGGGCAGCTTGGTCAGCAACTCATCCATCTCCTGGCGGAGCAGAGCCGGGTTCACCCCCATCTTTTGCAAGATGGGCACCACCACCCCATCGGGCTGATCGAGAAGAACCCGCATGAGATGCTCGGGCTGTATCTCCTGATGCCCCTTGTCCTGGGCCAGATGCTGGGCAGCCTGCACCGCTTCCTGTGATTTCACCGTAAATTTATCAAACTGCATATTGTCGCTCCTTCATAAGAAGAAAATACTTTTAAAAAAAGCCCCCGCTCAGTACTGCGAATACCGTAAGCGCACCCCCAGTGGCTGTCAAGGGGACCTACGTCAAAGTATTGACGGACACAAAGAGAATCTTTTTGAGCCTGGGATGCCGGGCCCGGAAGAGAGGTTTTTGGGTTCATCCTGGGTTCAAGGGAAGGTCCGCAGCAAGCCGAACCTTCCCTTTTTCCCATGCCGCACCACATAACCTTTGCCTTACCCATCCCCTCGAGGCTATATAGAACTTGCCTCCTTTCCAATCCTTCCTCAGGATATCACATGCCCGATCTTGCCATAACCATCTTTATCATAACCTATCTCGGCGTCGCCATCGGCCGCATCCCCGGCCTGATGCTGGACCGCACCGGCATCGCCCTGCTGGGGGCAATCGCCATGATCGCAAGCGGCACGGTCCCTCTCACCGGGGCCATGGCTGCCATCGACCTGCCCACCATCATCCTCCTCTACGCCCTGATGGTGATTTCCGCCCAACTCCGGCTGGGGGGGTTCTACACCTGGGTCGCCGGCCGCACCACCGGACTGCTCGACCGACCCCGTCTTTTTCTGCTCAGCAGCATGCTGCTGGCCGGACTGCTTTCCGCCCTCTTGGCCAACGACATTGTCTGCCTGGCCTTCACCCCGGTTCTCTGCCTCGTCCTGCGCAAAAAAGGGCTCAATCCCCTGCCCTTTCTCCTCGGCTTGGCGGCCGCCAGCAATATCGGCTCGGCCGCCACCATCATCGGCAACCCGCAGAACATGCTGATCGGCCAGGTCGGCCAACTCCATTTCGGCAGATTCCTCCTCTGGTGCGCGCCTCCAGCGCTTATCGCCATGGCGGGCGCCTACCTCATTCTCTGCCGCATCTACAAAGGGTGCTTCGGGGCAACCGCACTTCCCCAGAGCATTGGCCACACCCCCGATTGGCCCGCCTTCGATCTCCACCAAACCACCAAAGGGCTCATCGGTATCCTGGTTCTGCTCGGGCTCTTCTTTACTTCCATCCCCCGCGAGCTTTCCGCCATCACCGTGGCCGCGATCCTGCTCTGCAGCAGAAAGATGCACTCCCGAAAGATCCTGGAGCTGGTGGACTGGCAACTGATCACCCTGTTCTGCTCCCTGTTCATCGTGGTCCACGGCATCACCAGCCGCAATATTCCCAGCCTGCTCATGGAGGCCATGGCTCAGCAGGGCATCCCCATCAGCAACCTCTTTGCCCTCACCGGACTCTCCACCATCCTGAGCAATCTGGTCAGCAATGTGCCTGCCACCATGTTCCTGGTCCACTTTCTCGACCCGAATGTGCCGGAACAATGGTATGTCCTCGCCCTGTCCAGCACCTTTGCCGGCAACCTGGTCATCATCGGCAGCATCGCCAATCTCATCGTCATCGAGCAGGCAAGGAAATTTCAGATTGAGATCAGCTTTAAGGAACACGCCCGGGCAGGCGTCTTGATCACGCTTTTTTCTCTGCTCGTTCTTGTTTTACTGCTATACTTGCACCACTCCCTCTTGCCTCTGCAGAGCTGAAATCAATACCTGCCCCATCTCTTTCAGGGAAACAACTTTTATGAAAAGCCACTGGCTTGCACTCTTCAGCGAAAAAAAACTCCAGCTCATCACCACCTGGCTGCGCCAACATGTCCTGACCTCCGACCACCTCACCCAGTCGCTGGTTATCATCGCGGCCCTGCTGATCGCCGTCTTGATCGGCAATCGCCTCAAACGAAAATTTTCAACTCCCGTCCTGCCCCTTGCTACGCCTTTGCTCTGGCTTTTCCTGCAGATCGTCTCGCTGCTGGTGGCCATGGAAGCCGAATGGCCCCACAATCTGCTCACCATTGTCATCAATCTCCTGGCGGTCTGGGTCATCCTCCAGACCGCCTCCTCGCTGTTCAACAACAGCGCCTGGATCAAGCTGATTGCCATCATCGCCTGGACCCTTGCCGCCCTCAACATCATGGGCTTGCTGGGCCCGACCATCGGGCTGCTCGACCGCCTCTCCCTCAAATTCGGCACGCTGCGCATTTCCCTCCTCACCGTGTTCGAAGGACTCCTGACCCTGGCGCTGCTGCTCTGGGGAGCCCGCATCCTCGCCCGTCTTCTCGAAAAGCGCATCCGGGAGAACTCCTCCCTCTCTCCTTCCATCCAGGTCCTGTTCGTCAAACTCTCCAAGGCGGCACTCATCGCCGTCGCCATCCTGGCAGGGCTGCGCCTGGTCGGCATCGACCTCACGGCCTTTACCATCTTCACCGGCGCGGTTGGCGTGGGCATCGGCTTCGGGTTGCAAAAAATCGCCTCCAACCTGATCAGCGGCATCATTCTCCTGCTGGACAAGTCCATCAAGCCGGGCGACGTGATCACCGTCGGCACGACCTATGGCTGGGTAAACTCCCTGGGCGCCCGCTACACCTCGCTCATCACCCAGGACGGCAAGGAATTCCTGATCCCCAATGAAGATCTGATCACCCAGCAGGTGGAAAACTGGTCGTTCAGCAACAGCACCGTACGCTTGAGAATTCCGGTGGGCATCGCCTACCATTCGGATGTGCGCAAGGCCATGGCCATCTGCGAAACAGCCGCCAGGCAGACAGAGCGGATCATCAAGGAGCCGCAGCCCGTTTGCCTGCTCGTCGGATTCGGCAACAGTTCGGTCGATCTTGAACTGCGGATCTGGATCAACGATCCGGTCAACGGGGTCAGGAATGTAAAGAGTGCGGTTCTCTTAAATATCTGGGATGCCTTTCATGAACAGGGCATTGATATCCCCTATCCGCAGCGGGATATTCACATCAGAACCATGCCCCCCGGAACAGGAGGTATGGCGGGTGGACAGCAGGAGAGCCTCCGGCAAGATCTTTCATCCGGAGCGTGATGCACAAGGCGGGCAAAAACGAAACGCTTGCCGTAAACCGAGGCTGTTACACCTCAAAACTCTGATGCGGTTCCGGGACATCAACCTGCGCAAAACCCAACTCATTGCGCAGGGAATCGGCAAAGATGGCAGCCACCTCCTCCTCGCCATGCACCACAAAGGTGCGGCTCGGTTTCTTCTTCATGGCCCCGGCCCAGGCCAGCAGCCCATCCCGATCGGCATGGCCGCTGAAACCGGTGAGGGTTTCCACCTTGGCCCTGAGCGGAAATTCCTCGCCAAAGATCCGTACCGTTTCCTCCCCTTCCACAATCCTGCGGCCCAGGGTATTGGGCGCCTGCCAGCCGGTGACCAGAATGGTGTTCTTCTTGTCGCTGATGCGTTTGCGCAGGTGATGCAGGATACGCCCCGCCTCCATCATGCCGCTGGCACTGATGATGATCGCCGGCTCCCGCAAGAAATTCAGCTCCTTGGAATCCTGTACGCTCTGGGTGTAGCGCAGGGTGTCGAAGCCGAAGGGGTTGCTGTGGTTGTCCTTCAATAAAAATTCCCGGATCTCGCTGTCGTAGGTCTCGGGATGCAGCCGGAAGATATCCGTGACCCTGGTAGCCAGCGGGCTGTCCACATAGATGGGGAGATTGGGAATATCACGCTTCAAAAAAAGTCGATGCAGGGCATAGACCAGCTGCTGGGTCCGCCCCACGGCAAAGGCGGGAATCAAGAGGGTGCCGCCCCGCTGGTAGGTCTCATTGACAATCCGCTTCAGCTCCCGCTCCGCCTCAGGGTACGGCGAATGCTGACGGGTGCCGTAAGTGCTCTCCATGATCAGGATATCCGCGCCCTCGCTCAACACCGCCGGATCTTTGATGATCGGGATCCCTGACCGCCCGATATCGCCGCTGAAAACCAAGCGAACATCGCGATTCTTTTCCTGATCATGGATATCGAGAATCACATTGGCGCTGCCCATCATATGGCCGGCATCCACCATAGTAAGATGCACGCCGGGCAAGATCTCCCGCTTGCGGTTGTAGCTGATGCCGACGAACAGGTCCATGGCGGCCACGGCATCTTCCTTGGTGTAGAGAGGCTCAAACTCCTTCTGCTTGTTCTTTTGGCGCAGCTTGTTGACAAACTCCACATCCTGCTCCTGGATATGCGCGGCATCCATGAGCATCACCGCACAGAGATCGCGGGTGGCCGAGGTGCAGATGATATCGCCGCTGAACCCCTTTTTGACCAGGCAGGGGATATTGCCGGAATGGTCGATGTGGGCATGGGAAAGAATCAGACAGTCAAGATCCTTGCCCGCGCAAAAGCCGGTGCGGTTGAGCTCGAACGCCTCTTTACGCTTGCCCTGGAAGAGCCCGCAATCAAGGAGGATGCGCTTGCCGTTAACCTCAAGGAGGTGCTGCGAACCGGTAACGGTTTTCGCCGCGCCGTGGAAGGTAAGTTTCATGGGTATGCTCCCTGGTTGGTAGAGATGCTTTCAGCTCAGCATACAAGGATGGCGGAAAAAACAGAAGTACAGATTTATCTTGAATGGCTTTGCCGACACAAAGGCCGCACGGAGGAAAGCAACATGATTCCTAATCCCGTTTATTGCCCGCCACCGGATGAAAAGAATATAATTCTTGAATTGCTCCATGGCCTCAGGTAGACAGAGAACCTTCCGGCTATTTTACTCCGGGATTAGATTGCTTTGACATCTGACAAATCAGAACTGTTTTTAAAGTATATGAAAAACAAGGAATTGGACATGGGCAGGGAAACAGATTCGGAGCTGAATACTTTTATTGACGAATGGGAAGAAACGCCTGAAAAAAACAGAGCGGTGTTTACGCGTTTGCGGGAATATCTCGGCAAAAAAGAGGGTGTCACCCTCCAATTCATCGCCCGGCCCGGTGTCACCTATTCTCTCCGGGCTGTTCATGCCGCCCAGAAAAAAAGATCTCTTTTCGTAATGGTTGATGTGATTGAGGACACCCCCAGATGGCTTTCCGTCTGCTTTTACGGGGAAATGATTACTGATCCGGAAGAAAAAGGCGACTTTGTTCCCGGAGGCCTGCTCGGTGAAGATGCTGTCTGTTTCGATATTGCAGAATGGGATGAAGAACGTATCCGCTATATCGAGGTCCGCCTCAATGAAGCCTGCCGAAACGCCACCAAGGAATAAGCGCTGTTTGTGCAGAGATAATCTTCACCTGAAGGCAAGCAACTCGGCAACGCTGACGCGCCTTACCTTTTCCCCTCGACATTGTTTGTGGGAAGAAAATCACAAATGACCTTAAAAATCCTCTGGGCCAGATTGGCAGACATCGAAGCTAAGTCCGGCATGAAATGCGGCCGCCCCGGCAAGTGCAATGCCGACTGCTGCCATCCCTCCATCATGGGAGGGGTACCGGGTGTTACCCCGCCCGAGGCCGAATTGATCAACAGCTTTTTGGCAACGCAGCAGGGTTTCCGTTTCTCTGAAGCAGGAGAAGATGGTTGCAAGTTCCTGGGCAAGGACGGGCTGTGCCGGATTTATTCCGTCCGGCCCATCGACTGCCGGGTCCATTTCTGCAAGGAGAACTCGCTGGAAAGCCAGCCCAACCCCGAGATCGTCCATCTGGTGGCGGAGTACCATTCCCGCCACGAAGCGGCGTTTATGGAAACGGAGCTGATTGATTCATTCCGATTTTTGGGGGAATCATAAGGATAGCCGCCAGGCGCAAGGATACCGCTTGCTCCTGAAAGAAGACTGCCTGCTCCGTTGTTTACTCAGCTCAGCATGCATTATGCAACGCACAGAACTCTTGGATCAGCAGTTTGCGGGCGACCAGTCCCAGCTTGAAATAGAAAGGGCTTTGCATGAGAATATGAATGGCTTTTTGCTGGGTCATGGCATTCTCCCTTACAATTATCAAAAGCTATTCCGGAAAAGTTACACCTCCTCCACGCACACCCGGCTACGCCCGGCCTTTTTCGCCTGGTAGAGCACTTCATCGGCCCGTTGCAGCCACTCGTCCTTGCTCATTTCTGGATTCCACTGAACCAGGCCGATACTCACTCCCAACTTACTGCCGTCGCCTGCATTGAGGTCAAGGCCATCGATGGCAGTGCACAACCGCTCGGCAAGCAACCGGGCCGGCTCAAGGGAGGTATCCGGCAAAACCAGGACAAACTCATCCCCGCCCATGCGCACCAGAAGATCACTGCTGCGCACCATTGCGGTCAAGGCCTTGGCCACCATCCGCAAGGCATCATCCCCCGCGGCATGCCCCAAATTGTCATTGATCTGCTTAAAATGATCCAGATCCATGCTGGCCACGGTTATGGGACGATCATGGCGACGGGCGGTTTCCAGCATTGATCCGACGCGCTCCTCAAAAACCCGCCGGTTGTCAAGGCCGGTGAGCATGTCCCGCCTGGCCTGGGCAAAAAGATCCTCATACATAAGGGCACGCTGCAAGGACTCGCCCAAAATATCCAGGGCATCCCGCAGGATGTGGCTTTCCTCTTCTTCAATGGAGGTTCCCCGACGCAACAGCATCAGACAGCCCTTATTGGCGGCAACAGAGTCACCGGCCAATGACATCCGCCATTGCTGCACGAAAAACGGGCCCCATGCACAGCAGGTGTCATCCAATTGACAATCCACCTTCTCAAAAACCTCTTCGGCTGTCTGCATGGCAAGACGCCGGTCCGGCCCGTGACAAGAGCAGATAATATGCATCCGGCTCCGGTCGAGGCTGCGGTAGGCTATAAGGTCATGCTCAACCAGGGGCATCAGCCATACGGAAAAAGCCTCGATCATGCCCTGCAGATCAGTGGCGCCTGCCAGTCTGGCGTGCAGCTCATTCACCTGTTTCAACCATTCCGACTGGCGGCGGTAACGATCAAGCTCCACCATCAGATGATTCAGATTCATCGGTCCTGCGAGTTCCCTATCAGAGAGAGAGATTGCTGTGTTCATTGCAACGGCTCCTTTTATTAAAAAGAATGTTTGACCAGTACCTTTGCTATTTTCATGCCAGATCGGTGAAACATTCTTTTTAAAAGCCATAAACCGCAAGGCTCGCCGCCAACACACGCCGTATGATCTTAAAATAACTAAGAAAAATCAAGAACTAAAAAATCAAGACCCGTTCTTGCGAAACAACCTTCCCCCCTTGCAGAGGGAAATAAATTCCCTCCACAAGGCGTCGGGTTGTTGACACCAGGAAACCTTGGCACGATCACAACATCACTGCATTACGCAACCCGGGCAATCGTTTGCTTGCATCCGCCAACGAAGCGGATATCATGAAAAAAACAATCGCCATCCAGCTCAGTCAAGGGAGCGTCCCGCATTTATGCCGATTTATCCCACCCGTCGTATCATCCATCTCGACATGGATGCCTTTTACGCCTCCGTCGAGACTCTCGACAATCCCACCCTCCGGGGGCGGCCCGTGGTTGTGGGCGGCAACGGCAACCGAGGCGTGGTTTGCGCCGCCTCCTATGAAGCCCGGAAGTTCGGGGTGCATTCAGCCATGCCCATCCTTACCGCCAGAAAACTCTGCCCGAACGGGGTATTTCTTCCGGTCCGCATGGCCAGGTATCAGGATATATCCCAGCGAATCATGGAGATCTTCCTGCAATTTACCCCGATGGTGGAACCGCTCTCTCTCGACGAGGCGTTTCTGGATGTCACGGCAAGCCGATGCTTAATGGGGGCGGCGGAGGATATCGCCCTAAAGATCAAGACGTTGGTCCGGGAAACCATCGGCCTCACCGTTTCAGCCGGGGTCGGCACTTCGAAACTGGTGGCAAAGATCGCCTCCGATCTCAACAAGCCGGACGGGCTGACCATTGTCCCCCCCGGCCAGGAAAAGCCCTTTCTGGCGCCCTTGCCCATCGGTCGCCTGTGGGGGGTGGGGAGGGCCACCCAGCAGGCCCTGGCCCTGATCGGGGTAAAAACCATCGGTGACCTGAGCCGCATACCGCTCGCCATCCTCACCACCAAGTTCGGCAAGGCCGGACTCTTGATGCACGAATCGGCAAAAGGCATCGACCACCGCCCGGTTGAACCGAGGCATGAGGTCAAGTCCATCGGCCACGAAGAAACCTTTAGCGAGGATCTGCACGACAGAAAAAGACTCGAACAGGAACTGCTGGCCCTGTGCCTCAAGGTGGGAAAACGGACGCGGGAGAAAGGAATGGCCGGCAGAACCGTCACCATTAAGGTCAAATACCGGGATTTTGTGCAGGTGACCCGCTCGCTCACCCTGGCCGAGCCGGTGGCCGACGACAAAGCCCTCTACCAGACAGGGCGCCTGCTTCTTGCCAAGACCGAGATCGGCTCGCGCCCCATCCGATTACTGGGGATATCGCTGGCGAACCTTTGTCCTGCCGAGGCTCACGGGCAGCTGGCCCTGTTCGGCAAGAGCCGAACCAGGGAGAAAGATTGCCGGCTCTATCAGGCGATCGATACCATCAGCGACCGGTATGGAAGCGGAAGCATTGTTCCGGCTACCTTGGTGGAGAGAAGAGAGGAAGAGCAGGAGGAAGCAAAAACCTGACGCAGATAATTACGGGAATCGCCCAAAAAGATATGAGCAGAAATACACCACGTTAAACAAAGGCCTGGCATTGACCCTGAAGCATGGCTCCAGGATCTTACAGGATTCCACCTTCCCGCCAAGCGCAACACGGCAGGGGCTCGAGATACCAGGGCGCCACGGAGACCTTGTGCTCCTCAATACTTCAGGCCAACCCGATCGCGGACCAGATCCAGGGTAATGGCCGCCTTTTCCCTGGCCTTGGCCGCGCCCCGATGGAGGATATCCCGTACCTGACCTGGGTCGGCCAGCAATTGCTCCCGCTTTTCCCGGGCCTCGCGGAAATACTCCCAGAGCAGATCAAGCAGCTCCAGCTTGATCTTGCCGTACATGGCCCCGCCGTTCACATAAAGGCCATGCACCTCGGCCAGCCGATCCGCGGGGGCGAACAGCTTATAAAGGCTGAAGAGGTTGCACTTCTCCGGGTCCTTGGGCTCTTCCACCGGGGTGGCGTCGGTGACAATGGCCATGACCTTTTTCTTCAACTCCTTTTCGGCGGCAAAGATGGGAATTGTGTTACCATAGGATTTGGACATCTTCTGGCCGTCCAACCCGGGGATGGTGGCCAGGTTGTCGTCAATGACCGGCTCGGGCACGACAAAGGTATCCCCATAGGTGTTGTTGAACTTGATCGCGATATCACGGGCCACCTCCAGGTGCTGCTTTTGGTCCTTGCCAACCGGAACCCGTTCGGCCTGGTAGAGCAGGATATCGGCCGCCATGAGCACCGGATAGGAAAACAGCCCGTGGCTTGAAGCAACGCCCTTGGCAACCTTGTCTTTGTATGAATGGCAGCGTTCCAACAACCCCATGGGGGTAAGGACGGAAAGAATCCAAGTCAGTTCGGTAACCTCGGGCACATCGGACTGCACCCAAAAGATGCAGCGGTCCGGGTCAAGCCCCAGGGCAAGAAAATCGGTAGCCGCTTCAAGGGTGCCGCGCGACAACCGCTCCCGGTCCTGCACCGAGGTAAGGGCATGGAGATCCACGATAAAAGCGTACAGCTCGCTTGAATCCATGCTGCTGATCATGGAGCGCATCATGCCGAAGTAGTTGCCTATATGAAGCTGGCCAGAGGGCTGGATCCCGGATAAGATTCTCATTAGGTTCTCTCTTGGTAACTGACAGGCGGAAAATGGACCCACCCGGGCGTAAATCCGCCGGATTATCACACTGCCTCATACATATTCCCGGAGGCAGTGCAGTTCAAAAAAAGGCCGGGGCGGCAATCTTGACGAACTCGCAAAAAGGGAAAAAGACCACATGTCCGTAACATAAAGTCAAAGAGTTCCCAAGCAATACCTGTTGTAATCGCGTCTTTTTGCGATTTCAACAATCTTTTTCCACCCCGCGATCCTTGGCTGATTTTTTTTGCGATTGACAGCTTTATCCGCCAACGTTACATCTTTGCATGCATTCCCAACCGATTGATCCAATGGAGATCCCATGAAAAAATACACCTATCTCCCTGCGATATTCGCCCTTGCTTTCCTTGTCACCGCATGCACCATGCCTGCGGTGAAAGGCTCGGCGCCCCACCCGGACAAGGAAAAACCGGCAGAAGAAAGCATCCAGCCGGAAAAACCCGCCGCTACGATTCGTCCCGAGACAAAAGGGAAACGTGTTTCCCTGATCCCCAAAGAGGATACGGCAAAGCCAGCCAAGGTAACGCCACAGGACAAGACGGTCGCCGCCCCGCCTCCGGACACACAGCCTGCTCCACCCCAGCCCCAACCGCAGCCCCTGGTTTTCACGGATTACAACACGGGCCTTTCCTTTACCTACCAACGGCCCTGGCATCTGGTCTCAACCCAGGGAGAGGGGCCAGTGCTCGGCAGGGACGGACATTCCCAGCTGACCGCCCGTTTTGCCACCCTGACCACGAACAAAGACAAGGGCGCGCAAAAAGGGTATTTTTATGCCCCGGAAGACAGCCTCACCGGAACAATCGGCACAAGATTAAAAACCATGCTCGGCCTCGGGAACAAACAGATAACGCAGGAAAAAACACCCATTGACGTGCTGTTGACCCAAAAACATTTTCCAAACCTCATCATCGAAAAGCGTTATCGGGGGAACAATGGCGGGGTGGTTGTTCAAAAATGCCGCCACAAACAGCTTCCCGGCCAGATCCTGGTGCAGCATATCTTCATCGAGGACAAGGTTGCCTCATTCAGCCTGTCCGAGGTGAAAAACCGACAACTCAAGCTTGAAATGCAACAGATCGTGCTCTCCACGAGAAAGCCGTAACATCGGACCGCAAGCAAACCCCAGGCAAAAAAAATCCCCTTCCCGACAAGGAAAGAGGATTTTTTTGGGGCACCCACTCAGTACTATGAATTCAAGTACTGCTTGATCCCATCGGCAATAATCTTGAAAATCTCGGTGAACCGCTCCTCGTTGCGCTCAAGCAGGGTAATCCGGAAACCCTGCAATTCGGTGGCGAACGAAGAAAGCGGCACCACGCATACGCCGGTGGCCCCCAGCAGGTAATAAACAAACCGTTTATCATAGGCAACATTCGCCCCGCTCACCAGACTCTCCACCTGGGCGCGAACCTCTTTATTGCCGATGGACAAGGTCTGTCGACTGTTCAACTTCCCTTCCTTAAAAACCACGCTCATGTAGAATGCGCCGTTGGTCCGGTTCACCAGTACGCCGTCGATATCCTTCAAGGCATCGTAGGCGATATTGGAGAATTTCTCATAGCGATTGATCCTTTCCTGCAGATAGGGAACATACTGCGGATGGCTGAGAATGGCCGGAATCGCCCGTTGCGGCAAGGTTGTCGAACAGACCTCCACCATCTTGGCGTTGAGGATGGAGGTCACATACTTGGCGAACATGGGATCGCGATCGGCATTGTAAACTTCAATCCAGCCGCAGCGCGAGCCGGGCCAAGGCATTTCCTTGGAGATGCCCCGCATGCAGATGGCCGGCACATCCCCGATCACCTCGGCCAGGGGCAAGGTTTTCTGCCCGTTGTAGATGATGGCCTGGTACACCTCGTCGCAGATCACGAACAGGTCGTATTTCCTGGCCAGCGCCACCATGCCCCGCAGGATTTCCTCGGGATAGACCGCGCCGGTGGGGTTGTCCGGGTTGATGATCAGGATGCCGGCCACGGCGGGGTTGTACTTGATCCGTTTTTCCAGATCATCGAGATCCGGATACCAGTAATTATTGGGATTCAACCAGTAGGTTACCGGCCGGTCTCCGGCGTGGGCTGCTTCCGCCGAGGAATGGGTGGTGTAGCTGGGCGAGGGCACCACCACTCGGGCGGTGGGCCGCAGGAAGCCGAAAACCTTGCTGATCGCGTCGCCCAGGCCGTTAAAAAAGATGATGTCGTCGGGTCCGATCTGCGCCCCGCCGCGCTTGTTTGTCTTGGCGGCCAGAAATTCCCTGGTGGCCAGCATACCCCGGGTCGGGCAATAACCGTAGGTGGCGTCTTCCATGACCAGATCGGCAACGACCTGTTTCATCCACAGGGGAATCTCTTCGCCCTTGGCAATGGGGTCGCCGATATTCTCCCAGTACACCTTGATCCCCAGCTTCTGCAACTTTTCGCCGACAATGACGATATTGCGGATCTCGTAGGTCAGCTCCCCGGCGCCGCTATGCAGGATATCAGTACGCATGCACGCAATCTCCCTTTTAAAAAATCATGGCTGTGTTTAGGGGCCGTTATGAAATAACCATTACATTTCCGACCACTTCGTTACGGCCCCTTATGCCGGTCACGACATTTCAATGGTACAATTATTTTTAAATAACGGCTCATTGCGACGGGCGGGATCGGCAAACAAATCAGGAAAACACCATCTGCGGTGTGGCTGCACACCTCCCCCAGGCGCAAGGATAAAGGACATTTATTAACACCAGCCATTACCAGAAGTCAATAAGTCCTTTACCGGGTCCGCAACATTGCCGATAGAGAAGGTAACAGGTGGGCGGACAGGCCCATGATCAACCCACGCAGGCAGGAGGTATCGGAATGGCAATCATTCGGTTTTCGATTCTCGGCGAGGTGGTTCACTTCGGGGCGAGGGAACGACAAAAGATCACGAGCAGCGGCTGCAACGAACCTTATAAGAATCGTTACTGGTGCCCGAAGAAAAAATGGTTCAATAAGGAGCCCTGCCCCTTTCTCTGTCTGCGGGAATGCGAAAATTATCAGGCCATGTGCGGATCGCTTTGAAAAATAAGCGCGCTTGATCAGGCGGCAATATTAATGCTGGAGGCAGGCCGCATCAGTCCGACCATGATGGCTGCCACGGCTTTTTGCGCTGTTGCCGGAGGCTTTTGCTCGGAACCGCCCTCCCCCACCGGTTGTTCCTCGGGTACGCCCCCCTTTTCATCTGTCGCAGCGACAAGCGACTCTCCAGACCCGGCCTGGCCGATCTCCTTACCCGCCGCTTTTTCCTTGGCCTGCTCCAAACGGACCATCTGCAGCTCCTGGCCGGCCTCGGCAATCACCAGGGAAGCCCTGGCCGCCACCTTCTGGTCTTGAGGGGAGGGGTCCGCCGGGGCAAGGGCCGCAGCCCGCACCGTCTGCATCTTGCTGATGGTTGCCTCGGGGCTGGATTCCTTTCCGGTATCGATCCCAACCTCACCGCCAACGGCATACTGTTTGCCGTCCGGCCCCTTGGCATACTGAAAACTGGCGCCCCCGGTGGCATAGGATCCGGCTGCGGCCAAGTGCGCCATTTCGTGAGCCCGCACCTTGGTGTCGATCACCACGAGCTCAGCAACCTGAAGCCGCTGGGCCTGGGTGAGCGCCTTGCCGTCCACCCCTTTTGGTCCGCCCAGGGCCTGCTGCGAAGTTTTTTCCTTTACCGGCTCACCCCCATCCTGGCCCGCACCCTGTGGCGCATTGCCGACAGTTCCGGTTTTTCCCTCTCCGCTTGCGCCTGCAACCGGCGCAGCCTTTTCTTCTTTTTTTACAGCAGCCGCGGCGGACACTGCAATATTTTCTTTTCCGCCTGCCTGTTCAGTATAGGCCTGCGCCGCACAAGCAGCACACGTTTTGCAAGCACAGGCCCTGCCCCCCGCCACGCCTGTTTTGCTTGCAGCGGCCAGATTCTTCCACGCTTGCCCCTGCTCAAAAACATCAGCGGGGAGAGTGTCTTGCCTGGCGCGCCCCTCCACCCCGCCGACGACAGACGGCCGAGAACCTTCGTTCCCCCTGAGCGCGACAGGACTGAAACCTGAAAGAAGTGCATTGAGCCGCATAATCTCCCTCACCACTACTGTAACGATACGACAGAAGAAACGGACAAAGAACTACCTGTTTCTTTATCGACACCCCGCGCGCAAAACTTGAGCATTTTTTGTTTTTATTTTTTTAAGGATGGAATGGTTGCGCCTTAGGGACGTGATTGCTAAAAAAAAGCGGGTTGGCCACAACCTGTGGCCAACCCGCTTTTCCCTGTTTTTTTTACCGACTATTCTTTCCCGGTTCGCTGGGCAAGAGGCACAAAAGGCCGCCGCTTGGCGCCGACATAGATCTGCCTGGGGCGGCTGATCCGCCAATCGGGATCATCCCACATCTCTTTCCAGTGAGCGATCCACCCCGGCAGACGGCCAAGGGCGAACATCACCGTGAACATGTTGGTGGGGATGCCGATGGCCCGATAGATGATCCCGCTGTAAAAATCCACGTTGGGATAGAGATTGCGTTCCACGAAATACTCGTCCTTGAGGGCAACCTCTTCCAGCTCCTTGGCGATATCCAGCAGGGGATCGGAAATATTCAAGGCCGACAAGACATCATCGCACGCCTTTTTAATGATTTTCGCCCGCGGGTCGAAGGTCTTATACACCCGGTGCCCGAAACCGACCAAGCGAAAAGGATCAGCCGGATCCTTGGCCTTGGCGATATACTTTTTATAGTCCCCGCCTTCCTCGTGGATCTGGGTGAGCATTTCCATCACTGCCTGGTTGGCCCCGCCGTGGAGCGGCCCCCAGAGAGCATTAATCCCGGCGGAAATCGAGGCGTACAGGTTCACCCGGGCGCTCCCGGCCACCCGCACCGTGGCGGTGGAGCAGTTCTGCTCATGATCGCCGTGCAGGATCAGCAGCTTGTACAAGGCATTGACCACCGTATCGTTGATCTCGTATGGCGCGACCGGCGAATCAAACATCATGTTGAGAAAATTCGCGCAGTAGCTCAGATCATGACGTGGATAAACCAGGGGCTGGCCCATGGATTTCTTGTAGGAAAAAGCCGCGATGGTCCGCACCTTGGAAAGCAAGCGAGCGGTCATCTCGTCGATATTTTCCAAAGGATTATCAAGCATTTCCGGATAAAAACTGCACAGCGAATTCACCATGGAAGAAAGAATGGCCATGGGCGGGCTGTTGGGCGGATAGCCATCGAAAAAACGGATCATGTCCTCGTGAACCATGGCGTACTTGCCGAGCATCTGGCTGAACTTGCTCAGTTCCGTCTGGGTGGGCAGACTGCCGTGGTCCAAGAGATAGGCAACCTCGACAAAGGTGCAATTTTCGGCAAGTTCCTCGATGCCATAACCGCGGTAGCTGAGGATCCCCTGCTCACCGTCGAGAAAGGTGATGCTGCTGCAACAGGAACCGGTGTTCATAAAACCGCTGTCCAAGGTGATATAGCCGGACTTAGAGCGTAACGACCGGATATCAATGGCCTTCTCTCCCTCACTGCCGACAACGACCGGCAGCTGATAGACCTTGCCGTCGATTTTCAACTCTGCTTTTTCTTGACCAACAACCACATTTTCCATAAGTACCCTTCGCCGTTGCACCGCCCTTACAACGGCGGCTTGCCTGTATTTTTTCGTTTAAACCGGACACATCCGCCAGTCGGACATGCGGTTGTCATCCCAAAGGCTATTTCATTACACAGCGCTTTGATGTCTACTTTTTCAACCTGCTTCTTTGCTGATTGGATGGGGAAAAACCTCACCCAGGCATTACCCCTCCTCCATCATTACTACGCATCATAGTGTGACTGAACACTATAACCCTGCACAAAAAGAGCCACAAAAGCATAATGAAAGATCGCCTCAAATCGTTTAATATACTGTGATACCTTTTTTTTTCAACAAGTAAGAACCTGGAATCCCCCGTCCGCAAGGAGAGCCGTGACAATGCAAGAGAAAACCGATTTGTACCGGCAACGGCTCAAAAAATTCATTGAGGAGGTCACCCTGTACCCGGTCTCCTGCGAGCGGTTGGCCATGGGACGCGACGACCTTGCCTGGCTGGATGGCGTCCTGGCCGGTGGGGCAAAGATCGTTCAGCTGCGGGACAAAGATTCCGACACCCTGCGCCTTTTTGAAAAGGCCAGGATCTTCCGCCGGAAAACCCTGGAAGCCGGAGCCCTGTTCATCGTCAATGACCGGGTGGATATTGCGCTCTTAAGCGGTGCCGACGGCGTTCACCTCGGCAACAGCGACCTCCCGGCGGCAGAGGTTCGCGCTTTTGCCCCGGAACTCATCATCGGCGTCTCCTGCAACACCGAAGAGCAGGCCGCCACAGCCGAGCAGCGCGGAGCCTCCTACTTCAACATCGGCCCAATCTACGCTACCCAAACCAAGGACGGCCTCTCCGCCTTTCTCGGGCCTGCGGCCATACAAAAATTCAGCGCCCGATGCCCCCTGCCCTTTACGGTGATGGGCGGCATCAAGAAAGAACATATCCCGGAATTGACCGCAATGGGAGCAAGACGGTTGGCCGTGGTCACGGCCTTGACCTGTGCCGACGATATCGCCGCGGAAACCAAGTCCTGGCTGAACGCGATCAAAGACCGGACAACGCTTGCCTGAAGCAAGGATTAAATACAAAGGAAAAATCGTGCCCACCCTGAACCAACGACTCGCCGACATCAAGCTGCTCATGCAATACGCCGTGCCTCTGGCTGATCTGACCAAGGCCACCACCTTGGTGGAAAAACACGACACGGACAGCGTGGCCTTGAACATCTTTCACGCCTTTTACAGCTATCTGCCCGAGGGGCTGGAAGACGCCATCACCGTTCTGCGCCTGCTGGATCGCAGGCAGGGAACCTTCCTGATCTGCGCCACCACCGCGCAAAACGACTATCTCTACCTGGCCACCGGCGAACAGGCAGAATTCCTGGGGCCCCTTTCCGAGGGCATCTGGGAGGAAGAGGTGCTGGATTTTTTCAATTATGAAAACCGCGAGGATTTCCTCAAAAAGCATGCGGACCTGAGCACCTTCCCGGTCTATGTACCGGCCCACCTCCACAACGATCTCTGCCCATTCTGCCATGTGGCGGACGGCGAGCTCCATACCCTGGGCTGCCCGGTGGAGATCTGTCCATGGTGCGGCGGGCAACTGACCTCCTGCTCCTGCCGCTTCACACTGCTCGGGCGATCGGACCTGAAAAGCGAAACCCAGCTGGAAGAGCTGCTGATGCAACTCAACAAAAAGGGCCGGACCCCCTTCTCCGCCGAGGAACACCGGCCCGCCTACCCCATCACCCCATTGGACCTGCAATAATCGTCTGTTTGCAGCCCAGTCAGGTTCAAACCGAAACAACGACAGAAACATCCAAACGGCAACTGCCTGCAACGCCGCAGAGGCGTTGCAGGCAGTTACGCCTATTTAAGCGTTTTCAGGTAACGGTAAAACGGCGAATCCGGAGAAACCACCAGCCGGGTGTTTTCACCCATGGTCAGCCGGTAGGCATCCATGCTTTTGGAAAAGGCGTAGAACTCGGGATCTTGATTATAGGCTTCCGCATAAATCCTGGATGCTTCGCCATCGGCCTTGCCTTTGATCTTCTGGGTTTCGCGAACGGCCAAGGAACTCACCTCCCGCAACTCCCGTTCGAGCTTGCCGAGAATCTCCGATTTCAATCCCTCGCCGGTGGAGCGTTTTTCCGCCGCGATCCGTTTACGCTCCGAAATCATCCGCTCGTAAACGCGTTGCTGGACCGTGTCGATGTAGTTGACCCGCTTGAACATCACATCCACCAGCTCGATGCCATACTTGGGCGTGACCATGGAGGCGTTGGCATGGATCAAGGCAGTAATCTTGTCCCGGCCATAGCGGATCTGATCCTCCTCGCCCGCGGGTCCAAAACCCATGCCTTCCGGATCCCAATCAGAACTGCGGATGATTTCGACCAGATCATTCTTGTTGACCAGATCCCGAACCGTGCCATCAATAATATCATCAAGGATGGTCTGAGCCCGTTGCTCGTTGTTGACCGCCTGCAGGAACACCAGGGCATCAGAGATGCGCCAGCGTGCCGTGACATCGAGATAGACAAAGGTCTTATCGTTGGTCGGAACCTGATTCGGATCCCCGTCCCAGATCAGAATTCTCTTGTCGAAAAAAGTCACATCCTGAATAAACGGGATTTTAAATTTCAACCCTGCCTCGGTAATGGGCTTACCCACCGGCCGGCCAAACTGGGTGATCACCACCTGCTGGCCCTCGGGCAGAACAAAAAACGCATTGAACAGCGCCACTCCCGCCGCAACCACCACCGCTACTCCAACACCACGCAGTATCTTATTCACTGGCTTCCCCTGTCTTTATCTCGGCCTGTGCTGCTTCGGCCCGTACTGGTTTCCAGACGAAAATACCCGGTTTTTACCGAGGCTCCACAGGCGTAGCCTTGGACCCGCCCCTTACATCAAGAAACGGCAAAAGCCCCCCCTTGTTTCCGTCAACCACATAGATCTCGGCGACCTTGGGTAAAACTTCCTGCATGGTCTCAAGATACATTCGCCTGCGGGTGACATCCTGCCCCCCCTTGTATTCCTTAAGGATGGCCAAAAACCGGGAAGCCTCGCCCTGGGCCAGATTCACCCGCTCCACTGCGTAGCCCTGCGCCTCTTCCAGCATCTTTTTCGCATCACCCCGCGCCTTGGGCACCTCCTTATTATAGGCCTCCTCCGCCTCGTTTACCAACCGCTTCATATCTTGATCCGCTTCGTTGACCTCATTGAAGGCCGGCTTGACATTTTCCGGGGGATTAACATCCTGCAGCTGGACGGTGACGATCTTCACCCCGGCCTGATACCGGTCCAATGACTCCTGAACCTCACGCTGGGTGGCCGCCGCCAACATTTCCCGATTGCTGAGCACATAGTCGAAGGTCATGTTGCCGACGATGCGGCGCAGGGCAACCTCGGAAATATCACGGACCGCCTGCTTGACATCCTTGACCTTGAAAGCAAAAAAGATGGGGTCCTGCACCTTGTACTGAATGATCCACTCCAGGTCGATGACATTGCGGTCACTGGTGAGCATGAGCGACTCGGCGTCAAAGCCGGTCTTTTGATACTCGGTGCGCTGCCCCGGGATACTTGTCCTGAAGCCGAATTCCTCCTTGCGGACATTTTCCACATCGACCTTGATGAGCTCGTCCATGAGCGGCAGCTTGAAATTCAAGCCCGGCATGGCGGTTTTGGTGTATTTACCAAAACGCAACACCACACCCTGTTCGCCCGGAGCAATGGTATAAAAAGCGGAAAAGACGATATAGCCCAGAAAAAAAATACCGATAACCATACCTGGCCTGCCGATGGCACCCAAAAGCCCCGAAACGGAGATATTCGGAGCTGGACTGTCGCCTCTGCCGGTTCCGCCCTTCTTCCCGCCGGTCCCTCCCCCCTCAAAAAACTCCTTAAGCTTGTTGAGCAAAAGGGCAATAAGCTCTTCCGGGGTTTGCGGACCTTTCTTCTTGCCCCAAGGTGGCTGCTGATCCTGATCATCCCAGGCCATGGGCTCGACTCCTTTTTTTAAAATTCTTACCGGATTTCCTTGCAGCAGGGGCAATATCCGCCCCATGCCCAACTTTGACCCATGACCCTACCAGTCTTCCCATGACAGTTCAAGGCGGAAGTACTATTTAATTAGCTATCCACCTGACTTAACAAGACAAAATCCAGCACAACGCTCCCCCCTTCATTTCAGCGCCTGCCCAAGGGGAAAATACAAGGCATACAGCCAGCACCCGAATACCATCGACAGACTGCCGAAAAAGAGCAGCCATTGCCCAACGGGGGCAAGCACCCGTTTCCCGGCAAACCCAAGAGCGGCAAGAATCATCCCGACCAGAAGGCCAACGCCGACCCCCCAAAAATGCGCGCCAAGATCGGTCCTTTCTCCGGAAGAGCCCATGAGCGCAAGCAGACTTGCCGCACTGCCCAAGGCAAGCAGCATTTCCTGCCAGCCGCCGATTCGGCGCAGACGCATGCCGCTCAATATGCCGACCATGCCAAAAACCGCAGTTGAGAACCCAACGGAACGATAGAGATCATCATGAAAAAAGACATTAATAGCATTGGCGAGAACAGCGGTAAGGAGCACCGAGAACCAGGCAATACCGCTGCCAAGATGCCTACAAAGGGCATAAACCAGCAGACCGCCGAAGAAGATGTTGCCGAGAAGATGCACACTGTCCGCATGCAGGGTCAGGGCGGTAATCAGCCGCCACCACTCCCCGTCGCTCATCACCCGAGCCCTGTCGAGGGCGCCGCTGACAAACCAGTGACTGTTGGTCTCCCCCCATCCGCCGGTAATGGCATAAAAAACAATCAGACCGCCGATAACCGGCAGTACCGGCGGCGATTTTTCAACAATATCCTCCCGGTCGGATCGTCCCTCCCGTTCCGGCGGCCAGTTATGGTTTTCTTCCGTGAAAAGTCGCAACTCTTCCACGGCGCGGGAACAGCTTTCTTCTGCGACCATGAGCTGCCAGCCGGCTGCACCATGATGCAACCCATGATCGATATTCGCGGCATGCAACACCAGGGACCAGAGATGGGCCAGGTCTGCTTCGGGAGTAATCCCGACAACCACCCGCTTCGACTGGTTATCATGATCGTGCACAGGCAAATCCCAATAATGGACGTCCACCCGCTATTCCCCGCCGAATTTCAGCGCCTCACCCTGGACCCCCTTTCGGGAGAGCATGACAATATCAACCCGCCGATTAAGCCGCCTGCCTTCGTCTGTGGCGTTATCCGCAATGGGCCGGTATTCAGCATACCCGGTCACCGACAGCTTGGCGCCTTTGAAGCCGTGTTTCTCGATGAGATAGTGAACAATGGTGTTGGCGCGGGCCGTGGACAGTTCCCAGTTCGAGGGGAAGGCCGGGGAGTTGACCGGCACATTATCCGTGTGCCCTTCGATGCGGAGGGTATTGGCGTAGTGGGAGATGGAGGTGGCGATCTTATCCAGAAGCGGCAAAGCCTCCGCCTGCACCCTGGCGGTGCCGGAGGGGAAGAATCCCGCCTCCTTCAGACTGATGACCAGACCACGTTCGTTAACGGCTAACTGCACCTCATTTTTGGCGCCATACCCCTGAAGTTGGTCCTGGATATCTTGCTTGATCTGGCTGAATTCCTGGGCCTCGGCGGCGGAAGCCGCCTCATCCTGGGACTGGGGCGGCACCGGCGGCTCGATCACTTCGGGGATCAGGCCAAAATCCTTGTTGCCGATTACCTTGAGAGCCGGGGTTAAAGTCTGAGGCCCGGAGAAAGAAGATTGGATGGAGGCCTGGACCTCCTCCATTTTTTTCTGATCCACGATGGACATGGCATAAAGCATTACAAAAACGGCAAAAAGCAGGGTGATGAAGTCCGCATAGGAAACAAGCCACCGCTCCAGATTCGGCTCCTTCTCATGCGCTTTTTTTTTCTTCGGCCTGTTCATGGCAATCCCTCCCCAAGGGTACTAAAATCGACAGTCACAGAATAACAACCGCTCAAGAGGCCGCATCGCATCCAGCGAGCGGCTGCTGCTTATGAGCCACCCGCGCCTCGGCTGTAGATCAGGACTCCGCTGGTCAGGGTAAAACCCCGCAAGCGTTTTTCGATCATCCTGGGGTTTTCGCCTTTCTGGATGGCAAGAAGTCCCTCGATCACTATTTCCCGCTGGAGAATCTGCTCCTTCAATCTCTTCTTGAGCTTGGTGCTGATGGGAATACAGACAATATTGGCTGTCATCAGGCCATAGATCGTGGCCACGAAAGCCACGGCAATCCCCGCGCCAAGCTTGGAGGTGTCGGAAAGATTATTCATTACATGGATCAAACCCAACACCGCGCCGATGATGCCTATGGTCGGAGCAAAACCGCCTGCGGACTCGAACACTTCGGCACTGACCTTGTGCCGCTCCTCAAAATTGGAGAGTTCAATCTGCAGAACCGCCATGACCTCCTCAGGGTCCATCCCGTCCACCACCATTTCCAGGCCCTGACCCAGAAAGCGGTCCTTGACCCGCTGCGCATCCTGCTCCAGGGTTATCAGGCCGTTCTTCCTGGCAGTGGTGGCAAAACCGACCAGTTTGCCGATCAGATCCTCCGGATCTTCCTCCTGGGGGAAAAATGCCGTGGCGGCGCTGCTGAAAGCCCGCAAAAGATCCTGAAGGGGAAAAGAGACAAAGGTTGCCCCAATCGTCCCTCCCAAGACAATAATGGCCGCAGTGGGCTGAAGAAGGGCATCGATATGGCCGCCCTCAAGAATCTGGCCGCCGATTACGGCCCCGAAGCCCATAACCAGGCCGATAAGGGTAGCTATGTCCATATGCTCTGCGACTCCATTGAGTTATACAAGGGGAAATGTTCGTATTATAGCACGGTTCCCCCATCCCCGGTCAACAAAAAGAGAAACGGACAACACGGAGAGACCGAAAGGACAGACGGCATTTCAGCCCGGGCTGGAAGCAGCGTAAGACAAGGCAAAAAAAAAGGCCATGCCGAAGCATGACCAGATTTTTCACCACAAAAAAATTCATGATGGTGCCGAAGAGAAGACTCGAACTTCCACGGGCTTGCACCCACTAGACCCTGAATCCTTCCCCAGGGTTTCAAGCAACCGCTTGAAATATTTCAACACTTTAAAATCATAAGAAAAAATCAATAGACAATTTTCTGGAAAATTCCGGATTTTCTGCCATTTCGATAGTTTTCTTTAGCCATTCTTTAGCGAGAAATCCGGAAAAAGAGCCACTAACGAAAGGGATTTTAAGTCCTCCCTATGGCCATTTGACAAATCTATCAAATTCAACAACTTACTGATTTCAAACTGAAAAATGCTTAAACATTTTCAGACAATATTCTTCATTTTTAACCATTTTCTAACTTTTCCGTCCCCAGATCGTTCCCAAAATTCGAATCCCAGGTCCGAGTTTTATTGCTCTAGTACCCCACCCACCATTTCAAAATCTGAAGCCGAATTTCTTTTAATTTATTGAGGGGCAATTGTCAATCTGCGATAAAAACGAGCCGATTGCGGACAAAATTGACGCACAAGGGGCTTTACATTATCAGCAATACCATCTATAGTGCCATTGATAGTGAATAATGCGTGCTGTAAAGAATACCAAGGAGAAATTGTCATGCCTAACGTATCTGCCAATGACCTAAAAACAAAAGGTGTTTCCGCCATTGAGGCCGTCCTTGCCCACCAGCCAGAAGCAGTCATCTCGGTGCGCGGCAAGGAACGATTCGTGGTGATGGACATGGAGCATTACCACTACCTGAGGGAGTGCGAGCTGGAATCCGCCCTTGCCCAGACCCGTGCCGACCTCGCCGAAGGGCGTTTTGTCAAGGAAAGCGCCGAAGAACACCTAGCCCGTCTCAAAGGTGCTGCGTGAGCTGGTCGCTGGTCTTTACCGAGCAGTACGAAAAACGCGCCCTGCGATTTTTAAAGCAACACCCCGAGCTGGAAAAACAGTATCTCAAAACACTGCAACTGATGGAAGCCAATCCGTTCCATCCCTCCCTCCGCCTGCATCCTCTCTCCGGGCGTCTCTCGGGTTTGCATTCAGTTTCCATCACCCTCTCTTATCGCATCACCCTTGAGTTTCTGATTCAGGAGCAGGAGATCATCCCGGTAAACGTGGGCGATCACGATTCAGTGTACTGAGCTGCGCGAAACGTCATATCCATACCATACCCCACAAGCAAATCAACTTCGAGCACGACATCGCGACCTTATCAGCACTCAATCCAACCATCTTGGAGATAAGAGACAGTGGGTGGATGGGTGTTTTCTTCAAATACGCCTTTAGGGATACTAAAATCAGGGGGGAGGTCAGCGATTAGAGGAGGGTCTGTCATGGTGAGGGTATTATTCCCGCCAATTTTAATCCAAGCGGTATACTTTCCTAAGCTCATAAAGTCTTTAACGCTTAATCCGAAGATATCGGACATTTCTTTTGATTCTCTTGAGCCACAATTAAAGACAATATAATTACCTACTATGCCTAATACTGCCCCCAATACAGCCTTGTTAAGGCCATTCTTCTCCAGCTGGCTAAAGTTATGATGGGCTATTGTAAATCCGACATCTTTCCCCCTGGCGAATTCAAGGGCTTCTGAAAAGAAGTTTGAGGCTACTGTCTGAAATTCATCTACATAAACAAACAAAGGCGCTATCTTTTTCTTAAACTGACAATATGAGATAATCGAATAAACGATTAGATTAGAGAGGTAAGCCGTACCGTCGCTGCCTAGTCTTGAAGTATCAACCAGAACTTTTTTATTATTTCTGATTATTTCCTCAATATCAAATTCATTCTTTCCAAACAAGAAAGGTCTCATTCCCCCACGACATACCTGAAATAAACGACTAGAAACTCTGGCGGCGCTTTCTATTTTGCCTTGGTTTTTTCTTTTCCAGTTGTTTTTAGCGCTCTCAAAATCATCGAAAGTACTCCAGTATTTTTTCAAAAACTCGTCTTTCATTCCCCTGCTTTTTTCTTTTCTAACATCTTCATATAAAAGAAAGCTTGCAAGAGTCTCGACGTTTCTATCTTCTTCGTTTAAAGCTCTTATCGAATGGTCTAAAAGCTCACGCATCAGAACGGTTGATTCTTTGGTGGCGGTAGTAGCAACAATAAAAGCATCTATAATGTAAAAAAACTCATCGACTATCTGCTCGACTGTATAGCCGTCTTTTCTTAGTGGATTTATAATAATAGGGTTATCAACGGAAATATATAAAATATCCTTATCCTGATTGGCAAAATAAAGTTTTTTAGTTGATTCCCCCTTCGGGTCTAAAAAGATTACCGGATAATTCTGCATGTCATAATCAGCCATCCTTTCTAGCAGGGTGCTTTTCCCCATTCCAGAACGACCGATAATGTAAACATGATGTGTTCTGTCCTTTATGTCAAAAAAATACGGTGGCTCATGGTTAAGGTTTTCAGCCGTTCCTAATTCAAGTCTGTAGTCACCCACTGAACTTTTTCCTCTTTGCATCGAGATTAATGTCTTTGTTTTGCACATCCCTTTTTTTGTCTTCCACTTCCTGCTCTTTAAGCTTGGCGTTTTGTTCTGCTAAATCTTTCTTAGCCTTGTTTTCGTCAACAATTATATCCTTTAACAAACTCTGCATTTCAAACTCATTATAAGCAGGTCCCGCGTTCGGATTGGCTAATGTTGTAAGAATATATGTTTGTAAGGTTTCACTTAGTTTATGGAAATCAACGCATTCCATTACCGTCTTAATTAAGGTAATCCTAATTTTTGCTTCATCTCCTCGTGCCTGGATAAGTGCAACCTCCGCCTCTGACCTTAAATTCTCTATTTCTTTTGCTCTTAATTCCTGCGCTCTTATGGATGCACAGTGATTAATAGCTAAAATCTCATCTTTTAATCTTGCCATATCTACTAAAAATTTTTGTCTGACTATGGATGTCTCATTTTCCTTTTGTTCTATTATCAACTTTACTGTCGTGGGGATAAGAAAAAGATTAGCTTTTGTAATAGCCATCTCATTAGCAGTTAACCCAATATTTCTTATTTGTTCTAAATGAAGTTGTTGTTGTCTAATATCTAATTCCTGAAATTTATTTTGCCTATTGCCTGACCACAAAAAAGTATATTTGCTAGGTCTGGTGGATTGCAAGTTTTGCTCTAAACTTTTGACCACCTGGCTTAAAGTCGTTCCTGCGTCCATGTCCAATGTTGAATTTTTCATATCGAATTCAATTCTTGTTGGCATTACAAAATAAACTCCTTTTCGCAGTTATCACAAATAAATGTAGTAGACAAGTTGTTACATTTATCACATCTATCTGTCACATAGCTCGTCTTGTTTTGCCCTTGCATACACAATGAACAAGCCCATCTATAAAAAACAGAAACATTTTTGCTGCAATATGGGCATTTTAAAAACTCTATAATGGGGATAGGAAATATCCTCCATGAATAATAAACTATAACTACTGTGTAGAGTATCTGGCTTAAAAAATATAAAGCTTTTAACCCACTATATCCCATATTTGTCAGCGTCCCAAAATAAACCAATGGGTAGAATATATAAAATAACAGGTTATACTTAAAAGCATAACCTATAAACCATTGGGCTAATATTGAGACGATAACGCCAGGGACGCTATACTTTATTCTATGGCTTATAATTTTTAATCTAAAATTTGATTTCACCATTATTTTTTTGGAAATGCTTTCATCATTGAAGAAATTGCTCTTTCAAATGCATCAGTATCTTTATCCCATCCACCACCTCTAGTACCAAAGTTATTAGCCACCCATAAAACTTTATTTTTCTCAATGTCTATAAGTCTCGCGCTCAATTCGACTGTAAGATATCCGACACCTCTATCGCTGGAATGCTCAAACGCTGTCGTTTCTACCACCATAACTGCTTTAACGTTTAACATTTTGCCAATTTTGCTTGCCCCTTGTTCAGTCAATCCAGAATTCTGGAAATTTATTTCATCCAACGCCTTTTTAACATCAGAACGTGACGCTATTCTATATTTTTGTGACATTAAGAATCCCGTAAAAATATCTTCTACATCTGCTGATTTCCTACTTTTATCATCTTTAACCAATATGGCAATCTTATCTAGGGATGTAATAGTGTTCTTGTTTTCCACGCACCCGACAGAAATTTTAAAAAATTCATCTTCATCCGGGAGAGTTTTGTTGAGCGGGGGGACTGCCTTTATGGCAGCGCCTCTAGCTAAACTAAACCAAGAATAATAAGGAGAGTCGCTCATAGCGAGCGTTAGAACTTCTCCAGTCTCAACATCGATTGTTTTTAGGCTAATTTTTTGTCTCTTGTCCCCTCTTTTTTGTACCGTTTCTCCTCTCGCCAGCATAACAACTTTAACATTCAGCATTTTCCCGATTTTACTAGCATCGGCATCTGTTAATCCAGATGATTGAAATTTAATTTCTTTCATTAGCGTTTTAATATCCGACCTCGCCGTTACGTTGTATCCATAATTTAAAAGGACGACATATAATCCGTCCTCAATATTTCTCTCGTCAACAGAACTTGCATCAACTACCACCGCGATATCCCTAATGTCATCCAATCCCTTGGCGCGGAGACTTTCAGAGGCGGCGACTCTAACGTTTGGTGCATAACTACAACTTGAAAATAATAAACTTATAAAAATAGAAAAGATAATTAGCGGTAAATTATCACAACAAACTTTTTTTGAAATTTTCATCTTGAGAAATTTCCTTAATTGAATTTTCTATTGATGTAACTGCCGCATCACTATCAGACTCGCCTCCATGGGGCGTCTCCATAGAATTTGATATCCCCTTAACTGTTTTTGAATATAAGACACGACCAGTGCTAATATCCACAACTCTAACCCGAAGGTTGCAAATTGTTTGAGTTGTTTTTGTTTGGATGCCATAACCAGTAAAATTTTTCGATTTTTCCGCTATATCAATAATTGTCCCGCAAACTAATATATTAGCGCCAATCATCTTGCCAACTTTCAGGGCCGTTGAACTATCTACCAATCCGCTTAACATTGCAAATTGGTTTTCTTCCAACATCTTATTTAAGCTTTGGCGCTCAACTATTTTAACACCCCAATTAGTAAGTTCATCCTCTAACAACGACCTTGGAATTTCTGAATACCTATCGACTGTCATTTTTTTACTCTTAAAATCTAAGTCGTTCTTTGGGCCAGTATCGTAGGAAACGGATGACCTTATCTTTGATAAGTTTTCAAATAGAGAAACAAATACTATCTTTTCTCTCGCTGACACATCACCAGGTGAGGCAGTTCCGAACAATGCCGTTGCCACTATAACTAACAAGCAAGTTAAGATATTTCTTTTACGAAATCCCATGCCCGAAACTCCTTTTTAATATTCCCAACACAAGTAACCGAAAATTTAAACTGCTCCTTACTCGGCTTCTTAAGTCCTAACTGCTCGCTTACATTTTCCCAATACCGATAAACTTGATCATCCTTTCCCAACCGTTCATAATTCTGGCGCTTATTTTCTAAATACTCATCGTGATAAAATTTGTCTGTTTCGATTTCAAGGAAGTTGAGTTGATAACGGTTATCTTCAGCCAGAACTAATAAAGCGTCTGGGATTAGATATGGCGTGTCTTTTGGAAATCTCGGAAACAGCAAAGCCTTAAAGTTCGTCATCTTCCTGGCCTTTATAAAAACGTCTGTCTTTAAAATGCTATCCACTCCCCCGTCTCCTGTCGGTTCTGGTTGAAGTAGATTTACATTATATCCCAATTCCTTTAAGAGTTTTGTGGTCTTTGGGGTGGCTCGATATTCTCCTGCCAGCATTCCAAGTTGCACGAGCTTGTCAAGTTTCTTCTTCCCGCAAATCTTTTCGTATCGGGAATTAATTTGTTTTATCTGGGCTTGGGTGGCGTATCTGAACAGGCGGATGTGATAGAGCATATCAACCATTAATTGCCAACTGCCACCGCTGCCAAGAGAGCAAAGGGGCTGTAATTCCTCTTTACAGGTCTGTAAAAAATCGTCAAGCACAATTATAAAACCTTGTAATTACAGTTAGTTAGAAATTTACAGGCCATCAATCAGGTAAAAAATACAATTACAGGCCTGATTGATCAACCTGTTTCAATTACTAGAAAAATTATTTGGTTTACAGGGGTATATTAACCCCACCATCCTCTCTCTACTCACCAACTGCCTAGGTCACACCGCCCTCAAAAAAAATGCAATCTTAAATCCACCATCCCTATCAAAATCATACGAACCAAAAATAATCAAATCCTGAAAAAATCTACCCTGAAAACAGAAAAACCAAAATAAAAAAAAGCTAAAAAATATCAGCTATATCCTCAGCCAAAAGACACACCGTGAAAACAAGTCACCAGCCTGGCGCCGGGAGCCAAATTCTTCAAAACACAAAACCATTTCCAAAACCCATCAAACTCATTCAAAGCACATCAGGCGCCAGAATACTCAGCTAACACAGCAACAGCAAGCCCACGCACAACCACGGTTCCAACCACCGCACTGGACAACGTCCGCGCTCCAGCCATCGCAAAATAACTGAACAGCAATGGCGGACGTAACAACCACCCAGCTACGCACAAGGTACACCCGTCATGCAATCAATCAAGACAACAACCTTAATATCTTCATCTCCTCATACCCGTTTAAAAATCTAATTTTTTAGAGGGGCAGGGGGAGGCTCGAAAAAATAGTCCCACTTTTGAGGTTCCCCCCTTTCCGATATTAAACAAGAGCTCCCTACTTTTCCGGGGTAAGCCCAAAGGGGGATAGGTTCGGAAAGGGGGAAACCGGCAAGGGGGACGATAGATTTTTTATAAATAAAATTTTGTTTTTAGGGCGGGGTCCCCTGAAAATGAAGTTTTATTTTAGGGTATGAGGAGATGAATTCCTCTGGAGTAAAAATTAGGAGGTTCCTGATTTTTATGGAGGAGGAACAACTACTTCTCTTGCAGTTGCCCTGCTTGCCGCGAGCAGGGTATCAAAAGAGAAGCCCGGCCTTCTTTATCCAGATTCAACAACAACAGGGATGCCGACTATAAAAAAAGGAGAGGCTAATGAGCCCCACCTTTTTTGTAATCTCCCCCCTGTTCTGCTCGGACACGTCCGATCCTGAGGCCATTCTTGAAAGACCCCTTGATCAAGTCCTTGACCACCGTCACCAATTCCTCTTTGAAGGCTTTCTCTTCAGTCTTGTCTGGCCAAGTGACCTTGTGCTTGCTGAATACATCGGCAAGCGTCTCGATGACCTCAGTCATGAAGTCTTTTTTGTTTTCGTTTTCCATATGTTTTTTTGTCGGCGAAAATAAATAAAACTTTGATGAACAAGTTCGCCTTGCTTCCTCATCTGCTGAAATGACAGCAACGGAGACCTCGCGGTCTGTCAAGGGTGGAGCTGTCCCCATCCGTAGTGAAGCGAAGCGGAATGGAGGTTGTGGGCAGACTACCCTTGATGGGACGTGAGGTGTTGCTACAATGGAAGAAGATGAGGAGGCATGGCAGACTGCGCATACATGCAACGAAGGTAAGCCAGGCCGGGCGGGCAAGATGAGCCCCCGCTGGGGCTCCACCGCCATTGGGGTGGTGTCTTTAATAATTTGGCCTGCGGACAACGCGGCCATCTTTTTCTCAGCAGAAATCCAGATAGCCACGGAGACCTAGCGGTCTATCAAGGGTAGGCTGTCTCTATCCGCAATGGAGCGTTAGCGGAATGCGGGTTGGGGCAGACTAGCATTGATGGGATGCGAGCTGTTGTTACGCTGATAGGCGGTGAGGTCTTTGAAGGGTTGAATGCCCCCAGGTGTAATGGAGCGTAAGCGGAGTGAAGCCTGGGGGTAGACGATCCTTGATAGACCGGGGGGCAAGAGGAGCCCCCGGTGGGGCTCTACCTTCATTGGGGTGGTGGCTTAATAATTACTGTATGCGGACAACTGACTGCCACTAATGGCTGCGAGAGCTGCTGTCACGAGGGCGGGAATGGTGAGGCTGGCAGCCTTGGCTGCGCGCTGCCCGTGCCATGCTGTTGCCTCCCACCTCCGCTCATCACCGCTGCCGAATTCAAAAAAGGCCCCTGGCCTTTAAGCCAAGGGCCTTTTCGTCAATGAGGCATTAGCCTTACCGACTATTTCTGATCGCTCATACTTCCTGATGTCTGAGCGCCGGGATTTCGTTTGCCCTTCTTTCAGTAAAGAAGATATCTCTCTCAATACCCAAGGTAAAATGGCCCTTGAAGCGTTCCAACTCATCCAGGGAGAAGTAGCCCCATTCATCGTTGTGGTCTCCAAAGAGAGAAACAAACCCGAAAAAGGTCTTGGTCGTTGGATCGTACTCGGTGGCATACCATGTGCCGATTCCCGTTGGATTAAAGAATTTTGCGATAACCAGAGGATTTTTCTCTTCCTCCTGGCTACCAACCTGTTGGAACCTGTCCAAAAGCTCCATGTTTAATAATTCCATATTTTTGACTGGCGAAAGTAAATAAAACTCAGATGAACAAGTTCGCCTTGCTTCCTCATCTGCTGAAATGACAGCAACGGAGACCTTGCGGTCTGTCAAGGGTGGAGCTGTCCCCATCCGCAGTAAAGCGAAGCGGAATGGAGGTTGTGGGCAGACTACCCTTGATGGGCCGTGAGGTGTTGCTACAATGGAAGAAGATGAGGAAGGAAGGTCACGTCGCATCCAGACAACCAGGGTAAGACAGGCCGGGCGGGCAAGAGGAGTCCCCGGTGGGGCTCTCCCTTAATGAGGGTGGATTTTAAAAAAGGTATTGCCCGGCGCGTTGACACCGCAAGACCGTGCGGACACCGACAAGGATTATGTTACGCCGACAAAGGGGTGGTCAGGTCTCGGACGCCAACGCGAAGGCAGGAGTTTGTGACGTGAATATCGCAGAGGAGCAGTGCTCACACGCAGAATCATCCTCCTTACTGTCGATCAGCCGCCACGTTTTCAGCAGGATAAGATCGGCGTGTGCCCGCTTGCAGGCCCCACAAACCCAAATCTCCCTTCCGTCCCGGATTTGGTATTTAAAAAATTTCATCTCCAGCAGCCTCCAATTCTCGGCATTTTCCTCCTCGCTTTAGGACCACCCTGGCCTTCTGCGACTCCAGCAAGCAAGCACACTGCAACATACATCATTTTTTCAGAAAACATAGCCACGACACCAACCCCTCAAGAGCAAAATTCTCTAACCCTAGCCAAGTCAAGGCCCCACCTATTGACAAATTTTATAATATATTCAATACTTTATAGTTCTGCACACAGAACAATTGTCCTTTCAGATCAACAACAAACAAAGGAGGTTATTATGCAAAAAGGACGAAACTGGGTGGACTATAAAGAAATCAAGTCCACCATCACCATGGAAATGGTGCTCAAACACTATGGGGTGTTTGAGGCACTGCAAAAAGTCGAGGGGAAAAATGCCCTCGGCTGCTGCCCGATCCATAAGGGCACTGATCCACATCAGTTCTCCGTCTGTCTGACCAGGAACATCTGGCGCTGCTTCGGCTCCTGCAATACCGGAGGCAATGTCCTCGACTTCATCAGGATGATCGAAGGCGGTATTTCAATCCGCGATGCAGCCCTGCTCCTGAAAAGACTTTTTCTGGAACCAGTAGAAAGCCCTCCAATTCAGGAGGGCACGCAAACGGAAACAAAAAACGACCGGCAAGAACCGGTCACAACGGAAGAAAAGATGGCCCCGCCTAAGGAAGAGGTCAATCCACCGCTTCCTTTTACCCTGAAAAGCCTGCACATGGATCACCCATTCTTTGCCGAAAACGGAATCAGCCAAGAGACGGCAACCTATTTCGGCATGGGGTTCTGCAAAAAGGGGCTGCTCAAGGATAGGATCGTCATCCCAATCCACGACCACCAGGGCAGGCTTGTCGCCTACTGTGGTCGGAGCATTAACGACGAACAGGCAGAGCTGGAGGGCAAATACAAAATGCCCAAGGGCTTTGTCCGCTCGGCCCTGGTGTTCAACCTTCACCGGCTGAAAATAGATGAGGCTCCACTGCTTGTCGTGGAAGACTTCATTTCAGCCCTTAAGGCCCACCAGGGCGGTTTTCAAAAAGTTGTGGCCCTCATGGGCTCCAACATCGGAAAAGGCCAGGAAGAGGCAATTTTGGCCCATGCGGGGTCTGCTGGCAGACTGATTCTCCTCTTTGGAGCTTCGGAATACAGCCAGAAATGCGCCGATGAATGTCTGGACCTGTTTTCCGGGCGACTGTTCGTCAAAAAAATCGACATCGCCCCATTCGCCGAAACACCCTGCCAACTGACTTCCGAGCAATTCAGATCCCTGATCTGATCCCCCCGCTGTTTCCATCTGTTTTCACACCGACAACCACGCCTTGTAGATAAATAGGCTTACCTATTGTCGGACTACACCCTGGCCAGGCAGTGACCTGGATGAGCTTTCAACCCAAAAGGAGACGTTATGAAGAGAAAGAGAAGAAAGGAAATGAACGCGATCGAATTGAGAAAAGTTTTGAAAGATAGAGTTCTTTACTTGGACTGCGGGCACCGTTTCTGCCTCCATCCGTTCAGCAATACCCTGGTCATCACCACAAAAGGCGATTTCTATTGCCACAACTGCTATTTCTAAGTTTTACAAGACACCTGTTACAGGTGTCTTTTTTCTTGTTGCCACCCCGTGATGCAAAGCAACCGCATGCCAGAAGACAGGAACCTTCCTTAGGCATGCAACCTGGGAGAACGTGCGGCCTGAGAGATGGGCTTTTAGTCGGTCACAGGTCCCTGTGACGTCCCGCCACCAGTTTACAAGGCGGTGCCTGGTCAATCCGTAAACCCGCCGGAAAGACCCTGGCGGTCAGTGCCCTGAACTAAAGCCTTGCTGGCATGGCAACTTAAAAACCTAGCACACAATACGCAACTAGTCAAGAATACTCACTTTCTTGCCATTTCCGGCAATCCAGACACGCTCAAAAACCTGCTGAGGTTGATCAAGACTGAAGCTTGCCCTTGGGGCAAAGAGAAACATCCCCAGGCCCTTTTTCCAGGGATCAATTTCCTTTCCCATGGAGACCATATTACCAATACGTTCCATACTGGTGGTAATGGTCAACACCCTGGCATTCTTGAAGTGGAAAGTCGCACCCCAAGCCCCTGTTTTCCAGGCATGGTAATAGCCGAGCATCTTCTTGTAAAAAGAACTTCGGTAAAGGCTTGCTCGCCGGATCGGCATCGTCGCCCGGTCCGCCTCCAAAAAGAAATACATTTCCTCCTGCTCCTTGGAGCTACCCAAGCGCCGCAGGCCAAAAGCCGCATCCGGCACAACGGGAACCGTATAGGGCTTACGCTGGTCTTTCCGCAGCAGCACTTCCACCTCAAAACCAAGTTCTTTAGAAGGTGCCGCAGGCAGCGTCCTTCTGCTGTTCACGATCTCCTCCTGGCTGATAAACTCAAGCCTTTTCTCCTTCCGGCAGGCCAGCCTGACCATGACCATAAATTCAGCCACCCAAAGGGTGTGCTCAAAAAAGAAGCCATTCTTCAGGCCACTGTTCTTTGCCGTCCAGTTAATGGTGGAGAGCGGCAGGTCCAGTTCCCCGCTGAGATACTTTGCCCCGTTATTACCAAGGGCATAAATCATGGTATGGTTGCAGCGCTTATCCAGCCGGTCCGGCATAAGCAGTTGCGCCCGTGGTCGATCAAGCCAACCGGCATGAAAAAGCAGGTTCAACCTTCTAGAAACACCCTGCTGGCTCCCGCCTGTTAAAGCAGTAATCTGGTCCGAGGTCAAAAAACGGTGCTGGTAAACGTAGTGAACAATTTCAAGGTCACGGTCAGTGACCTTGAAGGGAGCAGACGGCGCAATCCGTTCGTAACGCGGTCGCCGAGGGATGTGAAATTGGGGCATACATTTTCAGTTATGAATAATACATTCATAGTATAGCATACCGCCCTACATCTCGGAAGGCCATGAGGCTCAAGCGGCCAGTACGCCAAAGCCAGATTGAGCCAGTTCACAAAACCGGTCAAAAACCAGGCCCCACTTGTTGCGCAGGTTTTCCAGGCGCGACCCCGGTTCTGACAGGTTGTAAAACCGGATATGGCAGAAGCGGGGTCGCGCATGAGCGCGCAACAAGTGGGGCAACCAGATTCCGCTAAGTTTAGCGACAAATAAGTTTCCCTCCCCTGCCATAGCCTCTACAAACCATCATCCCCTTTCAAATACCATTTTGTAGCCCGTAAACATCAGGGCCAAGCAATCAGTCAGATCAAAAACAAACAACAAAAAACGTTGTTATTACTAACTGTTATATATATTTACGGGCGTAAGTTTTAGCCAAGCTTCGGCCATAATCCAGGTTGAGGGTTAAGAAATTTGCGCAGTTTTCAGCCGTAAGGTTAAAGAATTTGCGCAACAAAGGTAATGACATTTGTGCAAATACCCTCCCGGAAAGGGACCAGATATCGGTCCACAAATTTGGAAAGGTTAACACCATCCTTTGACGGTTCTCAACCTTTTTGCTATACTAAAAATATATTTATATTTAATAATTTTATGGAGTTAAGCAACAAGTCAATCATCAAGCACAGCGCTGCCGTGCAGATATCGAACACCATCAACCTGCTCCAGCGCCGGGCCTGGAACGTCCTTCTCGCCAATGCCTATTATGACCTACCCAACCGGGAAGTCTTTGAAGTCGATTACGATGAATACATGCAGGTACTGGGGATCGCCAAACGAAGAAACCGACGGTATGTGGAGGAGTACCTCGGAGGCCTCATCAGCACCAGAATTGAATGGAATGTCCTCGGTAAAGTCTCGAAAGAGAACTGGGATTCGGAATGGGGAGCTACCGGGCTTCTAGCCAGCGCCGTGATCAAAAGAGTCAATGGCCGGAAAAAGATCCACTACACTTACAGCCACGAACTGCGCCACCGACTCTTCAACCCAAGCCTATACGCTCGCATCAGCCTGAGCATGCAGAACAAATTCAGCAGCAAGCATGCCCTGGCCCTCTATGAGCTGTGTGTGGATTATTTTATCGCCCGGAAATGTCAAGGCCAGTCTCCATTCATCCCCCTGGAGGCTTTCCGCAAGGTGATGGGCATTAACGACCATGAATACAAAGAATTCAAATTTTTAAAACAGTGGATTATCAAAAAACCGCTGTCAGAAATAAATATTAAATCCGACCTGCTGGTCAGAGTTGAATACAAAAAGGAAAAGCGAAAAGTTGTGGCCTTGAAATTCCACATCTCACCCCAAAAAAACAATCCGGCGCTTCTCTTTGATCACTCGGCTGCGGGCATAAAAAATATGGAAATCTACCAACGTCTCAAAGATTATTTTCACCTGACATCCATTCAGGCGAATGAAATCCTGGCCTCCTATAAAGAAGAGGCCATCCTGGAGAACCTTCGCTATGTCGAAGGGAAAATCCGGGAAGGAAAAGTGAGAACCATTGGGGCCTATACTATGAAAGCCATCCAGGAAAACTACTGCTTCCAGCCCAATCTTTTTGAACTTGAGCAAACAGAAAAACAAAAGGCCCAGCAGGATGAAAGGCAACAGAAGCGAGAGATGGAAAGGCTGAATCAGCAGTATAACGAGGAACGGGAAAAATCTTTTCAGAAAAGTCTCAAGGAATTCCCCGATGACAGGATTACCGCCCTCAAAAATGAGGCTGCCCAGGAAAGTGAAAAAATGTATGGCCGCGATTTCAAACTATTGTCAACCGTAAGCGCCAGACGGTTCAAGGACCGCGTGCTTGAATTTGCCGGTTTTCCAAAACAAGAGGAATGGATCAAGGGAAAGGCGTCTACCGATCCTTTTAAGGAGATAACCGGCACAGTTCAGTAGCACCGCCCTCCGCCAATCACACAAGAAGCTTCTGAAGCCTTTCCAGGTGCTTTTTTCTTTTCAAAAAACGAAAGAAGGAGAGTCGTTTGATGTCCGCAATAATCCCGGCGGCAACTTGTGCTTTTTTCCTTGCCAGGTTCCATTCCTTTCTAATCTGAGCAGGATTTTTCCCATCAGGAAGGAGTTTCATGGCCTCTTGCATCTTGACGTTCTGTATCTCAAGGCGCACGATGCGCATATCCCGTTCGTCACGCTCCTGAATCCGTTTTTCCTTTTCATCCAGAAGTTTTTGGTAAAGCAATTGGAGGTTACGGTTGTACGCATCGAACTGGCCGGCCTGACCAGTTTGTTCGGCTCTGATCTGTTGATAGATGGGCTCGTGAAAGCTGAGTTCGCTGGGGAAAGACGGGGCTATCTTGAGCGAGGCGATAATCTCTCTGGCAATTTTACCTTCATCACGAAGCCTTTTAACTTCACTGAAAATCACCACGCAATTTGGATCAAAAAGGAGTTTGTTCGCCACCCCCCTTTTGATGTAAGGCTGAAGGAATGCACCAAACAGGCGCAGATATTTCCTTATACTATTTTCGGTCAGGCCGGTCTGGCCTGACAATTCTTTAAGTGTGAGCATTTGGTTTGAGGTTAATTATGAACATTAGGGCAACCCTGGCTAATATTTAGCTGATCTTATTATAAGATAGCACAATTTCTGTAAAAATAAAAATGTGAACCTGTTTAACCCGGAGAATCCGGAAGCTGATAAACAAATCGAAACTAGAGAAGTAGCGGCAGAGCATAGTACAGGTAACAACTATCTTGACAATCGTCGTGTGCGATACGATCATAAGGAAGCACCGCGGAGCGATCACCGTAGAATCATAATTGGGAACCACTTTTAATATCTACATACCTCCCTACTACCCTTGTGGGGTAGTGTAGGTTGAAAAAATTAAGCCTCAAGCCCCACATACAGGAAGGCAAAGATCCTTCTGCCCTATGGAGGCAGCTCTATCATGAAAATCCTGATAGCTGAAGACGATTTTTTATCACGCAAGCTTCTCACAAAACATTTATCCACCGTGGGAGAGATTGATATTGCCGTGAACGGCGTGGAGGCAGTCAACGCCGTACAGTTAGAGCTTAAAAATAATGGGAAATATGACCTGATCTGCCTGGATATCATGATGCCGCAGATGGATGGCCAGCAGGCTCTTTCGGAAATTCGTCGACTGGAAGGGTTTTTTAAGCTGCAACGGGAACAGGGAGCAAAGATATTTATGACAACCAGTTCATCTGATAAAGACCATGTGGTAAAGGCAGCCTTAGCGGGTTGCGATGCCTATCTGATCAAACCGATAACTAAAGTAAGGCTGTTTGGGGAGCTGGCGAAACACGGGCTTACATCCGTCGCTGATAATTTTTCCTAACTTGAGGTAAATTAAAAAAAATGGTTCATTAGTAAAAAACATGAAAAATGCATCCGGTTTAACCAACTTTACTCAGGTTTTGCTTCCAGACCGAGCCATAACAGAGAGGAGAAATCCGACACACCTCATCATCTCTAAAACAATAGGTTGAACTCAACGAACCGTCTGCTCGGCCATACTGCCCAAAGAACAATTCCTTGAAATCTACCGCTCCGACTCACACCAAGCAGCCAGGGCCTGCCTCTGGCAACGAATTGAAGCGGCATTATCGTTCATGATCCAACCTTTGTCGAGTTGGGCCGGAAGTTCTTCCGTAAGCAGCATTTCACTCGTTGCTCAACCTAACGCAGCACTTACCGATTTCACGGGACCACCGGTCACCTCGTTTTTCGAGATGGCATATACTTTGTAGCCCAGATACCCGACTGCGGCAATAAGGGCCAACGGCAATAATCCATGTCCCAGAACAGCACCACAGGCAGCCTTGCAACCGCCGGCCATTGTATGCATTCCCATGCCGCCGCCAGTTCCGCACCCGGCTCCGTAACCGGCACCATAGCCGCCACCCGCGCCATTTCCCCAGGCCACTGTTTTAACGCTGCCAATTAAATTCGGACAATTTGCAATCATGGCAATCTCCTTTTCTATATTATATATTGCAACTACGAGAACTTCTTTAAAATCATAATCTTCGGATGTATTGAGATGGTTATAACCTGACAGTCAGCCTCTAAATGAAGAGGTGGTCATGCCTCCCTTGGTTGGGGTAAAGATGGAGTTGCGAAGCTTCATCAACCTCAAAACAGGAGAGTGTCATGACCACCAAACACAAAGTAGCACGAAGGAAGCTCAGTTTGCTAGAACTCGCTTCGGAATTAAACAACGTCAGCAAGGCCTGCCAGGTGATGGGCTATTCTCGGCAGCAGTTTTACGAGATCCGCCGCAACTTCCAGACCTATGGAGCCCAAGGCCTGCTTGATCGTCTCCCCGGTCCCAAGGGGCCGCACCCCAATCGGGTCAGCGAGGAGGTCGAAAAGGCGATTTTGGAACACAGCCTGCATCAGCCAACCCACGGGCCGGTGAGGGTCGCTCAACAACTTGTCCTGCAAAACGTCCAGGTCAGCGCCGGTGGAGTCCGGGGCGTGTGGAGTCGCCACAATCTTCAAAGTCGGCATGACCGGCTTTTACGCCTTGAAAAAACAGTCCGTGAGCAAAAACTGGACCTCAGCGACACCCAGGTCCGCCTGCTGGAACGGTTCAGCCCGGAGTTCCGTGAGCGGCACATTGAAACCCGGCACACCGGCGATCTCGTGGCGGTGGACACCTTTTTCGTCGGCGTCCTCAAGGGGGTTGGCCGAGTATATCTCCAGTCTGTCATCGATTGCCATTCCCGGTATGCCTGGGGTCGTCTCTATACCTCCAAGCTGCCGGTAACGGCCGTGCATGTGCTCAACGAAAACGTGCTGCCGTTTTTCGAGCAACACGAAGCCCGGATTACCACCATTCTCTCCGACAACGGCCGGGAGTTTTGCGGCCGCCCGGATCGTCATCCTTACGAGCTGTTCTTGCAGCTTGAAGGGATCGAGCACCGCACCACCAGGGTCCGTAGGCCGCAAAGCAACGGCTTTGTCGAACGGCTGCACCGCACCTTGCTCGATGAGCATTTCCGCCTCCAAGGCCGCAAGAAATGGTATGAAACCGTGGAGCAGATGCAGGCAGACCTTGATGCTTACCTCAAGGTCTACAATACGGAACGTACCCACCAGGGGCGCAATATGAACGGCCGGACACCATACCGGGCGTTTACTGACGAGTTGCCAAAGAACGACGTAAAGGGAAATACAAAAAAAGCGGCGTAATTTTTCACCCCGCCAAGGGTGGCAGTGTCAGGTGAATACTATCTCTGTACACTTCGGAGGCACTATACTATTCACATAGTGAATCTTGAACGCCGCTCTTAACAAGGTCTTTCTTTAGCATATCTAACGAAACCCTGGCTACATCAAGCCGCCTACTCTTGCCATCAATCACCGACTTGAGTGCCTGCCACGGATGGTTAATCATGTTTTTTAGTCCACTTGGCACAACTTCCTGAGATTTCTGATACTTCTGCAGCATTTTGAATTCCAGCATCGTCAGATGATAAACGATTTCCTTACTTGTTCGCAAAGCGTCATGGAAATCGATCTCGGCCTGTGCCGTTTTTTGTGAGTTGAATTTTGAACCATTATGCCATTTAAGAACGTTATCGGCGGCGACATGAAAAAACTTGTGACTCTTTTCCAGCAAACCGATTTCCGGAATCTCCTTGTACGCCCGCAACCCTTCACCATAGAGCCAGACGCCAAGCTCACAATCATGGTATGAAGGAAGCGAGACTGAGGTTGAGCTTCTATGCAGGAGCATTTCAAGCTGACAAACCCACTCCACATGGGTAATTCTGGCGATCGTAATATCAATCAAGGTGGATTTTTCTCGCAGTCACTTTATGTCTTTTATGCATATTGCCCCAATACCGTATTTGCACTATAGTCATATCCTACAGATATTAAAAACGAAATTTAGTTGTGGGTCTATGCGTTTTGCGCATGGCAAATAGACCACAAAAAGGGAAACAGATGAAATCCGACTATTTACACACATTTATTATTTCCATTACCTCAGGCAGTTTCTCCAAGGCAGCCGAGTCTCTTTGTGTCACCCAGTCTGCCGTTTCCCGGAGAATACAGCAACTTGAAGACCAATACGGATTTTCGTTGATTAACCGAAACGGCCCGATACTTGTCCCGACCGAAGCGGGCAGAATTGTCCTGGAAAAAGCGATCAGGATGCTCGACCTTGAAAAAGAACTGGCACAGGACCTGAACGTGCTTCGCCAAAAAGCGTGTGTCGGTTTCGGCTGCAGTCCCGCATTTGGCATTGCCTATCTTCCTCAGATTATGAAGGTTTTCATGCTGTCGCACTCAACGGTAACCGGAATGAATTTTTCTTTTGAGGTTCCGGACAAGGTCCTCGAGGGTCTGCGTGAGGGGAGTTATCGGGCGGGGGTGATTGAGCATTTTGAAGATTATGATTTCAGCGGTTTTGAGAGCATGGCCATGCCGGACGACAAAGTGGTCTTCGTCAGTTCACCCTCTCTCAATATTAAGCAGAATGCGACGATCGATCAGCTTATTGCCTTCGATATTTACATGAGGAAAGAAGGATGTTGCTCCACCAAGCTACTCGCATTCAATATGGTAAACATTAACAGAAATTCGAATGAGTTTTCCCGAACGATCGTGTGCGACGATCTGCACCTCATAATCAATTCTGTTTGTGAGGGGAATGGCATTACCTTTGTTTCACGGTCTCTCGTGGACCATCATATTCAGCAGGGGACCCTCAAAGAACACCGCTTGCCCTTATTTCAGCACACCCAGCACCGGACGCTCATAGTAAAATCGCAACCTGCCGATCTGCTGTTAAAGGATTTCATCGATTGCATCCTGGCAGTATTTGAAATACCGACTTTACATGCCACCTGAAATCATGCCTTCAGTGCCTGCCCGATCCTTTGTAACTGCGCCTCTTTGGCGGCAAGTTTCTTCAGTATAGCGGTATGGCTCTGTGGTCCGTTGCCAGAATCGTTCAGATTTTTCTTTAAACTGAGAATTTCTTTCGATAGCTTGGAGGCTACTGCCTGGAGTATTTGTCCCTTATTGTAGTCGACAGCAAGTGAACTTGCAGAAAACGTTGCGCCCGCATGCCGTGCCCAGGAACCAGCCGCTCTTCGATTTCAGGTGGACGATCATGGATGCTAACCATATCCGGGAATGCGCCCTCGTCGGTCCTCTCCCCGCGCCCTGGGACGTCGCTTGGCGTGTCCGAATCGCAACCAACCGATGACTTCCTTGCGCAGCTCACCTCGCGGCATGGCGTAGATCGCGGTATAGATGGTTTCATGAGACACCTGCAATGTGGGCATATCTGGATGCACGATGGACAGTGTGCCAGAAATCTGCTCGGGCGAATAGCCTTTTCTCAGACACCCCATAACACGCTCCCACAACGCAGTTCCTGGCTCCAACCGACGTTCAACGCGCGGCATGACCGTGCAGACACGGGCCCGCTTATGGGCGACTTCGGAACGTTAGCCACCCGCCATCGGTGGACGCCCGGGACTGCGACGCGTCCTCAGGCGCACCCAACTGTTTCGATGAAGTTCACGAGAAATCGTCGATGCCGAACGACTCAATCCCAAGGCAATTGCCGCTGGCTTGATCCCCATCTCCAGTTGTGTTTGAATCATCGTTCGCTCTTCAATACTCAACTGCTCGTAGATTTTTCCCATGCAACATTATCTCCTAAAAATGTTGCACTTGGTATTTGAGCGCGCCCAGTTAACACCACGTAATCTTTTCCTAAAATACCTTGAAGAAGAATGCGGTTGGTGGAATCATCATCGACAGCTAAAATTATTTGTTTCTCGTTTATGAGTTAGTCGGTGGATGTCAAAGCTCTTCAGCCTGAGCCATATACATGGCGCCTTTTGCCACTGCGGTAAGGGGATTATCAGCCAGCCGCACCGAAGAAATCTGTGCCGCCAGCCGCGTTTCTTTAGCCAGCCTCTTTTCAAACATCTCCTTGAAACCTTCAGGAAGCACAACTCCGCCGCTCAAAATAACCGGCACTGGCCGACCAATTTTATACAGCAAGCCCTTGCCCAACTCTTCCATAAGAAGATTAACAACATTGCTGATCAGGTCCTCGTAATAAATGTGAAGCGCCACTTCCAACCGGTTGCTGGGCATACGGGCCAGAGTAAAGATTTTCTCCTTTGTTTCCTTGACAGCGGAAGCCTGCTCTCCGGTTACTGCGCTTACCATGCTGTCAATGTAATCGCCACCGGTCTGAACACTAAAAGAAGTCAGCGGGACAGCAAGATAAGCGGCGCAAACATTACACATGCTGGCACCGATACTAACGCCAATCCCGGTGAAATTATTTTCAGCGAGTTCTGACATGATCACTGCCAGGCCCTCGTTAATCGACATGGTCGTATAACCAAGATGATTAAAGAAACGCCTGATTACTTCGGTATGATAGACCAGAGTATTTAATCCATCCAGCGGCCGGCCCGGGACGGTAAAACATAAGGGGGTCGCCGGAGTACGCGGTCTGCCAATCAGGTTCTGCATTATGGCCTCGACCAGGGGAATCCCTTCATTCCCTTGAGAATACTCGGAGGGTACCGGACGCCATTGATGGGTATGAAATTTTTCGGTGAGCTGATCAGTGCCGTAGCCAATCAGATACTTAAGGTTCGTCATCTCAAAATAGGGAATTTCATTTTGAATAGGAGTGTTTTTGGTCAACGTGGCAAAAGATACAGAGTTGAAGAAGTTGATAATTTCAACTACCGGTGCTTCACCTTTGCGACTTTCCGCAATTACGATGCCGCCAGTGCCAATATCTACGCCCAAGGGACTTTGCGGCCGGATAACTTCTTTCTTCACCGCTGTATCACGCTTTAGCCCGGCCGCACCTTCTACCGCAGATGCGGCAACCTTGACCATCGTACTATCAGGCTCGGCATTTCTCTGGCCGCCACTTTCAAATGCACCCAATAGTTTAGGCGCCTCATTTTCCCCATTGAGTCCATATGAACCTTCTGCTCCGCCGACTCGATCTTCCATTTCATCCGCCATACAGCTCGCCTCCTTCCGTCTTAACAGTGTCTGTTTTTCTGTATTAGATATCTATCTTAAGAGAATCAAACATCTTGTTCAGATGCTTCCGATACTCGCCAAGCTGCGTTTCCGCATCTTCACGTCTGGCAACATCCGAGGTAAGTTTAAGTTCTGTTCGTTTCAAATTGATGCACGACTGTACCAGGGATCTTAATTCATAAATATTAAAAGGCTTTTGCAAAAAAGACCTTATCCCCAAGTCGTAACAAGTTTCCATATCCTCAGAACAGCCATGACCGGTAAGCACTATAACCGAATAGGGAGCATCCGGCTTAACCTGAAGCTTAACCAAGAACTCATTACCATTCATGACCGGCATTCTCAAATCGAGAATAAGCAAAATAGGCTTATGCACCTCATAAGCCTTAAGGCCCTCTTCGCCATTATAGGCGCTGATCACCTCGTATCCTTCATCCTCCAAGGCATCGTTGATACTTTCATGTACAATCTCTTCATCATCGATAATTAAAATTTTGTTATTTTCCATTTTCATCTCACCTTAGCCGCTTGATTCGATGCTGAAGTCTCACTCTGGGGAGATGAGTTCTTAACTACCCTCAACTGGATACCACTCAAACTCCGTATTCTTCTGCAACAAATCCCGCAAGTTCCTGTCCAAGCCGTGAAAGGCACGGGTAAACTCGATATACACATCAAAAGCGACCGCAGAAGGGTCGGAAGACAAGATGTCATCCAACATATTACGAGGCTCACTTATCATAGATGACGTATAAACATACTCTAAAAAAACCTGATCCGGCCGATCAGGATTATAAAAAATCAACTTGATCTCCTTGGCAATATTATCAAGGAGCAAATACTTTATATCTTTTAAGAGGACAGGCTTTTGCTCTCGGGTCAACAGCCCGGTGGCAGTAATTAAATCGAGACTCTCCTCAATCTGAGAGAGAGTATTTCCAAGAACATCAGTTGTCATCTGGTTATTTTTTGCATCTGATCAATTTCCCCCCCGTTTGGGAGAGGAACGAAACTGAATGGCGACTTCCATCCTGTTCTCAGCATCCTTAAATACCCGGTAAGCCTTTTTCAGAACTTTGTCGTGCCCCATAATGGTTGGCAGCTTACTTTCTTTTTCCTTACAGATCCCTTGAATACCGGTATCGATCGCTTTCAACCGGCTGATCATGATCTCTTTTTCATTTTTGATGTTTTCCAGTTCCCCGGCCATTGTTTCCAGCATGGATGAACTATTTTCAAGATCATCATTAACCGCCTTCAATTGCATTCGCTGGAAATTGAGATTTTCCGCCAACGGGGTCTGCCGCACCGGCATCTTTTCTATCCGAGCCAAGACTGTTTCACGCTTGGCTGCATATCCAGCAATATATTCATCGGTCTCGGAAGCAATTACCGCCAAGCCATCAAGCTCAGCGGTTACCGCTTCAATCTCCCGCCGATATTTGGCGTTTTCCTTCCGCAAGAGATCGCGCATGTTTTTGATCTCATACAGGGCGCGGATCACATCGATAGAAGACTCGAGTTCCTTCTCTTCGGCAGGCACGGATTTCATCTCCCCACGACTCATCGGTTACCTCTTGCGAAGCAGGTCAGCAGAAGCATAATAATCCTTCCGTACCCTTACCTTGTTATCAGTAAACGCTGCCCGCAGGTCTGCAATTTCTTCTCTTGCTTCCTGTAACTCTTTAATGAGGGAGTATTTGTCCTCCATCACCTTTTGGCACTCCTCCTGCAGGACAATAATCTTTCTTTGATAACCGACCTTCTCTTCCTTTAGCTGGTCAATCCTCTCCTGCAGGTTATTGTGCTGTTGCCTGGTCGCATTTTGACGCGCTTCGAGAAAGTTTATTTCAGAAACCGCGTCTTCTTTCTCTGTCTCCAAGCGGGCGATCTTACTGCGTGACTCATCCAAGCTTTCCTGAAGCTTGGCATAGCGGGCGTTTAATTCATGAACCTTATTCTGCACCGCTGTCCGCTCGTCAATCAGCTGGTCGATCTCCATCTGAAATTCACGCTTGGATGGCATTTCCGCTTCCATCCTGACAATCTTTTTTGCCAGCTGTTCCTTTTCAGACAGGATATTAGCGATAATCTCCTTGGAGGCATTCAGGTCCGTTTCCAATACAGAGTTCAATAACAGGACACGTTCAAGCTGAGTCTCCATATTACTGATAATATGGGCCATTTCCTCAACGGATCTTTCCAGATCAACATTGTAGGAGACATCCCTTAAGGAATCAACGCCCTTTATCTCTGGCAAAACAGAGACTCTGGACGATCCTTGCTCAACAGACTGCTCTGTAAATTTCGCACTTTTTTTCCAATCCGTGGTCGCTGCTGGACTCATAGCACCTTCTCCTTGTGTCCGTAAAACATCAAGCCAGTCCGGGTGTGATCGCTTTTTATAAGCAAAAAAACATCCGTAATGCCTCTATTTGTCCCTGTACCTGTAATAGCTGATTTTGACATTATGCTCCATTTGCTTCAGCTTGTCACTCAAACCGATGATGGATTTTTGCGCATGACCGATCTGATGATTGAGGAATTCCACCTCCCGATACTGTTCAGGTACTTCAGCTTCCACAGAAATCATTTTTTCGGCCCAGATCTCGATCTCACCGCTGACAAATCTGATCTCTTCCACCAATTGACTAAGGGTGGCCATATTATTATCAAAGCGCTGGCGCTTTTCCTGTAAAGTCTTTTCAACCTGTTGCTGTTCGGCTACCTGAAAATTGATCTCCGAGTTAAGAGAACTCTCGTTTGCCAAACTTTGCAAATAGTCGTCCTTGGCTTCGGCAAGCTGGTCAAACAACTGTCTGGCCTTATTGCGTCGCTGTACCAGATCCCTTTGTAAATCATGGAGCCGTGTCAACAGAAGGCTGTTCTCTTCTTCCAGATGGTCCAATTCATCAATCAACGCCTGCTTTTCAAGCAGAACGCTATCCTCGCCATCCTTCTTAAAGCCCTTGTATTCTACCAGCCGGGTGAGCAGCTCATCTTTTTTGTCAATCCAGCTCATCATCCGTTCCTGGATTTTTCGCGGCAAATTGCGCTGCAGAAGCTCGGTTTTCTTTTCCAGCCAAGTGCTTTCCGTCATAACTATTGCATCATTCGGCACTGTGATCTTCTCCAGCGTCGGTTATGTTTGAGGAGGAGTCGCCTTGACTTTGGCTGGCTTCTTCCTTGACTATCTCAGCTTCTGGTTCCGTCTGCACGCTCACATTTTCTTCTGCCTGAGCAGCATCTTCCGTTATCTCAATCTCCTTAACTGAAGAATTGCACACCACGGTTGGCGCTTCGCTTAAAACAACTGCCGAGGCCTCGTTTAATAATTCCGCCGATTGCACGGGGATTCTTCCCATCGGCTCATCGTCAATTTCCGCCTTATTTGCGGCAGCTCTGGCTTTGCCGCCACCTTCACACTCGATTCGTTCCGTTTGCCACCATTTTTTCAAGCGATCCAGTTCAGCAGTCAGAACATCGCCACTGGCACTCTTATCAAAGACAACCTCTTCACCCGCCAGTACCCGGATAGCCCCCAAGACCTTTTCTCGAACTTCAAGGTCATCATCACGCAACTGCCTGATGAGTGGCAACATACTGGAATTATCTCTAATATTGGCCAGTGCCGAAACCACCGCTTTCCGAACGCGGGCATCCTCATCGCCGAGACACTGAACCAAGGCGGGAACTGCGTCTTTATCATCCAGCCAACCAAGCAGGGTGGCTGCGGTTTTTCTCACTTCATGATTGGTATCGCTCAGGGCGTTATAAAAAACCGACCGCACCGCAGTATCTTCCGGGGCCAATTTGTAAAGACCTCGCAAAACGCTTACTCTGACACGTTCATGGCGATCACTGGCACAATGTAAAAAAACAGCTTTGCTCCGCTGATCTCCCAGGTTTACCAATGAATTGATTATTTCGTTGGTGAGATGCGGGTCTCCAAGGCCAATGGCGGCATGCAGCACCGGAACCACCGAAGTGCTTCCCATCTTGCCTAATTCTGCCGCAGCCAGCATTTTGATCTCGGTTTCTTTATCCAGTAAATCCTTGGCAACTTTATCAAAGATAGCCCGATCAGAAGCTGACTCAAATTTTCCATGAGCCAGCGCCTCTTTGATCGCAGCATTTACCTCGATAACCGCATTACGAGGATCTTCAGGCGATTTTTCTTTAATGTTGCGATTGACTATCAATGTTGCCCGACGATACTTTTCCTGCTGCTCACGGTTTTCAGCAGCCGCCTTCTTTTCCGCAACCATTTTCTTTTCTGCTTTCATCTTTTCTTCTGCGGCAAGCTTCTTCTCTGCTTCTAATTTCTTTTCAGCCTCAAGCTCGACAATCTTTACTTTCAGCTCATTGATATGGCGTTCATACTCTTGAACCTGGTTGAAAAGTTCTTTCACCGCTTGAGAATTCTTGACAGTATCCTCGTTTTCCTCGCCATTTGCAGTCAAGTTGGCGCTTGCCCTGCCAATTTCATAATAGAGTTTACCGACCTTCTCTTCATATTCTTGAATATTATCGTACAACCTGGCGGTTCCGGCCGGCCTGATGATTCCGAGTCCTCCGGTAACAAGCCCCTTGGCCTTGCCGGTCAGATCAGGAATATGTTTAGCTGAACCAATCACCTTATCTACCATCTTGGCCCCGGTGTCAAAGGATACGACTACTGCCGTGCCACAGCCGTTCAAAGCGGCGGCAATACCCCACAAAACAGAAGACCGCCTTATTTGATTGTCGTTATTGGCGTTCATAAATTTAATTCTCCCTGATCTTAACCGGTAAACTGCTAAGAAGTTACATTCCCGGAGTTTTGGTTCAATTCCGGCTCGCATGCTTCTAAATCCTGATTAGGAGTACCGAGCAACGTCTCTATTTTGGTGGTAACCATGCTGTAATCACGAATCTCTTTTTGCAGAGAGCGGTTAATTTCCTTAACTTCGTTAATAACATTGGCGAAGGTTACCAAAACATCCTTTTTCGCTCTTGTCCCCAAACGTTCTTTTTCCAGCCGGACAATAAGTTGATCGATATATTCGCTGGGATCTTCAAGTTTGTCCAGGCGGACTTTGACTTTTTCAAGATGAGCTATGGTTCGCTGATATTCTCCGGCAAGGTCTTTCTGGCCAGCAAGATCTTCCGTAAGTTTTTCCAGGCCGGCAACAATTTCTTGCTCCTGCGTCATCAAACCTTGCACCTGGGAGTTCATTTCGGACTGCTCATTTTCAAGGGCGTTGGCCGCATTCTCCTGAGCTACAAGTTCCTCTTTTACCTGGGCCGCAATATTGGCAAAGTAATACGCCAAGGTTTTATACTCTGCGCGAAGCTGTTGTTGACGAATTGCCAGATTATCTTGTCGAGCTTCGGCAGCCTGCTTGCCATTACGAATCATCGCCCGGCGCTGTTCGAGAAAAGTGTTCTTTTCTGTAAGCTGGTCAATCAGCTCCAGGTTGCGCCCCTGTACGAGCACGCGACTTTTTTGCTCTATCGCCATAAATCTATCATATTCATGCTCAAAGGTCTTCTTGGCAGCCTTGAGATTGAGCAATACATCCGCAGGCTCCTTAGCCACGGCCTCTCTCTGGCGAATATTGTCATTCAACTCAGCGAGTTCTGCCTCTGCCCTGACTACCTGTTGTTCAAGAAAAGAGAGTTCCAGGCGGCAACGATCGATCTCCACCAAAACAGATATTTTTTTTCGCCGATCCACCATCAAGGCGGTAACATCCTTAATAATACCAAGGAGTTCCTCTTTTGGTCGGCTATTTAACAATGTGGTTTCTAAATTGCTCATCAGCATCTGTTCTCTTTGCACAACTCGGCCATGTTGTTTTTTACGACGGCTCAGGCATCAAGCTGGATAGTTCCGATAACGGACTGTATCTTCTGTAGAGTTTCTGCTTTTTATGTGCAAGCAGGAATCACAAAACCAATTTTGGTAAATTCACTTATCTGGAGTTTTGCCTTCAAATCCTCCAGCCGCAAGGAAAGTTCCAGCCTGCTGTTGGCGACCAGAGAATCCTTGAGCTCGTTACAGGCCGCATTGACCTGATTTGCCAAAGACTCATACTCCTCTCTGGTTTCGAAACTCTCCAGGAAAATTTTCTCATATGCCCGGTATTGTTCCTTCAGGGTACGTATTTTTTCTAATCTCAGGTCGTTTTCTTTGACACATTCAGCCACTTCTGCCTGCAAGGTGTCTAATTCCTGCTGCCGACTGTCCCGTTGTTCGCGAGTATCGCTGATTTTTGCGGCAAGTTGCGTCAGGGCCAAGGCCAGATTGTCTTGCCTTGCCTTTGCGGCATCTATCTGGCAATGCTCATCCTTAATGGTGGTAAGCGACATTTCAATGGCAGAGGAAATGTCGGGGATTTCCTGGTCGGAAAATTCTTCGGGTAAGGTCTTGCAGACCGTGGGATCCAAGTGGTCGATCCCATGTTCCCGCAGGATAACAGTATATTTGTCCCGAACTTCGGTAAAAGATTGAAAATCTCGTTCAGCCTCGGAAATCTCTTTTTCCAGGGAGGCAAAATCTTCTTGCTCTTGGGTGGTTGCCGCGGTCAATCGTCGCGCATCCGCCTCAAGCAGGTCAATCTGTCGCTCCTGTTTACCAAGCAACGTGTTCCAGCGTTCCGTCGCAAAGGTCAGATTATCAATTTTTGCTTTTAAAGCGAAGAGGTCCGCTCGCAATCGGGGGACATCCCGTTTAGACGCGGCATAATTGACGTTCAGTTCCTTTAGATAGGAGTCCCGTGAACCCAGTTCATTCCTGAGGTTGAGAAGCTTGGCCTCAAGAGCCTGCTGGGTCTGGAGCAGATCCTGCAAGGTCTCTTCCCGCTCGGCTAGCGTCTGGCCACCATCATGGCTAACATCCTTTCCGGATGACAGGATGCAGTCCATTATGTCTTTTTTGGGTTGGTTCATGCCGTTTATTTTTTATCCCGGTTTATCTAGAACCGTTTGCCAAGGGGGAGCCCCCAAGAATAGTCCGTGTTCAGCTTTCCAACTGATCCCATGATTCCTGAATCTTCTGGGCTCGGGCCTCAGCAATTCGTTTATCGCGGAGCGCCTTCTCGAGGCCGGAGGATAGCTCCTTGTTTTCTGCGGCAAGCTGGCGTATCTGATCGCTCGCCTCAGATTTGACCCTTTGAAGCTCGGCTTGCAAATCAGCTACCCGGGTATTGAGCTGGCTAATCTCCGTGCTTGCCTGGTGCAGCTCCCCTTGCAGCTTCTTTTTCTGGCGGTCATTTTCCTCGGCCAGTGCGGATTTCTCATGCTCAAGCTTCGTGATGGTCTTCTGTTGATCATCGAGCTTGATTTCAATTTCACTATTTTGTTTATGAAGCTCTTTATTCTCGACTCTATTGTTTTCGATCTGCCCCAAAAGCCCTTCTTTTTCTCTCTCGAGATGCTCTACTTTTGAACTGCTTGCCTGACTCTTTTCTTCCGCTATCCCCAACCTTTCAACACAATCATCATTTGCGACAAGCTGAATGTTGAGTTCGTCCTGTAGTCTGATTTTCTCCAGCTCAAGATGATCAATTTGATCATTGAGCATCAGCAATACCTTGCTATGGGTTGATCCTACGGAGTTAATCAAACTCTCTATCGAACGTTCCTTCTCCCGGACCTTGGCCTGTACCTGGCACATTACTTCCTTAACCTTGTCCAGTAGGATTGCAGGATTTTCAATTACCATGTTCAGTGCCTTTTATTACAATCGTTTGCTGAGGGCTCATTACAAAACCGGCCACTATGCCATCGCTGGCATCGCATCGCCGAGATCAGCAGCCACTTCAACTTCAACCTTGGTAGCCTCAATCTTGCCCCTGATCCGATCAAGACGTTGTTCGCGTTCCTTGATCAGGGTGTCCATATTGCCTTCAATCGTATCCAGCTCAGAAAAAATAGCAGTCATCGGCTGATCGGCGTTAAACAAGGCGGGATCTTCCCGCCTGATTTCCAGCACCCGCTCCCCAACCCGATAAACCACCTGCATTTTTGTTCTTTCCAGTTTGTGGATATCGCGGGTAATTGCTACGCCGCGAAAGGTTCCTATGTTTCCACAGAAGGAAAAGCGTCTTTTTATCGCCCGCCCAAACTCTTCCAGCGATTCTACGAACAAATCGCCGACATGTTCCACCTTGTAGCGCAGATCACCTTCCATTCTCCACCTCCTGTCTTTGAGCCTTTATTCCGTAGTTAACGATGATGTCTCAAGTTCTTTCCAATATGCCTCAGGCATTTCCTTGCATAGCTTCAAGGCGCCATTGGCACCGGCATACAGTGGTTCTTCAACCTTAGTAACCTGGCCTGAACCGAGATGTTCGATCATGTATTGTTCGATTTCCTGCCGCAGGCCAATCATCTGGCTACCGCCACCGGCAAGGATTATGTTGTTGCGCAACTCCAGCTGAAACTCGGGATCATATGTGGCCACCAGCTTCTGTATCCCGCCAACAATTTCAGGAACAATCGAGGCGCAGGCCTTTTTAATCTCTTCAGTAACATCAAGTTTGGTCGGCTTGCCGTTAATTGGCAGAACAATCTCAAGCTTTTCCGACATTCTAGTGATCGTAGCGTTGTCTTCCTTGAATTTTCTCACCATGTTGGTGTTAAGGTTGGCCTCAGGATATTTCGCTTTAATCAAATCAAGAAATACCTGGTCGATATGGTTCCCTGCCAGATGGGTAGTTATCTGGTCAGACTCTGTTGGCAGAGAGCCACTCATCCTGCACAGGTCAACAGTTCCCGCCCCGATATCAACAACAATGGCGTTATGAAAGATATCAAGACCATAGGCCACACAAAAGGGCTCCGAGGCAATCATCACGGAATCCAAAAGTCCCTTGGAAAGAGACATGAGGGACTTCTTGTTTTTTTTGCTGGCCAGGGCCGGGGTTCCGATTACCCCACGGATATGGGTGGGAACCGAATGATCCGCCGACAGCTTGGTTAAAAGATATTTCAAGATTTCCCTGGCCGTGGCAACGGCCTTTTGATAGCCGTCAGGATCAACGGAATCATCGGTGTACTTTAACATCCCGCCCTCAAAAGGCCGGAAGATGTTAAGGGCCATCCGGTGTTTGAGCGCATCCTCGCCAAACACCATCATATTATCACCGATAAACTTCTGCGAGATGGCGTCCTTGGGGTATCCCACACAACTTGCCACATAGGTCCGGACACCATTGTCACAGGCGATGACACTTCGAGATGTCCCTAAATCAATTCCGACGTTAAGCAATCTATTCTCCCTCATTTAGTCAATCCTGTGTCTATTCTGCAGAATCTTTCAGCATACCTTTGCTGTCTTCAAGAATGGCCCGCATAAGCATGTTTTTTTCCTGACTCGGTTTTTCCTTGAAATCGTCCGCACCGGGATGCTCAAATCCGCGAGAAATTGAGATGCCCCGTTCTTCGATGCGAGCAAGCCTTTCTTCAATCCGGGCCAAACCAACCCTGATTGCGCCAAGGCTGTCGCTGTCCAAATGGACAGGAAGGCCACGATTGCCCACCCTGGCAACCTGACGCGCTGTCCAACTAAAAGGGGTAAACAGTTTTTTGGCTGATCCCCCGAGTATTTGTAAAGATGACAACATTTCTCTCGCCCCGTTTTTAATAGCTTGAGAGTCTGTGCCAAAAGAAGCCTTGCCGAAAGTTACTGGCCCTTGCCTTAAAGTAATGCCGCCTCTTTCCATGAGCGCGGCCATTACCATGGACGAATATTCAAGGGAGGCCGAGGTGAAGCGACCTGGATTGTTTTCGTTTAAACAGCTGGGATCAAAAACTATCTTGCTCATTGTCAGACCTCCTCAGAACCTTTGGCGATAAATAACGGATAACGTCGCAAAGTCACATATTACCTTATGCTGATAATCCTGAATATATTTTCAGATATCCTATATAGTTAACAAGACAATGTCCAGTAAGATTTTCTCGACTATGAGGTATTCTTTATGCTTGGACATCAAAAAAGAAGCCGGTAATTTTTTCGGAGTCATCAAAAAATGTGATGTTGACCGGCACGCTGGTTTTTGTTTTGTCGAACAGGATCACCTCCAGTATTTCAGGGGTCCAGTCCAGGTTTTTATATTTAAGATGAAACAACTCCCGTCGAGCGGCGGTCAGGGCAAAAAAATCAAGATATGACCGGCCGTTAATCCGGGCAAAGTCGTCGCATCTTAAGAGCTCAAGTCCCTTATGGTTAACAAATTCAATCCGCTCGGCCTCATCAACCAAGACAACTCCGGCCGAAAAGGTTTCGAGAAATTCAGGATAGGTAACTTCGAAGTTTGTTGCGCCACCGTCTTTAATCTGCGGCCGGATGTAACCACCGGATATCCTCGCCAGAAAATCGTCTGTTGAAATATTTTTCAGCAGAATTTCGACCAATCGCCGAAGCTCGGCTTTGTCCCAAGGCTTGCTGATATATTTATTTACGGTGCCGGAGTTGATTGCTTCGATGGCCGCATTGACCTCGGTATCGCCGATGAGAAGAATTTTCTTGCACAACGGCTTAATGCTGTTAATTTTGTTCAGTAATTCAGCGCCGGCCATCTCTGGCAGCCATTGATCTACAATGGCTAAGGATATATCTTCGGCAAGAAAAATATCCAACGCCTCCTGACCGTTTCTGGCGGTCTTTACCTTATAGGTATCCTTTAAAGTGTCTTGCAGGGCGGCCAAAACATCAGAGGCCTCAGCTACACAGAGAATGGTTGATTTAGGCTGTCGATCATATTTCCCTTGGCCATGATTCAAGCCCCAAGCATTTAGAACCATCAGGCATGCTTCATGCTGGCAAGCACTTCGAGTGTGGTCCTGATATAGGTAAGCTCTTCTTTGAAGCTCTCCTTATGCTTGTTCAAAAGAGCCTGAATTTCGAGTATCTTCTTGATCGCCAAACCAACGGCTACGGCATCCTTGTTTTTCTTGCGCTTTTTAGCCACGGTGTATCCGAGTGCTCCCATAACTGCCACCGGAGTGGCAAGAACGCCAAGACCCACAAGCATTCCCCCGCCAACCAGACTACCGGCTGACCAAAGGCCTGTCGCAACTCCGGCTGCGGAAAGACCGGAAACTGTGCCGAGTGAGGATAAGGCTGCCAGGGATCCTGCTGCGCCGGTACCAGCGCCAAGTGCAGTCGCCACGCCTTCGTTAAGGCTAGAATGATCTTTTTCAAGTTGCTGCAAGGCTTTACGCACATCTGCGGGTGCCTGTACTTTTAAATATTCCACAAAATCTGGCTCCATGCTCTCAGCTTCGGCATTATTCAGATTAGCGGTCGCATCAACAGCAACCTGCTCTGTGCTGTCTTTTTCCATTTTCAGATTCTCCCATTTTTCAAAGTGGCCATAAACGGCCAGGCAATAATTTACTGTTAATCCAGCATATCAGAGGCTTTTTTCCAATAATAATATCCTCCGGCAATGCCAATCCCGACCAGGGCGATCGGCCCCCAAATCCCTAAGCCGAGGCCAAGACCTAAGCAAAGGCCCTTGCCCGTCCCGATTGCCTTGCCGCAAGAAGCCGCTTTGTATCCAATACCATGATGCGCCATACCATGATGTGCATTATGGCCAGCTACGGTTATTACAAATGGACACTCTTCTACTGGTAGCATACGGTATCGCCTCCCTGATGGTAATATTATTTATAACTGTAAAAATTTTAGCACGTATTCATAGCTATTTCATAGCATAATAGTCAAATCATTTGTGTGTGTGTGTGTGTGTGTGTGTGTGTGGCAGGACAATTCCGGCATCAAGAGGGACGGCCAATATTCTGCTCAATCCAGATTTTTCTTGATCAAGTAAAATAGCAAAGCCGCAATGAGCGCCCAACCAACCGCAACTACTCCGGTCAACGGCCCTGTGCCAACCCCACCCGCACCACTGGTTTTTTCAAGTGCTGCCTGGATATGCTCAGATTCCTGGAGAATCAGTTTGATGTCAAGGCTGTGGAACATGGCATGGAAGCGGTTGCGCAGCGAGAAGAGCCGTTTTTCCAGCTGGTCTGTTTCCACACCCTGGCTCCTGAGGGTCTTGATTTTCTTTTCAATGGCATTGAGCATGGTGTCTCGTTTCAGCATCGTGCTTCTGATCAGCCAGGCTTTTTCCGGGGTGTGACAGGTCGAGCATTTCTTTTTGCTGATGAGATCAAGCGATGCTTTTTGGATGTCGTGGCTGCCGTGGCAGGTGACGCAGGTTGGGCCACCCTTGCCAAGGGTTCTGCCGTGGGCGCTGTCGGTGTAATGTTTTGTAACCCCCACATGGCAGCCGCCGCAGAGCGCAGGGATAGCGGTGGGGATCGGTACGCCGCGAAAGCCTCTTGCCGGGCTCATGGCCTGGGCTGAGTCCATGGGGTCGCCACCATGACAAGCGTTGCAGCCGACACCATGTTCGGCATGAATACTGGTTTCCCAGAGCTTGACCGGTTGGCTGAACTTGGTCGGCTGTGCGATGTGGCACTGAATACAGACGATAACCGGTTTTACGGCCGCGTCTGCCTGCGACGTGATAAGGATGCCGAGCGCCAGCAGTATTACTCCCAAGCATCTCATGAGTATAGTCCCCAAATGGTGAAACCTACCCAAATCAAGATGACGCTTATGGCTGTGCAGGTAAACACTGGCCGCTTGAGCGGGTGTTTTTCGGCTCCCTGGTCAAAAAAGGGAAGCATCGCCAGAAAGAATATGCCCGCCAGCTGGATGGTGATCCCGATTATTTCGCTGGGGAAAAGCTTTAATGTCTGGTAGTTGGCAAGAAAATACCATTCAGGCTTGATGTGGGACGGCGTAACCAGAGGATTAGCCGGCATGTATGCGGCCGCTGGGATAAACAGGTTGGGGAAAAAGAAGACAAAGGTCATAAAAAAGGCAAGATAAAGCGAGATGGAAATCAAATCCTGGAGCAGAAAATTGGGGAAAAACGGGATGCCGTCGGGGTGTTCTTCGTAGACGAATTTATCATCTTTCCACTTGTTGGTGGTATCTTCAAGACCAAATGGCGGGGTGGAGATGCCGGTTCGCTGGACAAGCAGGATGTGGATGATAATGAGAACCGCCATGGTTGCCGGAATTATGCCGACATGCAGGGTATAGAAGCGGCCAAGGGTATGATGGCCAACCTGATGGCCGCCGCGAAGCAACTCGACAAGGTACTCGCCAACCAGCGGGATTGCATTGCCAGTGTCGGTGGCCACGGTGGTGGCCCAGAAAGAAAGCTGATTCCAAGGGAGCAGATAGCCGGTAAGCGAGATCCCCATGGCCAGGAGCAACAGGGTGAAACCGGTAAGCCAGTGGAATTCGCGGGGGCTTTTGTAACTCCCCATGAAGAGTACCGAAAGCATGTGCATCAGCAGGACCAGGATCATCATGCTGGAACCAACGGCGTGCAAAAGGCGGACCAACCGGCCAAGGGGGATTTCGTTCATAATGAAAGAGACGCTGGCAAAGGCCTTGTCAACGTCAGGGACATAGTAAAGCATGAGCAGCAGACCGGAGGTGATCTGCAAGACAAAGCTCACCAACAGCACGCTGCCAAGCGAATACCAGGCATTGATGTTGCGCGGCATGAGGTAGCTGGTGCGCTTTTTGTTGATTATCTCATGCACACCGAGACGGACGTCAATCCATTCGTATATGTGCTTTAACAGGTATATCAAAGCAAGACCTTTGTGGTATCATGTCATTTGTAACCGTTCAGCATTGCCGCAGATGCGCGGAAGAGGCCTGCAAAGTGTGCTAGGTCCACATGTGTAGGCCGATGACAAAGCCAGATGTGATGCTGCTGAACGGTTACATGCCGAGTTTTAACAACGTTTTTCCGTTCCGGGTAAACGATTACTCATCTTTAGCCGATTGTGACTATGCCATTGGCGACGTTGAAGGGCAGCCTGTCCAAGGGGCTTGGTGGCGGGCCAGAGATGACTTCGCCATCAGGAGTGAAATAACCGGCATGACAGGGACAGATAAATTCCTGCCGCTTTGCATCCCACTGAACAATACAACCGAGGTGAGTGCAGACAGCGGAAAGGACGGCCAGTCTGCCATCCATTTTTTTTACGAGCACGGCGGCATAGCCGTTGTATTCGAAAAATTTTGCAGCACCTGCGGCAAGATCTTTGACCGGGATGGTGATCTTACCCTTGTTGTCAGTGGTTGGTCTTGGTATCAGATAATAACGAAAAATCGAAGAGGTAACCACAGCCCCGCCGGTAACGGCAAGGATGGCCAAACCACCAAGACAGGTGCTGATAAATTTGCGTTTGCTGTCATCCAATATGGAATTATCCGGATCCATCAGCTATCCACAGTTTTTTTTGCCCGTACCCGTTTTGGCTTGGGCTCGAGATTTCCAGAGGTTGCCGAGGCAGCTTTACTCTTTGGCGCGGCACGTTTCTTCGCTGCTTTTTTTTCTGGATTTTTTTCCTGAGCTTCTTGCTGACCCCCAACACCAATGTTCAGCCCGTTGCTGGTTTCACTTGGCTTCTCAACAGATTCTTCTTCACCGGCGGTAGCCACGGTTTCCACTGATTCAACCACCTCGGATTGCTCAGCCTGCTCAGGCACTTCAGCAGAATCTTCACTATCAGCAACGATCTCAGGTGCATCAACCTCCTCAGCGGCTTCAGGCCAAACCGGTGATGGCGGCAGACTCTCTTCATCTTCTTCGGCCGTTTCAGGCACAGCCGTCTTCTGTACGGGTGCGGCACCGCTTTTCGCTTTTACTGGCGCTTTCTCCACAGGCGAAAGTGCGGCAATCTTTGCCTTCAGTGTCTCAACTGCGTCTTTTTGCACATTGATCCTGGCAATAATATCTTTTGTCGGCTCTGCATGAAGAGCCTCAGCAGGATCCTCGAAACCTACCGTGACTTTGCCGAGTTCGCCATATAATGAATGGATATTCTTCTCATGTTCGGCAATTTTTTGCTCAAAGGCTTTTCGTTCACTCGGCAGATAAGCGGCCATCGAGTTGGAGATCGCCTTGCCGAAAAACGAAACCACCGCGCGGGTATCCATCGGGGCACTTTTCGCAGCCGGCTTTGCCTGCTCCGGTTTTGTGGTTTCAATCTCAATGATCCGTTGCTTTATCGCTTCAATGTCTTTGTTGAGCTCTTTGATATTGCCAACAATGGCGACAACCGCTTCCGAGGACATCGCCTCAACCGGATCGTCGTATTTTGCCGACAACTTGCCGAGTTCTGCATAGAGGGACTGAACCTTTCTTTCGGTTTCCTTGACTTTGACCCGGAGTTGTATCTTTTCCCCGGGAGAAACTGTCGATATGGCGGCGTTAAACGTATCGGCACCGATATCGTAGGCGGCAACAATAGCCGAGCCACCGACATTCAACATCTTGGTAATCGCATTCAGCAAGATTGAATCACTTCCCATGGCTTTGTCCCCTCCCTTCTCTCATTGAAATAAGCCGTTGTTCAAACAAAAAATCATACTTTTTAGTCTCATGAACGGCATAAGGGGCCGTAAAGGAATGGATAAAAAGTATAGATTATTTATTAACGGCCCCTAAAGTGACTACATCACACCGCTGATCAGTTTTAGGGCGAGCAGCAACAAACAGATCGCAATTAACACCTTGATTAAACGAGGGCTGGTTTTAAGCGAAATATATGCGCCAAAATATGCCCCGAGAATAGCGCCGATGCCGATTAAAACGGCAAAGTCAAAATCAATCTCATGCATTCCGGTAAAGATGATTACGGCAATGAAACTTGTAATGGCAAGGATGAAATGTGAAGTCGCCGTAACAACATGAACCGGCATGCCAAGCACTGAGCACATCAGAGGCACATGGAGGATGCCACCGCCAATCCCGAACAGACCGGAAAATATCCCGATGAAAAAACTCCCAGCCATTCCGATGCCCATATCTGGCGCATAGGAATGCAGTTCGCCATCAGAATCGTACAGTTGGCGCTCTTTCGGAGATTCCAGTGCCCTTGTCTGAACAATGGTGATATCCTGTTCCGCGAAAAAGTGCAGAGAAAGAGTAATCAGGATAATACTGAATAGAATCGAAAAACTGGTAAAGGTGAAATTCTGGGAAATAATGGCACCGATGATAACGCCGGGAACCGCTACCGTGGCAAACTTGATGCCGAGCTCGTAGTCGATTCTTTTGTGGGTGACATAGGATAAGGTTCCGGAAAGCGCGTTCATGAACACGGCAGTTATCGAGGTGCCGATGGCCATTTGCGGAGAAAAGCCGAAAAACACCATCAGCACCGGCACATGAATAAAGCCGCCGCCAGCTCCGATCAGCGTGCCGATCAAACCGACCGCGCAACCGAAGATGATCAGCAGCAACGCCTCTGGCAGATCGGCAACCACCGCATGGCCGTCAAAGGCCACCGGCCCGGCATAAGCGCTGCTGGCAAACACGAGCAAGATGAATAAAGAGATAATATATTTTTTCATAAAACTCAGTTATCCATCTTCTTTATGTTGTTGTGCATGTTGATGCTATGCTGAAAATACTTGGTTGCTTCGGCCTTAAGCGAATCTGAAGGAAATCTGTCCGGATGAAAGGCAACCTTGAAAAATTTGAATGAGCGATCAACCGCATCCTGATCATCATTATCGTTAACCCGGATAAAATTAAGCCAGGCCTCAACAGCCGTGCCATCAGAGGCCTTGCTCTCAACCTTTACGGCAAGAGCGATCTCTTTCAATTCGAAGATTTTCTCGTTGATGTCGACAATCTTCAAGCACAATTCGTAATAGGTACGTTCGCCCCGCTTGATTTCGTTTTCGATCAGATCAATCTCCTGGCGCAAAACGTCTGCGGCGAAAAGCAGCTGGGAATCATTAACATCCATGATCATTGCCAGCCGGGTCTGAAGATTTTTCAGCAGAACCGACAATGCCGACTTGCTGTCTTCTTCGGCGGTACGCATTTTTATCCGTAGGCTGCTCAACTGAGCTTTTGGAGAATTTTCCTCCATATCCTTGATCCGGTTGTGCAGTACGCTAATATCCGAGGCAAGGGCCGCCGCTTTTTCTTTTAATTCCGTAACCGTCAAATTACGTTTTTTGACAACCCTTTCCAGGCTGGCTTTTTCTTCGTTAATCGTATCAATAATCTGCGCAGTTCCATCCTGGCAAATATATTTGCCAAGCAGCAGCGCCCCGGCAAAGGAGGCAACCGCAATGCCATACTCAGGCGGCACGGCGGTCAGATAACCAGCCACAAATGCGGGCATCTGCGCAAGCTGCTGGCGCACCGCATACAACCAGAGAGCCGCAACCACCGCCGAGGCATAGGCAAAGATGTCGGTGTAGTTTGAGCTGATAAACCTGTAGAGCATAAGCCCTTCTATTGTTTCGTTTCCGGCTTTGCTGCCGGTCCGAATTTACTCTTCATGGCGCCAAACAGCTTGGCAAGATCAACCTGCATTCCTTTGATTATGTTACGCAGGCCAATGTCGTAAACAGAGATAGAGCCACTCGGATGCTGCAAATACACACTTGATCCATCCGCGCTAAAAGTGACATCCGCGACCGGCAGGGTTGTCTCAATCGTCCTGACGATCTTTCCGGCGGCAAGGTCAATCACCGCCAGCTTTTGCGTATCAAGCAAGAATATTCCCCAGGCACCGTTTGCTTCAATATCAAAGGCGCTTATTCCATTGGTATCCAGGGGATAAAACTTTTTGCCGCCACCGGCTGCCGGTACCACAGTGACACCCTCTGCCGAAACCCAGGAAAAGGTTACTCCATCAAGCCCCTTCTTGAAAAGAAGCGGTTTGGCAGCATCAAGCGGGGCGACCACGCTCCGCTTTTTCAGATCAAACAGCGCCAGAGTGTCGGACTGCAACACATACTGTCCGTTGCCGTAATAATACCCTCTGGCAGTCGGGGTGCTTTTCTGCATGATGGCAACGGTATTCCCGTTTTTCATGTCCAGCACTTTGATGTATGTTTCGCAGGTCGCAAGCAAATACCTTCCGGCCGGGTGCGGATCGAGATACAGGATCGGTTCAGGCTCATCAATCTGTATCTGCGGGTTGCCGGTCGCCGCGTCAAAAAAACGGATGCTTCCAGCATATGCTTTGGTCATTCCGCCGACCACCACCAGGGAGGTTGTCGGAATAAAACGAAGCGTCAACGCCTGAAAGCCTTCACCGCTGTTGATCTCCTGCTGGGCAACGGTATCCGGCAGTTTCCACACCAAGATTTGATCATCCGCTGCGGCTACGGTCAGGTTGTACAACGGGCTGTAATCAATCTCTGCCTGTCCGGAAAGCCCGCTTAACAGGGCAGATCTTTTTTTCGCAATGCCGGGGCTGCTGAGAGCAGGCTTCTTCGTTGCCCCCTTTGCCATCGAAGCTGTCTTTGCCGCAAAGATGGCAGACAGATCATAATTGCTGGCCGCAAATGAGGCTGCCACCAAAAAAACTATAAATAACAGATACTTGATTATTTGTTTCATTTCACAGCAGACGGAAGCTTGACCTCTTTATCAGCAATAAAGGTTTTTGCATGCCTGAACCCGAGAGTGTAGCCAAAGAAAACACCGGGTATCAGCTCCATGCTCGTATTGTAAATATTGGCGGCGATGTTGTATTTTGCCCGCGCCAGGGCCAGTCTTGTTTCGGTGTTGGCAAGCTCGGCCATGAGATGCTGATAGGTCACCGAGGATTTTAGGTCAGGATAGTTTTCGGCAACCGCCTGAAACTTTGAAATTGCCGCCTTGAAACTGGCAAGATCCTTGTCCGCCGGTAGAGCGGGCGCCGCCGCAGTAGCCGTGGTCATCTCTTTCAACGAACCAAGTGCGCTACGGACATCTGCCGCATGGACAAAAACCTTACCCTCATATGCCATATAATCGTTGACCGCCTTGACAAGGCCGGGAATGAGGTCTTTTCTGCGCTGGAGTTCCGCCTCGATCTGCGCCGCCTCAAGACGAACCATGTAAGATTCTGTCGTGAAAAGGTTATAGTAGTAGACACCGCAGCTTATAATAAGGAGGACAAAAGAGACCATTGCGATTTTAGCCGCAGTCGTCTGCCTGTCCCAGGCTATTTCTTTGATTCTTATTGCCAACGGCCGCCTTGTCTCCTTAAGCTCCACCGGTTTGGGCGTGATAAGGTTCAACTCTTTAGCGTACAGTTTTTCAATAATCTCTTTCAATGGCGTTTTACCCTCTTATTGTCAGGTACATGGAGTTGCCCGAACGAATGACATCCAGAACAAAGCCCTTGGTGCTATCAACCTTTTTGGTTTGCTTGACAAAAGCATCCAGAGTATCGACCTGAACCCCGTTAATTCCCCTGATGATGTCGCCGCTTCTCAGGCCGTTGGCTGCAAGCAAACCACCGCTGTTCTGGACGTACACCCCGGCATTTGTGACATTAGCAAATGCCGGGGGCAGGGGAGTTATCGTGGCTCCGAGCTGCCACTGATATATAGCTTGTTGCATCGGGCCAAGCTGTTGAAATTGTTGAGCCTGACTCTTGAAGCCGGTTTTCACCTTTGTTGTCATGCGTGAGCCGTTACGCAGATAGACGATATCGAACTTGTGCCCGATATTTTGTGTTGACAGCAGGTCGTTGAGTTTGACGATATTGAGGATTTTCCGGCCGGCAAGACGCACCATGATATCCCCACGCTGAATACCGGCAATATCAGCCGGAGAGTTCGGGATGACATTGACAACCATGACGCCTTCCGGGTGCAACATCTGAGCCTGACGGCAGATTATATCGTCGACATCGACAAGTCCTACTCCCATCAGCGGTTCAGTGAAAGTCATCTGCTGACCGTTAAAAATAAATTGCCCATTACCGGTTATCGGCCCGCCATTGGTGCGGCCAAAAAGTCCTCTTCCCGGTCCGGCGCCAGCGCCAAGCGGCATAACTCCTTGTTGTTGCTGCGGCATCATAAAAAATGGATCTGCGTTTGCAGCTACACCAGGTTGCGCCGTATGCTGCTGTAAAAAGAGCTGCGGATGGCAGTCAACACATGACCCCCGTGGAGTATGAGGCGGGGTAACCATTTGCCCGTTCGGCATGCGGTAGGCGTTACCTACCTGTCTACCCTGGCTGGTCATGGCGACCAGTTGACCGGTTATCCCGGCAGGAGCCGTGTTGTTGAAGTCGACAACGCCGCCAACCAGTTCGGCTGCTCGGTTGATCGGAATTGCAAAACCGATCCCGTTAAACACGCCGGTCGGGGCAAAGATGGCGGTGTTGATGCCGATTACTTCCCCGCGAACGTTGAGCATCGGGCCGCCGCTGCTGCCACGGTTGATAGCGGAGTCAGTCTGAATAAGGTTTTCAAAGATAGCGTCGCCAACCTGCAAGGTCCGGTTGCGGCTGCTGATCATGCCGGAGGTGACGGTCTGTTCAAAACCGAACGGATTGCCGACGGTAAGCACCATGTCACCGGTTCTGGCCGCGTCAGAATCACCGAGAGTGGCATGAGGAAACGGACCGGTGCCCTGAATGCGCAACAGCGCCATGTCGGTACGCAGATCACCCTTGACCATTTTCAGCGGGTATTCCGTGGCTCCGCCTGGGCCGTAAACCGTGGCTTTCAAGGCCTCCGCGCCAGCAATGACGTGGTAGCTGCTCAGGACATAGCCGTTTGGATCAATAATGACACCAGAGCCAATTTTGTTGAAGGCAACGTCATTGGGGAACTGATCGACCATGCCCTGATTGGCGGCGTTCGGCACGATTTTCATGGCGGCGTCGATGCTCACCACTGCAGGCCTGATCGCATCGATGATGCCATGATAGGAGATCTGAACATCACCAACAGCACCAGGGGCCGGCATGACCTGAGTACCCGTTCCAGGTAACGCCTTATTGACTTCAGGCTGGTTGCTGAGGAAGTTATTGACGTACCCTTGCTCCTGCGAACCTTCGTACAATGCCCAGACGATGGTAACCAGTGACATTGCCACCAGTGTCCATATCCACGGTTTGTATTCACGGTCACATTTCCGCTCAGGTTGCAGGATAGTTTTTGCTGTATTCTCAGCTTTTTTCTCTGATGACATCAGCGACACCTATATGTCTGTTTTTCTAGCGACTGGTTCTTCTTCTGGGACATTTTTTTGGATAGAAGTTCTAATGCCGGTATTTTTGATGCCGGCCAACAAGGCGATGGAGCCACCCGCGATAAGCAGCAGCGGGAGGATGGCGATCAGCACATCAACCATGTACCACCAGTAGCGGATAACACTCCAAAACCCGAGACACAGTGCAATAAGCCCAAATACGATACTTAACATGCCTTCTCCTTTTTACTTAAAATGATCCTTTGAACTTCTGGGGACAGATTTAAAATTTGTCCCCGATTCGATTTTAATTATAATACCAATCAGCTCTTTTTCTGCTCCAACTCCAAAGATTTCTTGAAATATTTAACGGCCTCGTCACGCTGTCCTTTTGCTTCATAGGCGAAACCGAGGCTCTGATACGCTTTGACAAAATCAGGCTTCAAGTCGATTGTTCTCAGGTAGTTCTTGATGGCCGCATCCTGATCATGGCGGGCATCGGCAATGAGGCCAAGCTTGTAGTAAGCATCGGCATACCCTGGATTAAGGGCGATTGCCCGATTTAAAGCCTCCTGGGCTTCGGTGTTATTGTCGGCAGAAAAATAAACCGACCCGAGCAGGTAAAATGCTTCAGGGATCTGTTCGTCAAGGATGGTAACTTTACGCAGTGTTTCCAGCGCTTCGCTACTTAAGCCGAGTCGGGTGTAGATCTTGCCCAGTTTGAAAAGTACGGCGACATTGTTCGGATCAGTCAAAAGGATCTTCTGGTAGGCTCTTATGGCGCCATCGTAGTTGCCTTTTTTCTCCAGATCATCGCCAAGTTCGTTATGGATTTCCATAGCGCTTTGAGGATCTATCTGGAGCAGGCTGTTGTAAGCGTCAATGGACTTGTCGACCAGTTTTTTGGCATTTATGGTTAATGCTTTTACAAAAAACTGAAGCTCACTTGTGTCAATGTTGATCGCCATGAAAAAACCCCTCCGCGTGTATTTGATTTGTTAAAAATTAAATTATTCGACAACGTGACCAAATATCAACAATGCCAGCCATACTAAAAAAATCGTCTGCTGGGTATGAATGAGCCGCATCTGTCTTTTGGTATCGCCGGAAAAACGCTTGGACCGCATCAGGATTCCTGCAAACGTCAACCAGGCGGTCACCAGCAGACTCGCGTACAGGAAGATGTTGCGCTCATCGGAAAAATACGCGTGAATGCTCATGGCAACGAATGCAAAAATATTTACGGACATGTGGAGTTCGCGATATTTTTTAAAAAACATCACGATATCCTTGGGCCAAGGGCGATACTGATAGGCGATCAATCGGGCCGGATAATATACATTAGCAAACACGAACAACAGTAAGCATAGTATGCCGAAAATTTCGCAAAGTGCTTCATTGGTCATCACAAAAAATTTGCCCCCTGCACGTTAAGAAATCGGATATGTAGAAACCGATATACCTCTGATACCATCAACGTCGCTCATTATCATTTCACGAACTTTTTCAATAATGCCATGAACCTCAAACACCGATAACTTCTTTGACACGGATATTTCGATATCAACCCAGTTTTTTTGCCCCATCTGCCGGGTTTTAAGCGATTTAACCCCGGCAACCCCTTCAACTTTCATGCTTGTCGCGACAATTTCCTGCATGACCTCAGGATCAACCGACATATCAATCAAGCCGTTTGTCCCTTGCAGAAACATCTCGACACTCATGTTGAAAATAAAGAGCGAGACGATTATGGCGGCAAAGGTATCGGCACTCGGATAGCCGAGCTTTCCGCCAATCAATCCGAGCAAAACAGCGACGGAGGTAATGCTGTCCGCCTTGCTCTCGTTGGCATCGGCAAGAATAGCCGGACTACCAAGCTGGGTGCCGGCACAGGTATTCGAGATATACATCAAATAACTAAAACAAAGCGAGATGACCGTGGCAAGCAGCGCTGCATTGCCCGGCAATTCATGGCCACCATGCTTGAAGGTTTTGAGGGCTTCAATAAAAATGGCGCCAGCTCCGGCAAAGAGAAAAAGACTGGCAGATATCGTACTGACGTACTCGATCTTGCCGTAGCCGTAAGGGTGCTTCTCGTCGTGCGGCCTGTCGGCGACCTTGAGGGCGACCATGATAAACAGCGATGATATGGCATCAGCCAGCGAATGAACACCGTCGGCCACCAGTCCCTTACTCCCGGTAAGAGTACCGATCAGCACCTTGAAGATTGCCGCCAGGGTATTACCGAAGAAGCTCCAGCGCGGGGAGGTTTCTCCACATTTTAAACAATCAGTGTACTTCATAGTATCATGTCAGCCGCTTATTTATAGTGACGAATATCTTCATTTCTCAGGAACTTTTCCCCTGCCCCTTGCTGGAAAGGATGCTTGTGAAAACCGAGAGGTCTGGCAAAAAAATTATAGGGCAATATGTTCAGCAAGGTATTAAATTCATTCACCTTTCTGTTGTATATCAACCGTGAGTTCATTACCCGCAGCCCAGATGTCTGCATCTCTTTCATCAACGCCAGATAAGGATTATTACTCTTCAGATCCGGATATTTTTCCTTAAGTACATCCATCTCGCTCAACAGCGCCAAAATCTCATTGCTCTTTTCCAGGCGTTCCTTGTTTGTGCTTCGGGGGGTCTGCAAGCCATTCAGTTCGACCATATGTGTATGTATCTTTTCTTCCAGTTCGGTATACTGCTTCACGGCCGCTCTTACCCCGTCAAGCAGGTCTGCCCGCCGTTTTATCTCGATTTCCAGCAAGCCTGATGCCATAAAGAGCAGATGCTGTTCTTCGACAAAAACATTTTTGGTGTGCCTGGCAAACACATACAGCAGCATGGCAACGATAACAAACACTACTACGTGACGATTTCGCTTAAGCATCCGGTAGCACTCAAAAGTTCAGGGCAATCCTCCCAGGTGCTGAAATATTTCCGCGCCTGGTTGCCTACCATCATGGTCGAAGCGATGTTAAGCGAAGCGGAGATCGGGATGCCCAGAAACGGAATCAGCCGGTACGCTTTTCCCGCAAAGCGTGGGACCAGTTTTGCCGACACATCCATGGCCGAATCTGGAATCCCCCGCCGGAGATAGGCAACCGTTATTTCATCCACAGCCCCCCGCAAAGTTCTGACCGCAATCCCCTTTGCCGCCTCAGCACTGCCGGAAAATCCGAGTAGGGCCAGAGAAACAGCCTTAAGTTCATCTTCATCCATCTGCACGCCATAAACGATGGAGATGGCGTAGCAAAGTTCAATCTGCGTCCTAACCAGATAGACAAGATCTGCCGTTATCCCAGCCAACAACGTGCCAATAAGACCAACCCCCGGAATCGTGGCGGGAACACTGACCAGCCCACCGAAGGCTGCCGTTTTCATGGAGGCCCGTTTAATCAGTTTGCTGCTGACCCCATAATTAACATAACGTTCAGGCTTGCCGCCCTGTGCCAGCTCATATTCACGCTTCATTTCCTGGACTTGCGCCTGAATGACCGGAAGCGATTTGCCGGTAATCATCAATAGTTTTGAAAGCCAGCCGTTATCTGTCATGGCATGTAAGGCTCAAAAGAAACATTGACGGTGGTCTTGTTGCCAAACGTGGCCAGGATGCTTTCCTTTACATGCAGGCCAATCAGATACCCTTCTTGATGCGTCAGGTCCGGGTCGATCTTGATCATCATCTCGATCCAGAGTCCCTGTCCCTGCTGACGGACAACAATCTTGGCAACCTTACGTACACCCGGGACGATTCTGGCAACCGATTCGATCCGCTCCACCGTCGCAGCAGGGGCCGCAGAATCAAACAGCCCTTTGAGTGCGGACAGGAACATATCCCGGCCCATGAACAGAAGGCAAACCGCCTCGACAAGGGCGACAAGAGGATCAAGAAACACGTAGCCGAGGCGGGCTCCCAGTATTGCCACAGCAACCATGATCGATGAAAGTGCGCCAGAATGATTTTGGCGGGTATTGGCACGAATGGCGTGGCTTTTTTGCCTGTCTCCGACACAACTCAGATACTGCACCAGTTTATAGTTGGCAACTACCGAGATAAGAGCCGCCCCAAAGACAACCAGTTTCGGAGCACGGCCGAAACCTTGTGAACAATGCCATATGCCCTTGAGCGAATGAAAAAGCAGAAAGAGTGTTGCCAGCAGAAGGCCCATGCTGATCAAAAACAAGGCGACAAATTCAACTTTTCCATGGCCATATGGATGTTGCTCATCAGCAGGTTTACCTGAAACCCTGATGCCGATAACACCGACGAGAGAGGCGATAAAATCCTTAAACGAGAAAAGCGCATCACCCAGCATAGCCATGCTGCCGCTGACAATCCCTATAAAAGCCTTAAAAATGGCCAGCGTAAAGTTTGCATAAACGGCAACCCATATGGCTTTTTTTTCACAAGCCAGACATTCTTGCAGAGTGCCGTTACTGTTGCACTGACTCAAAGAAGTACGTGACATTGGGTACATGCCCCCCGGTTGCCGTGTGGTGGAGGCGTACCTTTCTTGATGTTTGGCGCTGTTTTAGCCAAGATATCGCCCAGATCTTTCGCCATCTGACCGGTATTGGTTTTACCAGGGGCGATAACATGACATTTGTCGCAAGGACCATAACTCCCGTGTGGCGCTCTGTCGGTAGCAAGAATCATCGGCGCCCCCTCGACCTGCGCCCATCCGAGTTCATCCGGACCGGTAACCATGATATTTTTGGTGGCGCCGCGCCGGTAGATGGTCAGCTTGGCCTGGTTTCCCTGAGCCACCAATTTGGTAGCATTTTGAAATGATTTAAGATCGCTGACACGATTGCCATTGACGGCGGTAATGACATCACCGGCCAGCAATCCTGAATCGGCGGACAGCAAGGTTACCTCGTCAATCATAACGCCAGATACGTCAGGCGGGATATTGTTGGCTTTTGCCACCGCCGGAAGCAAGGGTCCAGCCTCCAAACCTATCCAATGCGCTTCGATCCAGGTTTTTCCCATAGCGGCACCGACAACCGGAACCACGGGGTTTGCAAGCGTAGCCGGAGGCTGGAAGTCTAAGGGCTGAACGTTCTGATTGGCCATGGCTATCGGATCACCAGCCTGACGGCTGAGGCGCATTCTTTGGCTGCGCGGAGGGAGCATATTTTCTGCCTGCAATTCCATCTGGTGCTGCCGATTCTGATTATCAAAAAACGGCTCGCCATTCATGGCATTCGTCTGCCCTTGAGCATTGCCCATATTAAGCTGTTCCGGTTCCTGCATGATAACTCCAGGGGCAGCTTGCTGCGCGGCCTTGGGGTTATTTTGCGGGGCAACCTGCCAGCCCATCTCGGCTTCTGCTTCGAGGGCGTCTTTTCTTCTGACTGGTCCGTCAGTAAAATAGAAGAAATAAACGTAGATAAAGGCCCCGATCAGCGGCAGCAGAAACAGCGGATTTGCGAGAAGATTAAGCCGCTTCATGGGTCTCGTTTACGACAGCACCACTAGCAACGCCTAACATTTCGTCAACCTTGTTGCTGGCCAGATCTTCGATTTTCTTTATGAAATCCGGGTTTGCCCTGTTGACCAGTTCATAGATGACTGCGCCAATAAAGATGCCCGAAAAAACACCAATCAATATCTTGCTCATAAATTACTCCTTCCCCGCAGGGTTAGCAGTGCATGCACACGCCGTTTTTTTTATCGTAAACAAACTCATCAAGTCGGTTCGCGCAGATTCTTGGGCCGCCAGCTCTTTTTCGATGAGATCAAGCTTGGCAATAAGCCCAGACAGCAACAGATCTTGAGATATATCGACTGTGCCCTCTTTGACCAACGCTGATACTCGTTCGCCAACTTCTCGAGCCGCCTTGTTTTTTTTCCGCTGAAGCATCTGGATGTCATACGAAAAAAAGACAGCCTTTGAACACTGGATGGCAGTGTCTGCTGTCTTATGAACTGCATCACTAAAGTTGTCGCCAATATGCATCAGATTGTACCGTAAATCGAATCCCACTAGCTTTTCTCCATAATATCG
>Ga0224510_10000089_pt1 | contig 76730 bp, 72 predicted proteins | sample SF_May12_sed_USG_FD_170161 | JGI IMG/M metagenome (GOLD analysis project Ga0224510, IMG submission 170161) | Sediment microbial communities from San Francisco Bay, California, United States - SF_May12_sed_USGS_4_1 | ecosystem: Environmental > Aquatic > Marine > Sediment | place: USA: California... | reverse complement strand
AGCTTCGTTTTTCTTCGAAAAACTCCGTGAATGGCTAGCAGGGTCACCGTTAGTGACCCTGCTAGCCACTTTTCGATCGCATTGAACTTTCTCATCTTTCTCAGAAAGCAGGTTGGCGCACAGGCTCAGCTCCTCAGTTCAAATTTGGTTGACTCTGCCGAGATCCTTTTAGTTTTGTAATCCAATGTTGCTCATCAAGAATAAAATAACCCTGGAAGATGCGGTTCGCGAATTGAAATTGTTTGCCATAGCCGGCCCCACAATGCTCGGTTGGATATTTGGTCTTCTTCATTACCCGATAAGTTCGAAACTATTCCTGGTTTCATTCCAGAATGGCGTAGTATCCCTGTTCTTTCTCGGCATTTACGGTTTTTTTTATATCCTGAATTTATTTTTTAGTTTTCCGCCCGATATTATACTGTTGTATATGGAATCCGTTTTTTCGTTACTCTACCTGGGGATAACTCTTTTTTTCTACGCCGGTTTTCGCCAGAAAGAAAAAATCCCGGGTTCGGACATTATACAATCTTTGCTTGACCGTATGTTTTTAAAATAAAATCTGGAAGATAGAAGCGCCCATAGCTCAGTTGGATAGAGTGTCTGACTACGAATCAGGAGGTCTGAGGTTCGAATCCTCATGGGCGCAAGTACAAGAGAAAACGTGTTTTTTTAGCAACTATGAGGGGTTCTTGACAATCGGGAACTCCTCATGTATCGATAGAAATTCACGAATAAAAATCAAAAGGCATAACAACATGAAAGAAATGGAAATATCAAAGGTTTTAAATCTGGTTAAAGGTAATAAATACGAGGCGGCGTGCGCGGCATTCGACCTCGTCGATCATATCTTCAAAGTTGATGTGCCCAAGAACATGCGCACCAGAAAACTTTCGGTTCAGGCGATGACCCTGCTGCATGATGGCGCCATAAAATTTGGTTATGACACACGTACCGATGCTCATGCCGGCGTTGAAGATCATTCCGAAGAAGAATAAAAAAAGAATTTATAAAAAAACAGTTTATGATCGTATAGCTTATCGTTATCGAATCAGCTTTACGATCATTTCCAGCTTTTCCGCAACTTCCATTACCTCTTGAACCTTGTTCTTATAGATAATCAAGGCGGTGTCTGAAAGTTCCTTCTTGACGATTTTCTTGCCCTTTATCTGACCAAGCAGGGATTCCATTAGTTTCGCGCTGCCGGTCTCAAGCAGTACCACCCCTTCCTCAATATTTACGATCGGTAAGACATCGCTCCAGTCGTTGATTAAAAACAATACGTTTTGCGGTACCCGGTTTTTGGACGTGACATTCAGGAATTCGATAAAATCGTTTATGTTATTTCCCAGGAGTAAACCTTCCTGTAACGATTCCTTGGTGATTTGAAAGTTATAAACCTTGTCATAATCTTTGAGTACGGTAAAGGATTTTAATAAATGCAGACCGTAGATGGAAAGCTGATCCGGCATGGCGACAATGGTGGCATCCGGGTTGACAATGATCGCCCCGGGAGTGTCGGCCTGTACCAGTTCCTCGTGGTAAAAGAAATGGCGGCCAAGCGGTGAAAGACGAATAAATCTCTTGGGGTACTCTACCTCTAGAAGCCCAAAAATATTCAAATAAAACAGCGCCGATATGATCGAACTGCGGCTTTCATGATACATGTTTTTGAAATTGCGGATCTTGAACTCCGGGGTTAGAACCACCCACTCCCGGATCAACGTTGTGACAAGCACCTTGACAAAGATTCCGTTTTCGGCCTGAATGATATCCAGGCACTTTTGTAAAATATCGCGCTTAAAGAAAGGCACATCCATTGGTAAAAATACCTCATTGCCCACCATTCTCTTTTCGGAGGCTTCCGCGGTAGTTTCCATCAACTCATGCAAGGTGCCCATCGGGTCCTTTTGAAGAAATTCTTCATAGGTTTCCAGGAGGATAATATCTTCGCCGCGCAGGTCGACCAGGTTAAACAGCTTTAGAAACGGCAGGATAATTTCAATTAAATGTACCTGGCTTTTTTCGGGAAACAGCCTTAAATCCATTTCAATTAAAGATTCTTCGCTTTTTTTAATGTCGGCTTGTTTGATCTTCTCCGACTGCGCCAGGGTCAAACCTTTGTTTGAAATAAATAACAGCAATTTTTTAATGTTTAAAATAAAGTCAAACTCATTGGAAATAACTCTGTGTTGCAGCTCTTTTATGCCGTTGGCCTTGGGAAAAACCGGGTTGCGCTTGAGGTACTGGAAAAGCTCAATGGGAATCACCAGGGCCCTTACAAATCGATCGTCAATATAATAGGTATCTATCAGTACCTGTAACCCATGCAGCCTTCTTAAGGTTTTCTCCAGCGGGAGTTTTTTTTCCTGCATGACGATTCGGGCGGCGTTTATTTCGATGAGACCGCCGTTTGAAAAAGCCTCATCCAGCAAAAAGATTTCTTCATCGCTGAGCTCAGAAATAATTTTTTCGAGAAATTCGTCGCTTGCCGCATAGGCGGCCCTTGCCGCCGGAGATGCGGCGACTTTTCCGAGTAATTTATGATACCTGGGATCAAAATCGTCTATCGACTCCGACAATAACTCTTTTTCAATAGAGTAAATCAGTTTCTGACCATTTTCGTTTGTATCTACCCGGACAACGTTTCGAATTTCTTCATAAGGATAATACTTGTCCAGGTTGCTTGTGATTCGTTCGCGATTTTTTCTCTGGTATACCAGCATCAAATGCTTTAAAACGGCCAATTCTTTTTCAACATTGATTGGCAACAGTTTTATTTTGCGCGAAATTTCGCCGAGCGTCAGGATGTTTTTACTTTCAATGATGATGGAATATATCAACACCTGAAGCGGAGTCAGTTTTTCCAAAACGCCTTTTAAAAAATATTCATCCGTTGACGTCGAGATCAGGAGTTGTATTAATGATTTTTTGTCTGCCGGAACCTTTTGAATATCCCATATTTCAGCTATACGCTTTAATTGATCGATTTCAAGTTTATTTAATTCTTCTAATAACATCAGATTATCTTGATTCCATGAGATAGGGTATTTATGAATAAATTACTCTGGCTGTAAAATAAGTTTTCTTTTTATTTAATCTATATTTGATTATTTCTTGCCGAAACCGCCGCTTTGGAGTTTTTTTCGCCGGAATGAGTCAAAAACGGGGGTATATATAGCGTGTTTTACCGCCCGGGGAAAAATCAGCCACGCTATTTCAGGCGGGCTTTAATATCTTTCCAGTTTATGGCAAACTTATCGATCCTGGCCGGTTTGTTTTTTTTATAAATTTCAGCAAGAGTCTCGGCTCTTTTTTCCGAGAGCGGATGGGTTAACAGCCACTGCATGGACTTTAGTCCCTTTTCGTCTTTGGATATTTTCTGAAAAAAGGCAATCAACCCGTCTGCGGGAATCCCCGCCGCGGAAAGAAGCCTGATGGCTTCCTTGTCCGCCTCGGACTCCATCGAACGGCTGTAGCCCAGGGAAATAAGCTCGGAGCCAACCTCAAGAATTACCCCCCCGGCGCTGGCAAAATCCCCGATCAAAACCTGCAAAAGAGCGGTCAACCCCAGTCGGCTGACAATTTGACGCATCGCGTGACGTTTTTCGGCATGCATGATCTCGTGGGCAAGTATACCGGCAAATTCTTCGGCCGAATCTACCTTTAAAAGAATGCCTGTAAAAACAACGATTTTCCCCCCCGGCAAAGCAAAGGCATTTTCAACCGGGGATTTTAATATCGTAACCTCGTATTTAAATGGAGACTTTTGTAAGGCGCCGGTGAGCTTTTTTTGAATCTCGGCAATCGATTGCATCACATACTTGTCTTCGATTTTCGAACTTCCGGGAGCCAGGCTACCTACGGCGGAGGGGTAACTAACCTCCCCGAGTTTTTCATCCCATTTTGTCGGGACCATCTTGACGACCAGGTTTGAAGCCTGTGTCGTTGCCACCAGGATCAAACCGGCAAATAACGCCACGATGACCGCTATACCGACTACCCTGGCGGTCTTTTTTTTCTTGCGGCCTGCCGCAACCAGCATTGCCTTGTCGCGAACTTCCGGGCTTGCGCTTGCCCGCAACTCATCCAGGAGTCTTAAATCGTTTACCAACAGGGCCGGTGTTTTTGTCTGTGAATCCGGGTAAATATAGATTATATTATTCTCAAACCCGCCCAGAACGAACTCTGCCTTTTTCAAATCAAATTCAAAGCTGCCTGCGTCATCCCGGGCAATCAGCAGGTTCCCGTGGAAAACCGTGATCTCAACAGGTTTCTTGCCCTGTTCAAATCGTTCGTCGTAGAGGGTTCCCTGGTAACTCATTGTCTGCTTTCTACCTTGCGCCAGCCGTCTGCCCATACGGCAAACGAACCGTGATTGCGAGTCTGGAGATAAACCTTCCCCTGACCCTTGAAACGGCATACGAATCCTTCCCCGCTTAACAGGAGCGACTTCATTCCCCCGACTCTCTCAATCGAAAAGTCCAGCGATGGTTCAAAGCCCACGACATGACCGTTGTCGATGACGTACTCGCCCTTTACGTCAACCTCGTCAATGGCCCCGAAGCTTGAAAAAAACAAAAGTCCCGTGCCTTCGACCTTTTGAAATATAAAACCTTCGCCGCCAAAAAGCGATTTAAACCCGCCCCAGCGGCTGTCGATTTTCAACTGGGGGCTGCCGCAAACATAGGCCCCCCGGCTCAATATCAGGGCCTCGTCTTTTAGTTCCCGGAATTGCAGATCCCCCATGGTTTCCGGCGCAAACAGGATTTCGCCGGAACTTCCCCTGGCGGTAAACGTATTTTGAAAAAAACTTTCGCCGGAAAACACCATTCTTTTCAGGGAACCAAAAACCCCGCCCCTGGCCGAGGTTTCAATCTCCATATTAGCCGACATCGACACCATGGCCCCGGCTTCGGCTACCACCGTTTCGTCCTTCTCAAGGATTATTTTTACAACCGGGAAATCCGGCTTACTGATAATTTCATATTTCATACAACCTGCCTCTATGGATAATCCATATTATTTTTTTTTGGGCGGTAACGACTCGCGCAACCAGTGACCCAGCTGGGGAACGTTTCGGGACTGGATCCAGACATTGCCCTGACCCGAAAATTTCGCCACCAGGCCCTCGCCGCCGACGAGAAAATTTTTCCAGCTTCCAAATTTTTGAATCTGGTAATTCAACGAATCCTCAAAAGCCACAATATGCCCCGTATCGACAATCAACGTACCGTTTACGCTCTTCTTTTCAATTCCGCCATAGCTGGAAAGCAACACATTGCCCTTTCCGGATAATTTCAGGAAAAACAAACTCTCGCCGCTGAAAAAGCCCTTGAGACCCTGAAACCTGGTATCGATGTCGATCGACGCTTCCGCCCCGAGAAACCCGGTCGATTGAACGTAAATGGTCGAATTGTCGAGAACCTCGCCAATGACATCACCCGGCAAAGTGGGGGCAAGCTTAACCTCCCCGCTGCCGGATCGGGTAAAAAAGGTGTTCATCCAGAAGGATTCGCCGCCGAAAAAGGCCGCCTTCAGGCTTTTCAAAACGCCGCCCCGGGAGGCCTTCTCTGTTGTCATTTCCACGTTGGCCGACTTGGCAACCATAACGCCCGCCTCGGCCCGAATCTTTTCGCCCTCGCCGAGCGTTACGGTTGCCATGGCAAATCCCGGCTTGTACTTAATATCTATTTTCATATAACTCCCTGGTAACCTTCCGGTTAAATTACGACGGCAAAAGCCGTATCAGCCAACTGATCAGCCCTCGCGGTACCCGGGTCTGAATCCACAACTTCCCCTGGCCCTGAAACTGCATGGTTAAACCCTCGCCCGAAAAAATCGTCGACTTCCAGCCGCCGGTTTTGGTAACTTCAAAATTCAACGTTTTCTCAAAGGCCACCATATGCCCCGTATCGAGAACGTATTGTCCGTTAACGTCGATTTCCAGGATGGCTCCGTAGGATCCCAGGTATAATATCCCGCTACCCAGGGCCTCCAGCAGAAAAACCCCCTCGCTGGAAAACAGACTCTTCCAGCCTCCAAAACGGGTCTTCAATTGAACCGTGGTCTCGCTACAAAGGTAAGACCCTTTTTGTATGACAACCGGGGTTTGTGCGACATCGATCTTGATGATATCCCCGGCAAGTTCCGGCGCAAGGCCGACAATAGCGGTTTTCTCTTTGGCGCTGAAGACATTGAAAAAAAGACTCTCGCCACCAAAAATTCGCCGCATCAATGCCGTCAAAAGATTGCCGCCTAAAATCGTTTGAACCTGCGTATCGTCGCTCATATAAACCATCGCGCCGGCTTCGGCTTGAATCGAATCGCCGGGATCCAGCTCAATGTCGAGCAGGGCATAGGCCGGCTTATGCTTTATAGAATATTTCATATTTGTAGATCGTTATTGAGAATCGCTACGTCAATTTCTTTTTAAGGTTTTGACAAGTTCTTTGAAATGATTGCCCCGTTCTTCGAATGATGAGTATTGATCCCAGGATGTTGAAGCCGGCGATAGCAGATATGTCACGGAGGCGATCTTCTCCCGGGTCTGGTAACCAACGGCGGCAATAAAGGCTTTTTCAAGGGTTTCCTCTACGGCCACAACGTTGACCTGGTGGCGCGAAAAAACCTCGCCAAGTTCGGTTCGATTCTCGCCAAATAAAAACACACAGGCGCCCTTGTCCTTGATGATTCTTGCAATGGGGTTATAATCTTCCCCCTTGGAGCGCCCGCCCATGAAAAGAAACAACGGCGACCGGGAATTAACAACGGCGATACCCGCAGCCTGGGTTGTGGTCGCCTTGGAATCGTTGATGTATATATTGCCAGGTTCGTTTTTAAATTCCGGGCCGGGTTCAATTCGCTCATATCGGTGCGGCAGGCTTTGGAAGGTCCTCAGGGCCTGCCCGATCAGGCTGCGATCGCGGCAACCAAAACCGGCGACCGTCTCCAGCGTAAAGAGCACATTCGTATAGTTATGCCGCCCGGCAATTTTCAGATCTTCAAGATCGATAATTTTCGCCAAATCTTTCTTATCCAGGATTTCTGATTGCGTCACCTGCCACGATGGACTGTCCAGGCCTGTCGTGTCTACCGGTACCACCCTCACGGTATCAGACAAACCCTCCAGCGGGTGAGCCGGTTTCCAGTATGTTGAATTTTCCGGCAGAAGATCTTTGTTGATAACGCAAAACCCGCCGTTTTTTACCGTAAGGGCAACGTTAAACTTTACCCGGCCATACTCCTGGAGACTGGGGTATCGATCCAGGTGATCGGGGGCCAGGTTCAGGTACAGGCCCGCATCGGACTGGAGGTTTCGGCACAACTCCAGCTGGTAGCTGCTGAGTTCCGCCACAAGGTATTCGTACCGGGAAAACCTCTCTTGTTCATAGGCTATTTGTGAAAACGAAAGCCCGTAGTTACCGCAACTGATTGCCGGCTTACCGCAGGCGTTTAAAACATGTTCCACCAGGGCCACCGTGGTGCTTTTTCCGTCGGTTCCGGTTACACAGATCCAGCGCCTGCCGGCAAGCAAGGCGTACCCATATTCCAGCTCTGAAAATATAAATATGTGTTTTTCGTGCGCCCGATGAAATATGTTCTGGTTCAGGCTGACCCCCGGCGAAAGGGTTACCGAGTCCACCTTGTCGAGAATGGCGGCGTCGTCAAATTCTGCCGACCCTGCCCGGTGAAAACGCCTGTCCGAGACAAGATCATCGGCATAAACAATGTTCGGGTTTTTATCGTAGGCATAAACCTCGACGCCGTTTCGCAGCAACAACCGGGCATACCAGTACCCCGTCTTGCCACCGGATCCGACGAGCAATACCTTGTGTACTTTTGTAAAGTCGAGATTTTCCATAAATTTTCGCCGCCCCGTAAATACTTAATCTGAATACCTGAAAAGGTCAGAGATACCCTTCAATTTAACCTGAACACCATGAATTTACCAAAGGGAAACGTTTTTTTTATCATTTAAATCAACGAAGGTTTTCTATCATCGCTAGAAATTCGACTTCAGAAAGGGTGTGTATCCCCGCTTCGGTAGCTTTTTTGAGTTTGCTGCCGGCGCTTTCGCCGTACACCAGGTCGGTTGTCTGGGCGCCGACCGAGGCGGCCGCCTTGGCGCCCAGGGATTTCACCAGCTTCTGGGCATCCTCCCTCTTCATTCGGCCAAGGGTACCCGTAAAGACAAAGACACGGCCCTTCAACGGCAGTTGCGAATCCGGTTTTTTTTCGGGCGCGTATATCTCAAACCCCGACTTGAGTAACCGGTCGATGGTCTGGCGGTTTTCGTCGTCGTGAAAAAAATCGTATATCGAGGCCGCAATGGTGGGCCCGACCTCGTGAATAGAGTTTAGCTGGTCCGGTTCTGCCGCGGTGATCTCGTCGATGGTCTGGTAGTTTTCGGCAATCACCTCGGAAATATGAGAGCCCACCCCGGGTATCCCGAGAGATTTGATAAATACCTCGAAGGTTACTCTTTTTTTACCGGCAATGGATCTCAGCATGTTTTGACAAAGTACCTCGCCCATTCCTTCAATTCCGGCAAGCTTTTCTTCGTTGAGGGTAAAGATATCCGCGATGTCGTTGATTTTTTTCAGATCATAAAGTTTTTCGATCCATTCTGCGCCCAGGCCCTCGATGTCGAGACCGTCTTTTGAGGCAAAGTATTTTAAGGCGGCGACCTTTCGACCGCGGCAGTTGCGGTTGATGCAGCGAAGAAAAATATCTTCAACGACAAGTTCCCGGGAACACTCGGGGCACAAGCCGGGGGCTTCGATTTTTTTAGCAGTCCCGGCGCTGTGCTCGACAACCCCCTCCACCTTGGGAATCACGTCGCCGGCGCGAATCACCTCGACGAGGTCGCCGATATGGACCTTTAAACGCTCAATCTCCCGCATGTTATGCAGCGAAGCCCTGCGGATCACCACCCCGCCGACGTTGACGGGTTCCAGGTGCGCCACAGGCGTCACGATGCCCGTTCGGCCCGTTTGAAACGAAACGTCAACCAGGCGCGTAACGGCTCCCCTGGCCGGGAACTTGTAGGCAACGGCAAAACGCGGAGACTTGCTGGTCATCCCCAGGGTATCCCAGAGGGTGATGTCGTCAACCTTGACCACGATGCCGTCAATGTCGTATTTCAAGTCCGGGCGCCTCTGCCGGGTTTGAATAAAAAAGGCTTCGATATCTTCCAGGGAGCCGGTTTTGACCTCGGGCGATACCTTAAAACCCAGCGCCGGAAAATACGACTTGCATATCTGGCTCTGGGTAGAGGGGCATGGCGTTGTCTGCGATTTTGCGGATTCAACGACTTTGCCGATGGCGTAGGGGAAAAAATACAAGTCCCGTGAAGCGGTAATCCGGGAATCCTGCTGGCGAAGCGACCCCGCCGCCGCATTCCGGGGATTGGCGAAAAGCTTTTTACCGCCGCTTTCCAGCTCCCGGTTCAAGGCCTCGAATGACTCATGGGGCATCACACATTCGCCACGAATCGAAACAAACGCCGGCGGCGTCTGCGTAATTAATTTTAAAGGTATATTTCTCACCGTTCGAATGTTGTGGGTAATATCCTCCCCTGTGTCGCCGTCGCCCCGGGTGCTGCCCGAAACCAGGATTCCGTCTTCATATATCAAATCGATGGCCAGGCCGTCAAATTTCAGTTCGCCGTGGTAAGCGATTTGCCTGTCGCCGCCAAGCAACTTTAAAACGCGGTCGTGAAATTCCAGCAACTTCGCCTCTTCGGTGATGTTATCAAGGCTCATCATCGGGGGGTCATGCCTGACCGGTGGAAAGATCTTGCGAATCTCACCGCCAACCTTCCGGGTCGGCGAATCGGCAACGATCCAGTCGGGGTGTTTTTCTTCCACAGCTGTTAAAAGTCGGTATTTGGAATCATAAAGAGAATCGCTGATTTGGGGGTCATCCAGCGTATAATACCGGTGACCATGATATTGAAGGACCCGAACCAGCTCCAGGTAATGCTCCCGGTTAAAATCTTCAAGATGATCAGGCAGGTTGTTAAAACCGTTGCCGGAAAGAGAATTTTCTGTCATCAAACAGATTTTTAATCAATTGGGTTTTGTAAATTCAAAAAAGTGCGAAGCGTACTCTGATGAATGGCCCGCCCCCAGGAAAACCACGGCCATATTTCGATTCAGGGAATCAATATGCGCATTGAGTTCTTTATACTCGCCCAATTTCGAAATAACCCCATGCGCCTTGCTGTTCCACTGTTGCCAAATTTCGTTAAAAGCGGCAAATTCGGGCAGGGATCTTTCGCCTGCGGCGTCATAAATATCCATTAAAAATAAATTCTTGCTCTCTATCGTGCTTTCAAATACGTTTTGAAAATCAGAATTAAAGTAAATCATCCGGGAAACCCGGTGAGGTTCCCATACGACGATGGTATGGTCGTATTTTTCTTTAAACGTATTCAACACCATCTTGATCTCGGTGGGATGGTGAGCATAATCGTCGACCACAATCACATTGGCGCCATTTCTATTGGTATACTTGCCCAGTTTCTGCATTCGCCTTTCGACCCCGCGAAAGTTCGTCATAGCGCTGTGAATCGAAGCGATGGCAAGACCATGATAAAGGGCAAAGACCAGAACCGCAAACGCATTCCAGAGGTTGTGAGCGCCCAAAAGACCCACCTCGAAAAGCATGGTTGAATTCTGCAGGTTTCCCGACGTCCAGAGAAGTCCATGGGACTTTTCGTCGATGCTGATTTGGTCTACGATGGTATGTATTTTTTCCCAGGAATTCATTGAACTATCCATTAAATCCCTTACTTCGTAAGAAGGAAAAAACAACCCCCCGGATTTCTGGCACTTGTCGATGCACTGGCGAAACTTTTCCTTGACCTGGTCCAGGTCGCTGTAATGATCCACATGATCCAGGTCAATATTGGTGACAATCAACTCGGAGGCTTTAATGAAAAGAAAACTTTCGTCAGATTCGTCGGCTTCAATGACAAGAATCGGCTTGTCATTAATCGTACCCGCGCCCAGCTTTACATTGGAATGCCATTGAACCATGGTGCCCCCAATCAGGGCGCTGGGATTCATCCCCGCCAGTTCCAGGATGTAGGCAATCCAGGCTGTGGTTGTGGTTTTACCATGGGTACCCGAAACAGCTATGGTATAATATTGTTGCGTAATGGTCTCAAGTAACACATGCCTGGGATAGGCGGGTACCTTGTTCTCAACCGCCCATAGCCTTTCCGGGTCACTTTCGGGTATTGCGCTACTGTAAAAAATTACAGCGTCTTTGGGTACCTGGTGGGGTTGCGACCCAACCCAGGTTGTCGCGCCGGCCTCGGCCAGGTTTTGAAGATACTTTCCGCCGTTTTTATCGGAAGCCGATACGGTAAAACCGGAATGGATCAGCAACCGGGCCAGGGCGCTCATGCCTACCCCGCCGCCGCCGATGATATGAACCGGTTTGGTTTTATCTATAACAAACTCTACAGAACTACCGCTGATCTTATTTTTATTTTCATGCATGGCTTCTGTCATTTTCTTCAAGCTCCTAACTTTCAATGTACAACAAGACAGAGCTTCAAACTACGGCGAATGGTCCGGATCATAGCCGTAAAAAAATACCGGCATCGATTGACATTCTATGTTAATAGTTAAATCTTGTATAACTTACGGTACGTTATTACATTTATGGCTTCTTGTACAATATTTTTTTGAGTTTTATGTTTTTTTTGTAAAAGAATAAATTTTAGAATGTAACAAAAAAGACTTGCCATACAAATGACTGTAAATACTTTCAATTATATAAATGTACTTTAAATTTAAACGTTTCTTTTATCCCCGCAGATTTTTTTTCCTGTGTTTCTGTTATTTTTTTACTCCCTGCTTTACCCAGGCGCCCGCACTAAGCGCATCGTCGCCGGCGGCAACCTTTGATGCCAATACATATACCTATTTCGAAATTTACCCGGCAAATGTCACCGTTAAAAAAATAAAACAACTGTTCTTTTCTCTGATGAACAAAGAAAAGGCCGAAACGGAATGGAAGTCTCTCGAAGACTATTTTCTTGAAGAAATCGGAATCAACGTCTTATCCACAGAGTACCTGGCCGCAGCCGGTTTTCAACTCAATGAGCCCATCGGTATCGGTATGAACTACAGCGTCGAAAGAATTACCAGCCCCGCAAAAAATGTAAACCTGAAATACCATACCACCCTTACCGCGATCTTACCGGCGGCACACCCGGTCAAAGCCTATGAATTTTTCAAACTGGTTTTTAAACAACGCGACAACCGGCAAAAACGTCAATACCCCGCAGACCCGCCCGCCAGGGACCAATCGTCCAGACTCACGGTTACGGAAATAGAGAAAGACCTGTTCCTGAAAATAACGGATCCGGGCAAAAACAACGACGCACTCTACATTTTCCGGGCAAACCATGCGATTATTCTATCGGGTAATCCCGAGCTGGCCAGAAAGTATGCCGCCCCCTCGGCCAATTCCCTCGAAAAGACAACCGGCTTCCAGGAGGCCAGAAAATTCCTGGAAAACGGCAAGTCCGGTTCGGACATAACGGGCTTTTTTTACATCAACCAGAAGATATCCGCCGAAGAAACCAGGATAAACCCCCGCCTGCTTTTTGACAACATTGTCATGGACAATACCTACATCAAGGAATTGTCGGCAAATGCAGAGTATATTTCAGGCGCCATTTCGATTCGCGAACAGGAACTCAAGGTCGCGATGAACTATGCCTTTCAAAAAGATTTTTTCAAAAACAACCGTTCGTTTCTGGCTGATTCATTTAATTTTAAAAATCAAAACTTTTTCCCGGACAACCTGGCGGCGCCCCCCATGTTGTTTTTTAAATGGCAGACCAATTTTTCCGGGGACAAAAAAAACCTGAACCAGAAAAATATCATAAACGACCAGAACATCGGGGCATTTATCAGCAGGCTTTCGGGAGGTCTTGTCGCCGTAATACCCGAGAATATAAAATCTCTTTTTAAAGAAAATATTTCCCTGTACGTTCAGGATATTCCTTCTCTGCGGGATATTAACAACTATTATCTCTGGAAGGGTTACCTTAGTATGAACTACAACCCGGCCAATTTTGACAAATTTAAACTCCTCATGAACAACCTGGTTTCCGCCTCGGCCAAAAGTAAAAATGTAAAAATCGTTTTTTCAAACATAAACAATAAACTGCAATGGGAATTTCAAATTACCCGGTATGTGAAACGATATGACAAAACCAGCGAGCAGGTGGTTTATGATGAAAATATAATAAAAATGTACGTTTTGGCCGACTCCAAACAAATCGTCATCACCCATGACCCGGCTTTGGCAAAAAAAATGCCGCCTTCGTCTTCGTCACCGCTTTCAAAAAAATTATACCCGGAAAACAATGCCTCCAAACAAATGATTTTTACCTATGTCGACGCAAAAAAATTCCTGACCTACCTTTCAAAAAGTTCCCCGGCTCTTCGGGAAACCTACCTTTCGTATTTTGAAAATGTAAAATCGCTTTTTTTGCTCGTTAACCAGGAAAATAACCTGATCCGGGAAGAGCTTGTCATCAGGGTTGAAAAATGAAACCTGCCGACAGAAACAAGTCTCATATCCGGATCCGGCGCCATTTTTTTATTGGTTTTCGACAATACTTTAAGTATGTTTTTTACGATAATATAAGACAATGAAAATAAGCAAGCTGAAACAGGAATTGCTGGCTCTCGATATCGAATCTGGCTCAAACGGTAACGAAATACCTTCCGAAGTTGAGGTGTATGCCGATTCGGTTAAGGAAGCCCTCCTCATTGGTTCCCAGGCGACCATGACCCCGATTTCTCACCTGGATTATGAAATCTTAACCAGAGGGTCATCCGGGATATTTGGATTTTTTCGTACCCCCTACCACGTTATTATAAAAAAATCAACCCTGCACGACAGCAGCAAATGGGACGACCTGGACGATATCGATGTTTCCCTCGATACCGGTGTCAAGTTCAATGAGTTCGGGGAAGAAGTCGAACCTGATGTCGATGGCCGTTGTTTTATCCGAATCTACAGTACCGGGATCTTTCTAAACATCGTTGCGCCAAAGGGTAGAGGTAATCCTGTCAGCGCAAATCACGTTTATGATACCCTGGTTCGTTCGGGTATTCAAAACTACGATAAAAATGCCGTCGAAAAAGCCATAAGAGCCTCAAAACCAGAGCCGGTTAAAATCGGCAACTACGTACCTCGCCCGGACGCCGACTCCTCCATGACTCTTGACATATCTCCCGACGAAATGAGCGCATCGGTGATTATTTCTTCGCCTCGCCCCGGTGGCCGCCATTTAATGGTCAAAGATATCATCAATGCCCTGAAAAAGGCAGGCGTTGAATATGGTTTCCAGGAAGAAGAATTGCAGAAGGCCCTCGATAACGATCGATACGGCGAAGCCCTGGTGGCCGCAAAGGGCGATATTCCCGAAAACGGAAAAGACGGGTATATCGATTACAAGGTTCGTATCAGCAAAAAAATCGAATTTAAAGAAGACGAATCGGGCAAGGTCGACTTTCTCGCCAAAGACCTCATCGAAAACGTTGTCCAGGGCCAGGTTCTTGCCGAACTCGTTGCGCCTGAAAAAGGCAAACAGGGAAAAACCATCTTTAACAAATTGATTCCGGCCACAAACGGCGGACCGGTAGAACTAAAGGCCGGCAAAGGGACTATTATTTCTGAAAACGGAACCCAGCTTATCGCCGAAAAAAACGGCCAGGTGGTCTTTATCGGGGGTCGCGTCAACGTCGAAGAAAATTACGTCGTCGGCGGAGACGTGGGTCTGGACACCGGAAATATCATGTTTCTTGGCTCGGTTACCATCCGCGGTTCGGTATCGGATAACATGGAAGTCAAGGCTGCCGGAAACATCGAGGTGGCCGGTACGGTTCAAAAAGCTCACCTGGAGGCCGAGGGTGACGTTATCGTAAGGCAGGGTATTGTCGGCCGAGACGGAGCCGTGATCGAATCAACCACGGGAAGCGTCTTCGCCAAGTTTGTTCAAAATACCTTCATCAGCGTTGAAAAAGACGTAATTGTCGCCGAGGGTATCCTGCATTCAAAGATATCCGCCGGCAGCAAGATCATTTGTAATGGAAAACGAGCCCAGATCGTCGGCGGTGAAATCATGGCGGGCGAAGAAGTCAGGGTAAAACAACTGGGCGCCCAGGCGTCTACACCGACGCTGGTTATCGTCGGTACCAACCCGAAAATTTTGCAACAGATCACCCAGCTTGACAATATTCAAAAACAGGCAAAAGAAAAACTCGACAAAATCGAGCAAAATATCCGAACCCTTACCGTACAAAAAACCTCCCAGGGCGAAGAGTTTACCGAATCAAAAGAAGCAATGCTCAACAAGATGATTTCGGGTAAAGAGAAGTTAAACGAAAGGCTTGCCGAGACCGATTCGGAAAAAAAACAACTGCAGGAATACCTTCAAATTCTCGCCGCCAGGGGCAAGGTCCATGTCGAAAAAACCCTTTTCCCGGGAGTCAAGATCGTCATCAACGAGGCCGAATTTACGGTTAACGACGAGTACAACCACGTCACGCTGATATCCGAAAACGGCAATATCAAGATATTGCCCTATGAAGAAGAAGGCGGCGTGAAGAAAAGACGAGGTCGGCGATAATGAGCGTTCGTCCCCTGGATCTCCAGGTAAATATCAACTCGTTGATCGAGACCTCGCGGGACCAGGCTTCCCGCCAGGCAAGCCTCTCGCTGGAACAGCGCACCATGGATGGGCATATGATCGACGACGCCATCTTGAATCAGCAGAAGGTTCCCAAATCCGATAAAGTACAACCCGGGGAAAAACTGGAGGATACCGAACGCCACTACGGGAATAAAACCGAAGCCGAAACCGAACAGCAATTCTCCGAAGACGACAAAGAGCGCCGAAAAAAACACGAACCGGCAAAAGAAGAAAAACCGGAAAAAAAACCCGAAAAACCCTCGGATCACATCGTCGACTACCTGGTTTAGCCCTGCTCTTTTTTAACCTCTTTCCGGTTTTGCTGGAGAACGCTATGCGTTATGTACGATATGACCAATAGAACCGACAAAATTACCGGCTTTCGAAAAGTGGCAAACAAATCTCCATTGTACGCATGTGAAAAAATGGCTGAGGCAAGCGTAAACGCAAATCCGGCATAAACCCACTCTTTGATTTTTTCCGGCGAAGGTATGCCGATCATGATGGCGCCAAGGGTCAGGCAAACGCCTAAAATATACCGGAAATACTCCGGGTAACCAAGCCGGGTCAGTTCGGCAACCTGTCTCGGTAAACTGTCCAGGTACCCTACCCCGTAGGGAGCTATCGAAAACGCAAATATTACGGTCGTAAACCAGTACGTAAATTTTATATATTTCATATTTTCCTATTTTAACTGTTTGAGCATTTCAACGATATCAATGTCATACCTTTCAAAAACCTCGTTTTTGGCCAGGTCAAACTGGAGCAAGGCAATGTTGTACGAAACGACCGCCTCAAGAACCCGTTGGCGGGCATCGATGATACTGTCGAGGGCATTTTTCACCACAACCGAGTTAAAACGCCCCCTTTGAGCATTTTGCATGATCTTCTCATAGTATATCTGGGATTCGTTCATCACGGTCCGGGTATTTACCATCACGTTGTATTGGAGCAAAACCGCCTGGTATTTTTCCGTCACCTCGTCTTCGACTTCTTTTCGAAGTTGGGCCAGTTTGATTTGAGACTGCTCGACCTTGTATTCGGCATTACGAACCGAGGTTTTGATACCGCTGTCAAACAACGGATAGGAAATACTCAAGCCCACTCGCCAGGTCGGGTACTTTGTCGTAAGCGAATCGCCAAACGCCGTAGAAAAAACGTCAGACTGCCCCAGGGTCGAGAGATTAAAAAAAGCCGTCATCGAAGGCAGGGCGTTGTTATTGGCCAGGGCCAGGTTTAGATCGCTGATCTCAACATCGCGCAGCGCATTTTTATAGTCGACCCTTTTTTTGAAAGCCGTTTCGATCGACTGTTTTAAATCCAAATCGGGTAGTTTCTCGGTCAACTCGGTAACCCCCTGGATTTTGGTGTTGGCCGGCATGTTCAGGGTACGAAGGAGTTTTCGCATCGCCTGGTCGCGCTGAAATTCGCTTAACGATAACCGGCTTTTAGCGGCGGCCACCAGCGACTGGTACTGGTTGAGTTCGAAAGAATCGGTCAACCCATAGGCGGCATTTCGCCCCACGATGTCGCGTATTTGAACCGTCGCGTCATAGCCTTTCTGGCTGTTTTTCAGCGCGTTTTCCTGGATTACGACCTGCCAGTAATCAATCAAAGACGATACGATCAAACCCGACAACTGGAAAATATAGGCGTCTCTTTTCATCTCTGTCAGGTTTTTTAAAATTTTCAGATTATTCCGGTCCCCTACGCCAAACATGTTTTTAAGCAGATCCTGTTGAATCGATAAAAACAAGGACGGTTTGTGATAGGCCGGGTCTTCGGCGGGTTTTAAGCCAAAAATGGCCTTGTCGTTTTGATCGTAAAGATTCTCCCGAATGCCGACAGACACCATGGTTCCGGTTGAAAAGATTTTCGACAGGGACAGGCTTGCGTCAAGCTGCGTACTCTTGTCTCCCCCGAAGGTAGATGCCATACCGCTTACGGGAACCGATTGATCCAGGTAGGAGCCGTCGGCATTTAACCGGATGGAATACTTCTGAAGGTAGGTCATGAAATCGGTATCGGTCATGAGAACGTCGTATTTGGCGCTCCTGAGGGTCAGGTTATTGTCGAGCACCATTTTTAATGCCGAATCCAGGGTCAGGTTCAGAACGCTTGCGGATTCGCCTGCCGGCTCCGCGGTTTTTTCAACCGGTTGGTTTTTCTTCCCCTGCGTACCGGGCTCTTCTTGGCGAGCATTTTCGACGACCTGTTGCGCATACAGGGAAAACGGGCCGACCATAGCCGCCGCACATGCCGCTAAAGCAAAAGAAACGATCCATTGTCGTAATGATTTTATCATAGATTTAGATTCCTGTTGTTTTTTATTTCTGATATTTGCTTCTCAAAACCGGCAATAAGACCCGGGGGAATATCGTCTATCGTGACGACCTTGGCAACCCCCAGAGATTGAAAAACATGAACAAATAAAAAGTCCATGATTTTCTTCTTTGGATTATCGCCATAAAGCCGGGGATAGATTTCGGCTTCGCTGTATATTTCTTTCTGGTTGATGTAGGTGATCAAAAAAACAATGAAGCTCCATACGCTCATGATGGGCGAATTGGACCTAAACTCGCCGGTTTTGATGCCTTCCAGAATGACATTTTCCAGGCGAACAAGTTCGGGGCCAAAATAATCTTTAACGAGCATCTTCATGCTGTTTTTCCCCTCGGCAAAATCCCAGGCGATGATACGGTGAAAGTCGTGATCGATGGCGTCAAAGTGAAAGGTGACAATGCAATATATCATTGCCGAAAGTTTTTGAGTCGGCGAAAGATCACTTTGCAGATTACAAAATGTCGAGTCGCCTTTCAGGCCAAGGTCAACAAGATAAATGATTACTTCTTTATACAGATGCTCCTTGCTGCCAAAATAGTAGTGCAACATGGCCTTGTTGACGCCCGTTTGTTTGGCAATGCTTTCCATCCGGGCCCCGGCAAAACCATGCTGGGCAAATTCTTTTTTTGCCGACAGCAATATCTTTACCTTGGTTTCCTGGTTAAGGTGGGTTTTCGTCATCCGGGAACAAATCCAAATTAACTAAACGGTTAGTCAAATATTTTTTCTTTTTCGCTTTTCCGGCAATTTACCGGCAAAAATCCCGGGGGCAATGAGGGCAACGATGACAACGAGGGCAAAAAAAGTCAAGATGACCCATCGCGCCATATGCCAGGGCCTGAGTATTTCGACGATCGCGATCCACCCGGGGTATTGAAAAAAACCATGATCGTCCGTTTTGTACCAGAGCCCGGTTTCGAGGGTTCCCATGACCCAACTGGAGAGCACAAGGGCCAGGGTAAAGATCCACCAGAAAATAAGCCATGATTTTTCGACGGCCCTGCCCCCGGGTTGCAGCGTTGTCCAGAAAAGAAACAAGACAGGAAAAACAACGCCAACGGCAAACAAATGCCGGCTGCCGGCCATCCATTCGGTGAAGGCAAACATATTCTGGCCGTTTAAAAAGGCGAATATGGCCTGAATGCTTTGCGCCATAACCAGGAGAATTAAAAACAAAAAGGCAAAATCAACGAGGCCCCCAAAACGCTCTTCAACGGGTATGGCCTTATAGACATACCGGAAAACGCCCAGGCTCAGGCCATACGACAGCGGCAATAAAAATACCCACAAACCGGAAAATGCCGGAATATTCTCCCGTATAATAAAGTACTTAAGCTGGTAATACAGCGAGATGAAAAAAAATAGCGCGACAAGACTCCATTGAAGTTTCCATGCCCGCCGAACCCTGGCCAACACCGTATTGTCGAAATCTTGCCCGGGCAGGAGCAAGCGCCCTTGAAGCATGGCCAGGTAAAAAACCCCGGAAATAAAAATGATGGCAAAATATTCCGTGCTGAAAATATGCCAGGCAACCTGAACCAGGTTAAAAACCGCCGGGGAAACCATACCGAAAATCCCCACCGACCCCCCTGGCTGCCAGACAGGAATCAACAAAAAAAACAAACCATATACGACCAGGGGAGTTTCTATAAAGAAACTTACGACTTCAGTTTTTGCATAATCCAAATTAATAGGAAAAATGTTTTGATTCGTCTTATAAACCAGGTTATGGTAAATGCGCGACAACAAAAACCAGCCAAGAGCAATGGGAAAGCCCAGTGAAAGGAACCGGGTATACCACGTTAAAGCCCCCCCCAGGAGGTTGTTTAAAAGGTTTGCCAGAATTTCTACCACCACAACGCCCTGGAAGAACCAGAAAAAAATCAAACCGTGGCGGTTTTGGCGCTGATTCTTCTGCGTCGGGTTGTTCGACGTCAAAATAAAAACAAGGGCCGGTAATACGTTCAAGACGATCCCGTACTGGAAAATAGGTTCATGGAGAATCCTGGCCATCACATAGACGTTGGCGCCATGACCGGCTATACCGGGGAACCAAAGAGCGCTCTCCAGTAACAAGCCCGAAGCGGCCAGTACAATGCCATAAAAAACCAGTATTTTAAAATATATTCGGGGAATCATCATAAGAAAACCTGTGGCCGCCGGGGCAAACGTAAAAGAGTCTATACAAGGTCAAAAAAATCGCTGTCTTTGGGTAGCCCCTGTTTTCGAGGTCTCATGGGGACCAGTTTACCGTCGACCTCGTACAGGCTGCGTTTTCCGAGTACGTCGCCACCCTTTTCTTCGGCATAGGCCTCCGTTCGCGGTTCGCCCTTCATGAGGGCGGCAAGGTCCATTTTCCGGCGAATCTCGCGCAATTCGGAAGGTGTGGCGCTAATGACATGGTCGGGACCGGGCAGGGTTTTATCCAGCGTAAAATGCTTTTCGATCACCACCGCGCCCAGCATAACGGCGGCAAAGGCGGCCTCGGCGCCGTCGCTATGGTCGGAAAAACCGGTCAAGGCCGACAACCTCTGGCTTAAAAACGAAACCGTAGACAGGTTTAAAACGCCGGCCGCAGCCGGGTATTGAGATATGCAATGCAGAAAAATAACGTCTTTTTTATTATAGAGTTTGAAAAACGCCGCGACCCTGTCGATATCGGCGATATTGCTATTGCCCGTAGATACCATCAAGGGCGCTTTTTTCTTGACGATTTCTTTTAGCAGAATAAAATTATTGATATCGCCCGAAGCCACCTTGATAAACGGTGTTTTCATCTTTGCCAGGGTGTCGACCCAGTCGACGGTCAGGGGCGTTGAAAAAAAATCGATACCGGCGCTTTTGGCCTCATTTTGAAGAGTTTCGTGTTCAAAATAACCCAGCTCGTAGTTTTTAAAAATGGAATATAAACCGGAAGCCTCGGAAGACTGGTTATTGATGAACAAATCGGTTGTATACGATTGAAACTTTACGGCATCGGCTCCACAGGCGGCGGCCTCCTGTATCATGCGGCAGGCCAGCTCCATATCGTTGTTATGGTTTAAACCAATTTCGGCAACAAGATAGGGCCGACTTGAGGGCGAAAAAATATGAGAACTGTACAGGGAATGAATTTTCTGTAAAAAGAATTCGCCCATGTTGACTATCGGCTATAGTACCTTAGCCCGGTCAACACGGTAGCGGGGTTTATGTTCCTTCCGTAGTGGGTGATCTCAAAGTGCAGGTGCGCTCCCGTAGAATACCCGGTATTTCCCGATTGGCCGATAACGGAGCCCTGCATTACCGCCGCGCCCGGTTTTACATATACCTGGCTGAGGTGCCCATAAAGCGATTTGTACCCGTCAGCATGCATAATAACAATGGCGTTTCCGTATCCTCCCAGCCAGCCGGCATAGGTAACTCTACCGCCCTTGGCCGCCCTTACATTCTGGTAATTTGCCATAAAATCGAGCCCTTTATGAAATGCCCGCGCGGGATAATTTCTCCACCCGTAACCGCTGGTAATGTAGTGACTGGTAACCGGTATCAACCAGGAACGAATCAAGTCATCGGGCTTGGCGTCGGGTAAAAATACCTCGTCGCCGGCCTCAAGCAGGTCGCCGGTAATGTTGGCGTTAGCCTGCAGGAACTTCTCTGTGGGGACATTGTAACGGGTTATGATGCTGGCAAGTCGTTCGCCCTTCTTCAGGGAATAGTAAAAACCTTCACGGCTGGGAATCTGCAGGGTCTGACCGACTTGAAGGCTGTCGATCATACGAATGTTCGACGACCCCGCGATAGCCTCAATGGAAACGTCAAACTTTTTTGAAATGCTGGTTAAATTATCGCCGTCTTTTACTTTATAAACGCGTTTAAACAGGGCCTGGTCTTCGGCCCGGGGTTCTGCCTTGTCGATAACGGCCGGATCTTCAACACCGAGAAGCTTGTCTTTTTTCGCCTCGTCTTCTTCGCTTTTGGCCTCATCATGATTTTTTACATTGGCCAGGTCGCCAATACCGCCAATGCCGGGCTGACGCGTATGGGATGTGGCGTTGTTTTCCCCGGAGCCCAGGGTCACCAGCAACGTTATGGCAAAGGCCACGGGCAGTATGCTAAACATCAACACCATGTTTTTTTGAAAAAACGGTAAAACATTTGAAGGGAACCTGAAATAGCGGAATTGATAGATCTTTAACGTGCCTTTTTTTCGATAGGAAATGAATAATTTACCAGATACCAGCTTTTCCAGAAAACTGACGATTGCGTTTTTTAAAGATGCGCGTTTATTCCCAGAACTTTCCTGTCGTTGTTTTTTCCAATCCATTCCTGTCCCCGCTATCTGTTAATTTCGGCAATTTTACGGGTGTAGATTACCCGTAATTGCCTTTTTTAGTCTTTTTTGTCCGCACGGTCGGAGTCTTTTAAAAGACTGCTGCCGTACGATTCTTCGACGAGTTTCTGTATATCTTTCTTGTTACCTGCGTTTATATTGATATTACCTTTCATCACCACACCTTTGGAAAGGTGTACAACGGGAGCGTTGATATCGCCCAGCATTTTGCCGGATTCCGATAACCGAACCTCGTTTCTGGCATGAATGTCCCCTATTAAGGTACCTGCCAGCATGACGTTATTGGCGTGAATGTTGGTTTTTACCTTGCCGGTTTCGCCGACAACCAGCGTATCGTCTGTTTTAATTTCGCCCTCGAATTTACCGTCAATACGAATACTGCCGGCAATATAAAATTGACCCTCGAAAATGGAGCCTTCACCTATGATTGAATTGTGTGCGTCGTCTCTTGCCATATTTTTTTCCTGATTTTGTCAAACTAAAGGCTTACTCTCTACTGACAAGCATTTTTAACCGATTGCCTGCGGCAACCGGCAAGAGCATAGGCATGAACGCCAGTTCATGCCTATGCTCCAAATCTGGCTCCTTTTAGAACTCCTCAGATTTAAAAAATACTTGTCAGCCTGAGAAGGGTTGGTCCTGATAACAATGCAGAATTATGTCTCTTTGTAAAAAGCACACGCGACTTAGCCTCTGGGTCATGATGACCCTTTTATTGGCAGGCCTGACCATGCCGTCATCGTTGGCATTTGCCGTGCCGAAGACGCCGGTTACGGAAAAAAACGCGACGAATAAAATCCCGGGTTCGGTTTCCGATTCTCCCGGGCAAACCGATGAAAACCCCGCCGAAGCTACCGCCCCGGAAAAGCCCTCGGAGTTTGAACAACTTCTTGATAAAGAACTGGGCATTGCTACGGATAAACCGGAGGTTAAAAAAGACGAAACATCAAACTGGTTTTTCCAGATCGTAAAAACGATTTTTGGGCTCGCGGTGGTTATCGGAATCATTCTTCTATTACAGAAATTTCTACGGTATAAATCCAGGTTTGTCGCGCCAAAAAACGAAATCATCAAAACCTGGCACGAATACTCCATCGAATCGGGAAAAAAAATGCGAATCATTGAAATTGGAAACCGGTTTTTACTGATCGGGATTTCCGATGCGGGTATACAACTGATCACCGAATTTAAAGAACAGGTACACATCGACCAGATCAAGCTGACCTGCGAAAGTTTCGGGGCCACGGAACAACCTGACATGTGGCTTGATTTAACCAACCTGATCACCAACAAGGTTCAGGACTTATTTTCCCGAAAACAGAAAATGACCGACACCGACGACCATTCCGGCTGGGCCAACCTACAATCGAATGCCCGGCAAAAGGTTGACGAATTGCGCCAGAAAAAGAAGCTATTTGAGGACAGGGACGATTTTCATGATCAATAACATTACCAGCCTGCGAAACCTACTGCCGGTGTTTTTTAAAAAATCCGGAAACGGCCTGATAACGCGCATTGCCGGCCTTGTGGCCGTGGTAAACTTAAACCGGAAAAAAATAGTATTTTTTACCCTGGCAAGCACAGTCTTGCTCGTTGGCAGCCAGGCCGCCTTCAGCCAGACCATTCCGATACCAAAAATCGACTTTAACATCAAGGCGGCGCAGTCGCCCAAAGAAGTCGCCCTTTCGTTACAGGTTCTTCTTTTAATAACCCTGTTGAGTATGGCGCCGGCCATCTTGCTGATGCTGACATCGTTTACCAAAATCATCATCATTTTCGACTTCGTCAAACGCGCCCTTTCTTTGCAGAACATGCCGCCCAACCAGGTCATGGTATCGCTGGCGCTGTTTTTAACGTTTATCATCATGGCCCCCACGCTAACCGATATCAACGAGAAGGCCCTGAAACCCTACATGAACGGCAAAATCCAGACTGACAAGTTTTTTAGCGAGGCTTCAAAGCCGCTTCACAAATTTATGGTAAGACAGATTGGCAAAGAAGGCATTAAGGAAATTGCCCTGTTTGTTAAATTAAGCAAACTGCCAAAACCCAAAAACTACAGCGAGGTGCCGATGCAGGTTCTAATTCCGGCCTTCATGCTCAGCGAATTAAAAAAGGCCTTCTTCATCGGTTTTTTATTGTACATCCCCTTTCTTGTGGTCGACATGGTGGTTGCCTCCACCCTGATGTCGATGGGTATGATCATGCTGCCGCCGGTTATGATTTCGATTCCTTTTAAAATTATTCTTTTTGTAATCATCGACGGATGGTCGTTGATTACCCACCAGATCGTAAGAAGTTACGGAGTATAAATTGACAGAATCAGATATCATCACCATCGGCCGGGACGCCATCTGGGTTACCCTGAAGTTGTCGTCCCCGATGCTGATCCTGGGCCTCCTGGTCGGTTTAACGATCTCGATCATTCAAACCACGACGAGTATCCAGGAACAGACCCTCACCTTCGTACCCAAACTTGTCGTGATCCTTTTATCGCTTGTGGTATTTGCCTCCTGGTTGATCCAGACTATGGTCGACTATACCCTGGACCTTTTCAATATGATCAGTAAAATCTAGCCCGGCCGATGGATATTTTTTTATTCAAGTTTAACCTTTTTACTCTTCTCTTTGCCCGAATCATTGCGCTGACCAGTACGATGCCCGCCTTCGGGGGCGAGGGTATTTCTGTGTTTTACCGAATTGCCCTGGCATTCATGATTTCGCTGATCGCAACCCCGGTGATTCAATTTCCCGACGAAATGGCGACCCTGTTGAACGACTCTTTCATGTTGCTCCTGGTGCAGCAGATTTTTATCGGTATGTTCCTGGGCCTGAGCCTGCAATTTATCATGGCGGGCTTTCAAATGGCGGGTGAGTTTTTTTCGGTACAGATCGGCTTCGGGGTAAGCGACGTCTACGACCCGCTGGCCCAGGTTTCGTTGCCCCTGATGGGTACGTTTAAAAATATTCTGGCGCTGTATGTTTTTTTTGTCAGTAATTCACACCTCCTGGCTTTAAAGGCCATGGTGTATTCCTTTGAGAGACAACCCTATTTCCCCGAAGGATTCTTCACCAGGGCGTCGTCTTTGGACGGGATTTACAATTTCCTGGTTCAGTTGAGTTCGGGAATGTTTATCATAGCCTTGAAACTTGCCCTGCCTGTCATGGGTACCCTTCTGTTGGTTTCTCTGACCCTTGGGATTTTGTCAAAGGCGGCCCCGCAGATGAACATTCTCATGCTTGGCTTCCCCTTGAAAATTATCGTCGCCTTTCTGGTTTTAACCATCACCGCTCCTTTGATTGTAGAAAGCATGTTTGTACAATTTGATACGTTTTTTGATCACATGGATGTCATCTTGAAGCGATGGTCGCACGCAAGATAGAACTTAATATGGCTTTACCGGAATTTCACCCCGGCAAAATTTTTGCCAAGAGACCGGCAGGCGCCAGAATAGAGTTAATCTTACAAATCCCCGTTGAACCCGGGTTTTAAAGAAGCGCCGACAGGGAATCTCTCAGGTCAAAGTCAATGATATCGGCAAGCGATACAAAGTCCGATTTTTTCAGGCTGTCGTCAATGTCGGTTAACGTTTTCTTGATCTGCTCAATGATCAGCATATCGGATCCTGATTTTTCAAAAACCAGCAGGCCTATCGAGAGCCATTCGATGATATTTTCAAGAGAATGCAGGGCCTTGGCGTCTTTCCCGATGGTGAGGTCAGCGGCAACCTCTTCGAGTTTACCAATCACCGATGACAACTCGGGCAGGTAAATATTTTTCAATTCAACGGCATTCATGTTGTCGATCATGGTATAGAAAAGTTGCTTTTTACAGGTATTGATCTGAAACAGGTACGATTTAATGATACCCAGCAATTCCACGTAATTTTCATTTTCCATGGCGGCCCTTAACTGGTCCTCGTTAAGTTCCTGAAGAGCTGAATCCTCCTGACCAAAATAGGGTTTCAAAGACGAAAGGGATTTTATCACCCAGTTCATTCCCTCTTGAAGAAGCGGGTTATCGATAGAAGCGATATTTTCGGATTCCTGCAATCGCGGAATCAGGTATGACACGATCCGTGCCAGGTAGGTTTGCAATTCGTTGATGTTTTCCCAGACCAGCGTTTGTTTGGTACCGATATTTATTTCCAGGAAATCTATATTATCCGAGTTATACTGGTTAATCTCATTTTCAAGTGTTTCGCCGTTTACCTTGTAATCCAGGATAAACATATTATCCCGCGCGGCCCAGTTCTGGATATTCTCCAGAATCTCCGCCAGGCTCAATGTTTTTTCCATCTCAAAATCAAGCGATTTTTCATTAACCAGAATTTGCATACTCTACCATCGGAAGAAAATTCGATTTTGAAAAGGAAAATTTTCAGGAGGCGGAAAGGTTAAATCTATTTGACGACGGACCAACTTTCGTTCGGACGGCAAGTTTAAATAATTGACAGGTTTATTCATACATATTTATCTATAATGTAAAATATAAGGAGAAAAAATGGATTACCATATTCAGATTTACAAAGGCGAAAAATATTTCGTTGGAATTTGCGAAGAAATTCCCGGAGCAATGACGCAAGGCAAAACCATCGAAGAAGTTAAAGACAACATGAAAGATGCCATTGAGCTTATGCGCAAACCCGTAAATATGCCCGAGTTTGCCGGTCAAACGCCAATGCGTGAAACCATTGCTGTATAGTACGATATACTTAATGAAGAAAACAGATCTTGAACGTCACCTGCGCAAGCATGGTTGCCTTTTTCTGGAAGAAGGCGGCAAGCATACGAAATGGCTGAACCCTGCCAATCACGCGGTGACAACCGTACCCCGGCATAATGAAATCGACTCATACCTTGCGCGTGCCATTTGCCGCCAATTACAAATAGAAATTATACAGAAAAAATGATTTGAGCAAAAGCCCAGGCTCCTTGGAGCCTGGGCGACAACTGTTTTCCGAAAACAACGTCAATCCCAAAGTTCAACGCTTTACTCGAAAAGCTTGTAGCGCATCTTTAATATTTCATAATGATGCGCTACCTGAGCTGTCTCCAGCGACAGCTTCGTTTTTCTTCGAAAAACTCCGTGAATGGCCTTTTGGCCCGCCTATTGGCGGACCTATTGGCCACTTTTCGATCGCATTGAACTTTCTCATCTTTCTCAGAAAGCAGGTTGGCGCACAGGCTCCTTGTCGACCAACTTTCGTTCGGACGGCAAGTTTAAATAATTGACAGCCTGCTTGAACAATTACCCCTTGAGAGACTATGGAAGTTACCACGCCAATTAAAGATTGGACCGTTATAAAAACCAAGCTGTTTACGCCGAAACAGAACTTCTACGGGCTGCTGATTATTTTTTTTAATAATAAAAAAAATACCGTCGAAAACATCAACATTGTTTTTTCCATTTATTCTCAAACCCACGAAATCGACCTGTCTGAAGACTGGAGTACGTTAGAGGCCACGATTCAGGATATGATTTATGGCGGCAATTATACCAAAGATATTACCCAGACCGTTCTTGATAAACTTACGGCCGATACCAAAACCAGTATTTTCGGCAGCGATTTAAAATCAAGTATTCTACGAAACAACGTCGCCGGCGTACAGACATTGATCAAACATGTGCTTTTGCGAATCCTCAACGACGAGTCCATCGAAATCGATTGCCAGTTGCAGCAGGTGACAAACGAAGAGCTTGCCGCGGGCCGGGTGCGCGATGCCGATGCGCCCCTGCAGGAAGATACCAAGTCCGAAGGCATGAATATGCCTGAAGATTACCGGCTTGTCCATGCAAAGCTCATCCTGGCCCCCATTGACGGGAAACTAACCAGCGAATTGCGGATTGGCGATACGCTATTGGTCAATTTAATCGTCACCAGTATGACCGAAAATACGGTCATCGATAAATTAAAACTTCGAAAACCCGACGGGTCCGCCAAACCTGCGCCTGCCCGGATCATAAAAATTCAGCCCTACAATAAAGGCATCCAGTTATTGTTAAATCTCACCGAAAACTTCTATGCCAAAATCATTGAAGAAGAAAGGGTGCTTGTCAAGACGGCTTCGGTTTCGGCCGCCGGCGCCCAGGCCGGTAGCGCAAGAAAAAACCAGCAATCGCCCGACAAGAAGAAGCCTGCCCAGAAAGAAGGTTTTTCATGGGTAACCGTCGGCATCGTGGTTGTGCTGGGCATCGTCATTTTGTACATGGCCTTCACTGGCGGTTAAATGAAAAACATAAAAAAATTCCACCTGTTGTTTATCATCATCTCGATACTCATCTTCAGCCTGGCGATAGGCGATGCCGTTATGGCGCCCATTATTATTTACTACAAACTGCTGGTTGAATTTTTTGGCTGGTTATTTTTATTCCTCGTAACTTTTTTAATGGTATTTAAGTTATACGCCAACTTCATTCGCATTCAAAGCGCTTCGACGGCGGATATTTCAACCCTTGTGATCTTGAAGAAAACGTTTTTTGAAAGTTTTTCACAGGTATTTCGCAAAGGCGGCGCCTTCCTGGTGTTCCTGTTGTTTTTAATCCTTGTCGGTTCGCTCACCGTACTGGCCATCTGGATCAACAGTAAAGTCCTGGATATCCGGGTTCATTAAGGTTAGTTAAGGATCATGAAAAGGATCGTTAAGAAAATCATTGAGGAAGCAGGTTTTTAATCTGGGGGGTTAACCTGTCAATGGTTCCCGTCAGGTTGATCTCAAGACTTGGGTCTTTTTGCAGCAGGGCGCTTAACATGCCTTTTATGTCCGGGTACTTGTTCCCGAATTCATCCGTGGGTAGCAGGTTCAACTGAACATTGATATTGTATGGGTAATTGATGGTGGCATTTCCCCCGATGGTGACCCTGGCGATATCGGTTAGCAGCTCGGAATTTTCCAGTTGAAGCAGGCTGTTTTTAATTTGCCCCTTGATTTTTCCCGTTTTAATCACCGCGGTATAATTGACGTTCATTACCGAATATTGCAACATGGCATTTTCGACCATCAGGGTAACCTCCCCTTCCCACTGCTGAATATTTTTCGAAACGTTTTTCAGCAAACAAATGATTTTCCAGGATCCCCCTGAAATCATACCCGATTCAAATGGAACTTTTATTCCCTTAAAATTCATTTCGGCGACAAGCTTCTTTGAGAGCAGAAGGGAAAAGGGCGAAACCGAACCGCCGACATATTCCGCCTTGACCTGGTCGGTTACCCCCTGCCGGTTGCGAAACCCGTACTTTAACCGCTCCATGTCAAATTTCCCGGACAGGTGCAGGTTGAGCTTGTCAATCTCCAGGGGAATGCCCTCTTTCACAACAAGGTATTTGACGACCACGTCGAAATTGAAAAAATATATAAACCCGGCAATAAAACTCAGAAGTAAAATCAATACCGGGAAAATAAACCCCAGGACTTTTTTATACTTTTTTTCCGGCGCTGCCGTAACAACCTCGGCCGGTTGATTCTCGTCGAACAATTCCGTATCTTCGTTATTCAAACCGCACTCCCCCGCATCAGCGGTTAATCTTTATTCTTAAACGCCGCAATTTTCATCGACACCCGGTATAACCCCGGCTTGCCGCCGAGAGGAACCGACTGAAAAAATTCGATCGAATAGGGAATCGTATTGTGATCCTCCAGTTCGCGAATAACGTTCAGGAGGCTCGCCGCGTCGATTTCCCTGAATTCAATGTTGATCAATCGTTTTAAAAACCTGTTTTCGATTACGCTGTCGTTTGGCTGCAAGGTCGCGTTGTTGCGCACTCCATATTTTTGTAACAGGGATTCAATCTGGGGAACCATGGGTTCCAGGTCGACTTTTTCAGAAGTTCTGAGTATGGCCAGTTTTCGGTATTCCTTTCCATATTGCAGTAAATTCGCCTCGTCAATCTGAGATTGCTTGATCCTGGCGTCGATGGAAAATATGTTATCCCGTAAAAAGTTAATTCCAAAATATACCACCAGGATCACAAAAAAAGCGATTCCGGCGAGGACAAATTTTCTTTCGCGGTCCGTTAGTTGCACTTGCTCATCCTGTTCATATTATTCTTCTTCTTTATTCTTCATTCTTCTGGCGGTTTGGGTTTGATGACCAGGGTAAACCTCGCCCGGTTCCTGCCGTCGGGCGCCAGGTACGATCGCTGATCTTTCATGTCGGCCTCGGAAAAGATGGTGTTATCCAGCACCAGGGTTTTGATATTGTTGAGCTCTTTAAAATCCTCGGCCGTACCAGAAACCGTTACGACATTGTTGGAGTAAACCAACCGTTCCACCTGGAGGCTGCCCGACTTTACCAGCGCCTTGTTGAGTTCAAAAAGCACCAGGGAAAGTTTCACCTTGTTACTCTGGAGTTTAAAAATCTCCGACCGCTTTTTTTGTTCTTCGACCAGGAGGGCCGCCTGGGAAGCCATGGAAACCTGGTCGTCGGGATTTTTATTAAACAGGCTGACGAAAAGCTCTTTCTTTCTATTTTGTAAAATACTGTAATTTTTCTGCTTCTGCATCACGTTAATTGCAAACGAGGCGCAAAACAACAGGGCCGAAAAAAATAAAATGGCATAGATAAATTTGTCACGGTGATCTTTCTTTTTCTTGAATAACTTTTTCAGGCCCGTATCCATGAGGTTTATAAAGCGGTTTGACGTGATGGAATTAGCCATGCCGACCAGGATAACATAGGGGCGACCGATCAACGATATAGGGGTATGCCCATAAGGGAAGGGATTGATCGAAAGGGAAATTTTTTCGGCAAGGATGTTTTCCAGGAATACCTGGTTGTCCAGGTCGCTCATCAAAACCAGGTTTTTCACGTCCTGGATGTCCTGGTAATGACTTCGAATCGTCGCCTTAAGCTCATGATTGACCTTGCCGCTGAAACTTAAAATCGATTCCACAAGCTCCCGGGACTTTGCTTTGGAGAGTTTAAACTTCTGCCGGTAATATTCAAAGTCGACGATATCCGAATCCGAAACCGGAATTTCGGTTAATATCTTTTTACTCTCGGAGGTGTCCATGTCCCAGCTTTTGGCAATGCCGTCAAACAAGGCGTCATACCCCAGGGGGACAACCCGCGAAAATATCCAGGCGCCGTCTTCAACGATAAAATAAACCGTGTACGAAGCCGACATGTACAAAATACAACCCGAGGGTTCTTCTAAAAATGAGGTCAACTGCAGGAGGGCATCATTGGGTATGTACACGCCCTTTAGCTCATGGGAGTTTTGCAGGAAAAACTGTATATAACTTTCCAGGAATTTTTTTCGGCAGGCCGCGGCAACCACCCGCGTTTTCCCCGCAACCTCGTCGGGATAGGCATGATAGTCGTAAAAAATCTCGGAAATCTCATACGGCAACTGGGATTCAAGCTCAAACGGCAAAAGTTCCCTGATCTTGCCCCGGGCGACAAACGGCAACGAAAATTCCCTTAAAATCAATTCTTCGGGCGGCAGGTTGATGTAGATACCGGCATTATCAAAAAAATGTTCTTTAATAAAGACGTTGAGTTCTTCATTTTGTTTATCAAAATCGGCGCTTTCAAAAATACAGGTTCTGGCCTGTTCAAAGTTTCCCGAGAGCATGTTGTACTTAAAGGCCATTGCCCGGGCCTGAGTTTTGGTTCTTTCGATAATGACGGGTAACTTTTTCATCAACATCACTCCAGGTAATTTATGAGACGTCTGGCGCCCGCATCATATAAACCCATGACGCGCGCAGTTTTTGAACCAACGGACACGTCGACAATTATCTTATATACATTACCGGAATAATTTATTTTGGGGGAGATCTCCTGCAACAGGGTCAGGTTCTTCACAGAGGGCATATGCAACTGGGATATTTTCTCCAGGTCGGCAACCCCCGAAAAGTAACCGCCATTTTTTATCCTTTCCACGACAATGGCACGGGCGATGGCCGGGGTCATGAATTCCGACAGGGCCAAAATCACATGGTATGGCGCCGAATTGATGTTGATTTTCCAGTCCCCCGGTCTGGGTTGTTCGGGCATATATACCGTGATGTTGTTATTCAGGCAGTAGTCCCAGTCGTGAATCGCCATTTTTTCTTCATCCGTTAAAAAGTCGGTAGAGTACATTTTTTTTTCATCGTCAGTGCGGTGGTCGGCATACAATGTCCAGGTATCAAACCCCGGTATAAAAAGCAGTTCGTCAAGCGAATGCAGGTAGGAATTTTTCATTCTGCGGGGGGGGTCCATCAACAGGTAATCGCCCTTTTCGTAGCCAAACGGCATCTTTATGTTGTTTTCGTCGATCCAGTCGACGACGGCATCCCAGCGGTCGTAACTGATACCCAGGGATTCCGAAAGACGGTTCAACATATCGCGGGTAACGGTATTCATCTCGGCGCTGATATCGGTGGCGCCGTAAAAATTCACGAGGTTGTTGACGTTGATCTTGCCGGTTTCGTCGCTGATGGAAATAACCACCTGGGCTTTGGAATCGTAGGAAAAAGGTTTTGGCCCGTCGAAAATGCCAAACATGTATAGCTGCTTTTCGGGTACCTTGCCGAGAATATTGACCCCAAAGGCAAGCCAGCTCTGGGCAAAATACCGCGCCGCCACGTAATCGGCCCGCAGCCTTACCTTGTTGTATTCCGTAAACGCCTGTTTGTAAACGCTCAATACCGACAGGAAGGTCATGATGAGAATGGTAAATGTCACCATGATGACGACAAAACCGCGTCTTCTATATACTGAGCCGGTTTTCGAGAAGTTTTCTTTTAAGGATAAAAGCGCCCTGCCCGTTTTTAAAATCACCGTTTTTGCAATTAGTCCCAAAGTCCCTTGGAGTAATATTTGTCGCCGGAATCGGGAAGGATCGTGACGATCACGGCTTCCTTTTCGCCCTGGGCATGGAGTTTTTCGGCCAAATCCAGGGCCGCCCAGACGGCGCCGCCGGCCGACTGCCCGGCAAAAATACCCTCTTCCCTGGCAAGACTTCGGGCCATATCGTATGAGGGTTCGGTCGGTATGCGTATAATGCCGTCAAGCCATGAAGGATCATAGATTTCGGGAACCAGGGAAGATTCCATGTGCTTTAGCCCCTCCAGGCCGTGAAGGGCGTCGTCGGGTTCGGCCGCATATACCTGGATGTCGCTGTTTTGTTCCAGAAGGTATTTCCCCGTACCCATGATCGTTCCGCTGGTTCCAATTGTGGCCACAAAATGAGTCACACGCCCTTTGAGTTGCCGCCAGATTTCGGGCCCGGTATGCAGGTAGTGCGCCTTCGGGTTTGACGGGTTGGCATACTGGTCCGGCTTATAATACTTTTTCATATCGTTTGCGTAGAGTTCCCGGGAAAGTAAAATTGCGCCGTCGGAACCCTCCATCGGAGAAGAATAGATCACCTCGGCGCCATAAGATTTGATCTTGGATTTTCTCTCGCTGGATACGTTAGACGGCATACATAACGTAACGGGAATCTTCAGCACGCTTCCGATAAGGGCAAGGGCGATACCCGTATTGCCGCTTGTGGAATCCAGGATCACCTTGTCGTGGGTAAGTTCGCCCGCGGCAATACCGTCGAGGATCATCTGCATTGCCGGACGGTCCTTTACCGAGCCGCCGGGGTTTGCGCCTTCCATTTTTACCCAAATCTCGATTCCCCGGGGCAAATTCCTGGTCAGGTGAGTGAGCCTGGCAATGGGAGTATTGCCGATGGTCTCCAGTACGGTGTCTTTTATATCTACTACAATTTCCGGTTTCATAAACTACATCGCGTCCAATGCCTGCTGTAAATCTTTCAACAGATCCGGGGTATCTTCGATACCGATGGAAAATCGAACCAGGTTGTCAAAAATTCCAATTTTCTCTCGTTCTTCGGTGGACAATTCATAATAGCTCATTAACGAAGGTTGCTCGATCAGCGATTCCACCCCCCCGATCGAGGGAGCGATTTTTGGTATCTTCATCGCGTCGATAAACCGGCTGCCCGCCGCCAGGTCGCCCTTGATTTGAAACGATACCACGCCGCCAAAACCCTTCATATATTTTTTTGCGATTTCATAATCCGGGTGCGACTTTAAACCGGGGTACCATACCCGTTCGATCTTCGGATGCTTTTCAAGATACTCGGCGACCGCCATGGCCGACTCGTTTTGACGCTGCAACCGCAACGGAAAGGTCTTTAAACCACGGATGATCAGGTAACTGGAATTCGGGTCGGGAATGCCGCCAATGATAGCCTGGAGCTCTTTTATCGCCGATATCAGGGAATTTTTACCCAGCAATACCCCGGCAAGTACGTCATTATGCCCGGCCAGGTACTTCGTCACCGAATGGGTAACGATGTCGACGCCGTAATCCAGGGGTCGTAAATTGAACGGCGTGGCCAATGTCGAATCGATCATGGTCTTGATGCGGTGTTTTCTGGCAACCGCAACAATTTTTTCAAAATCTATCACCCGTAAATAAGGATTGGTCGGGCTTTCGGAAATGATCAACCGGGTATTTGGCTTTATTTCCTTTTCGATACTTTCGGCGTTTGGTTCAGAAAGAGAAAATTCCACCCCGTAGCGGCTCATGATTTGCCGTATAAACTGCCGTGTTCTACGGTACGAATCGGAGGTTATGATGATATGATCGCCGGACTTGCACATGGCAAATATGGCGGTGGTTACGGCATTCATACCGCTGGGGAACAACAGGGCGGCTTCGGCGTTTTCAAGCTCCCGGATCTTGTCTTCGGCGACTTCCTGGGTCGGGTTTCCATAGCGGCCATATTCGCTGATTCTCTGGCTGCGGCCCTCAAAAAAATCGCATAGTTGCGCGGTATTTTCAAACGTGTACGTCGCGGTCTGGTAGATCGGCGTTGTAATGGCATACTTATCGTTAAACGTATATTCGCCGCCATGTACGGATTTTGTCGTATACCCTGCTTCGTTGTCCAGTTCTATCTTTTTATCACCCATCCATCACCCTTCTTCAATAAATGTTTATCTAAAAAAAATTAAATTTTTCCCTGGCTCATCAACTCTTCCACTTTCTTATGCACCAGCTTTTTAACGACATCAATATTTGCCTCAATCTCTATGGGCGCATTCTGATACTTTACGCTCACTTCCTCAAGAGAATTTTCATGGTACTTCACTTTAAAATCTGTAAATTTTAAACCGTTGGCGGTTGAAATCACCACGACGGTTTCCTCATGGGCAATGGTCCCGGCTGCCCGCAGCTTCTGCAGGGCCGCAAGGGCAACCCCCGTATGCGGGTCGGTCATTAAACCGGAAAAATCGGCCAAAGCCGACGCATTGGAAAGCTCGTCTTCGGAAACCTGTTCAACGACTCCCTGAAACCGACGAAGAGTCTTGATGGCCTTGTTTACCGAAACCGGGTTTCCAATTTGAATCGCCGAAGCCAGGGTTTTACGCGCCTTGACAGGTTGAAATTCCTCAAAACCTTTTTTAAACGAATGATAGAGCGGGCTTGCCTTTTCGGCCTGGGCCAGGGCTATTCGGGGAAGCTTTTGAATCAACCCCAGCTCCAGCATCATCAAGAGGCCGTTACCGAGCGCCGACACATTACCAAGGTTTCCCCCCGGAATGATGAACCAGTCGGGAACGCGCCAGTCAAGTTGTTGAATGACCTCGATGCCCACGGTTTTTTGCCCTTCGATACGCAGGCTGTTCATGGAGTTGGCAAGATAGATTTCTTTTTCGTGGGTCAGATCCTGGACGATTTTCATGCAACCGTCAAAGTCGGTGTCCAGGGCCAGTACCATGGCGCCGTTGGCCACGGGTTGTATGAGCTGGGTTAAAGAAACCTTGTTTTTGGGTAACAATATAATTGCGGGTATTTCGGCATTGGCCGCATAGGCGGCAAGCGCCGCCGAGGTATCTCCCGTTGAGGCGCAGGCAATGGCCCTGATGGGTTGGCCTTCGGCAATCATGGCCTTGACCTGGCTGACCAGAACCGTCATGCCGAGATCCTTAAAAGACCCCGTATGCGAATTCCCGCATAGCTTTACCCAGAGCTCCCGTTGTTTAAACAGTTTTTCAAGGCGTTGCGAGCGAAACAGGTTGGTCGCTCCTTCGTACATCGAAACGATGTGCTGGTTTTCAATACCGGGTAATATCCATTCTTTTTTCCCCCAGACGCCCGACCCGTACGGAAATTCCGACGAACGATAGCGTTCGTTAAACAGGGAGAGCCAACTCTGGGGCGAGCGATCTTTCAATGCTTCGATATCATGAACGACTTCCAGCAGGTTGTCGCATTTGGGGCACCGGTAGATCACGGTGTTTAAACTGATTTTATCCGGGCAACCGGCGATGCATTGGAAATGCGCTGCGTATCTCATAATCAAGTCAACGATTTAAATTACAGACAAGCAATCAACAAAACATTTCAAACAACGAAGGTTTTTTTAAAATAACCAACAATGGCGCATGAAACCGGATCATTTGTTTTGGTCGTTTCAAATGACCCGGGTTTTCACTTTTTTATTAACACCTTGCGATACGATAAAAAAGGATTGTCAGCGATTAAAACGGAAAATAACCACCCGTGTATGATCATTAAATCCTGGGTACCAAACGCCATGTCTCTTTCCAACCTGGCGCTTGGCTTTCTTTCCATCTTGCTCTGTGTACATGCCGGATCGCCGGTGAGGTACCCGGTTGAGAACATATACTTTATCTGCAGTCTATTAATTTTAAGCGCGGTATTTATCGACGGTTTTGACGGCATGGTGGCCCGGTGGCTGAGGGTTGAAAGCAATCTCGGCAAGCAGCTCGACACGCTGGCCGACCTTACCACCTTCGGCATCGCCCCCGGGGTCCTGATCTACACGATGTACCTGCACAGTCTTCCAACGACGCTTAACGTCTTTGAACTTCCCCTGATCAGCGTGGTGATCGCGTCGATCTACCCGATCAGCGCGGCCTTTCGGCTGGCCCGGTTTAACGTAGACAGCCAACCCGACAGCTTCGTGGGCCTGCCGTCGCCGATTTCCGGGGCAACCCTTGCCCTGGTGGGAATCCTCTACAAGGTCTACCCCCTGCCCGAAATTCCCGTAATCATTTTATACCTGGCGCTGGCGATTTTAATGTCGAGTAACATCCGCTACAGCAAACCGCAAATTCAATTTAAACAGCACTTCACGATATTTCGTCTGATCCTGCTTTTTACCGCCTTGTTTTCGGCCATGTATATTTTCAGCTGGTACCTGACGATCCTGATGTGCCTGCTGTTTTACATCACCTCGGGCATCCTGGTGTTGATGCTGCACCTTTTACAGAAGATAAAATTTGTCTTTGGCAAGATGCAGCCCGTCAGGCAGGTAAAGGCCCGGAAAAAGCACACGCCAAAATAAGCGGTTTATTATCGACCGGGCGATTATTTACTTTTCAATTGGATTTTTTTTTGAGAAGATACCTTACCATGCGCCAAACAACGAGATCCGCCCTTTTCGCCATTGCCTTTTACGCGATCCATTCCTTCGCCCTGGCCGCCCAGGAAACGACAACGGCCCAGGAGAAACCCGCCGTAACCAATACCACAGGCGAAATGGAAAATTCTGCCACCGTCAAAGATAAACCAGCCGACAACAAGAAGGTTTTGCAGCAAAACAGGGAAAAGCAAAACATGGACAAGCTGAAAAACGAAAAACCAAAAATCGATCCGCAAAAAACCACATTAAAAGATTCTCAAAAAAAAGGGAAAAACATCGATGGTGATATATTGAAAAACCAGGCTCTCATCGATGAATTCAAGGAATCCTATTTTGACAATACCCCGACAGATCGCCTGGTGACAAATATGTTTTACGGATTTATCACCGGGGGACTCATGGGATTTGCCGGGGGGCTTTCGTTCTACACCACCGCGACCAACCTGACCCCGTTTTACATTTCTGCCGGGGCCGTTGGTCTGACGGGCGCCGTTGCGGGAGCCATCATTGCCCTGGTGGAGAACTCCACGCGCAATCCCCTTCTGGGCAATGACCTGTTAAAATTTACCTGGTATGGCGTAATCGGCGGGGCCATGATCGGCGCCGTCTCGGGACTCTTACCCTATTCCTCGACAGGCAATATGACAACGCTGCTCAACTGGACCGGCTATGGCGTCTATGCGGGTATCGGGGTCGGGGTTGCCTTGTTTTTAATCCTGCCCAAATCAAGCCTGAACCATGTAACCCTTTCGACAAACGCCGAACGCACGGTGTTATGTTACAATTACAGGTTTTAAAATGAATTCTTTTATTCAGGTCCAAATACGTCTTGAAGATTTGGCAAAACTCCTTGAGTGCAAATTCAAAGGCGACCCCGATGCGCAAATCCGGCATATCGGGGATATCAATTACCTCGTGGAAAATAAAGGCCCCTTTCGCGACAACTGCATTTATTTCGTCAATTCCGACAAACTTCTGCCGTCGCTCCCCGAAACCAACGCCGAATTTGTAATCCTGGGAAATCCCGGCGTTGCCAGTCATTTTAAAAATGTAATCCTGACCGAAAGCCAGCCCCGCGTTAATTTTATTCGCCTGCTGGAATTTTTTCAATCGAAAATTTCCAACCCGGTCAATTCAAACGAGATGGTTCACCCTGGCGTAAAGATACCCGCGGGTACGACCATTGCCCCGGGAGTATACCTCGGAGAGGGAGTCGAGTTAGGCGCAAACTGCACGGTTTATGCCAATGCGGTTATCGAGCCCTTTTCCAGGATCGGCGATAATACCGTCATACATTCGGGCGCCTTTATCGGGCGCCACTCGGTAATCGGAAGCCACTGCATCATCTACCCCAACGCGGTAATCGGCGCCGACGGTTTCGGGTATATCGACGAGGACGCCACGCGGTACAAGATTCCGCAGATTGGCAACGTGGCGCTTGCCGATTACGTTGAAATTGGCGCCGGCACGACAATCGACCGTTCGACGATCGAATCGACCACCGTAGGCAGCCATACAAAAATCGACAACCAGGTGCAAATTGCGCATAACTGTGTTATCGGTCAATATGTGTACATTGCCGGGAAGGCTTCGCTGGCAGGTTCGGTCAAGGTTCACGACAGGGCGATCCTTGCCGGGGGTTGCGGCATTCGCGATCACGTCCGCATTGCCGAAGGCAGCGTGATACTGGCCTTTACCGGCATTGAAGAAGACACCCAGCCCAACCAGACCTATTTCGGCATACCCGCCAGGAAGGTTCGCGAAATGCACCGGATACATTCGGCCCTTACGCACCTGCCCGAACTGGTCAAGGCCGCCCGGCGAAACCGCGGTTAAGCTGTAAAATCAAGCGGCAACGGCAAAGCAATTATGGGTAGAATTCTGGCGATTGATTACGGGCGAAAAAAAATCGGCCTGGCGATCACCGACGAAAGCAAACTGGCGATTTCAAACCTGCCGCAGCTGGCTAACGACCAGGATCTCTGGAAAACCCTGCCGCAACTTCTGGTACAATACGCGCCCGAAATTATTTTACTCGGTTATCCCTTTTCTACGCTGGACGAACTCACGCCGGTCCAGAAAGAAATTCTGGCGTTTCAAAAAAAACTCCAGTCACTCGGCAACTTTCAAATTATCCTGAGAGACGAAAGTTATACATCCGTTGAGGCGGGTCAAATCTACATTCAAAATCGAGGGGGCAAAAAAACGTCGTCAAAAAAAATCCGGGAACGAAAACAAAAAATCGACTCCCTGGCTGCCCACCTGCTGATAAAAAGCTACCTGGACTTTTCCGAAAATTAAATTCGGCTTTTGTATTTTCAAATCAGATTCCCTTTTTTATTTCCCTGTACTCTGCCTCGATTTGCCGTATCTTGTTTTCTGTATATTCTATTTCTACTTGAATTTTTTTTATCTTTTCTGCATTCTCGTCAATTGCTTGTTGCATCTCTTCGGCGTCATGTTGACCTTCGCCTGAAAACCTCTCATCGTTATACAAATTTAGTATTTTTTTCCCGTAGGCGAGTTTTTGCGACTCTAACGAGTCGAGTTCAATAAATGCCGTTTCAAGCTGGTGCTTTTTACGGGTTGGCGCGCTAAAAAGGGAATTTGCCCTCTCCAGGGCGTCTTCAAGGTTAATGTTAAACAAATCAGGGTTGTCTTTTACGATCTGCGCGTAAACGGAATAGCGTTTCAACTGTTCTTCGTCGCTAAAATCGGTTTGTTTTGTCATTTCCAGAATCTGGGTTATCAAGGCCGACTGTATTTTCCTGTCTTCCATCTTGCCGTTTACGCGCGTAATGAGATACGGGCCAACCATGCTCGTGATGACAATGCCCATCATCGTTGGCGTCAATATGGATTTAAGCAAGGCAGATTTGATTTCGCTCATTGTATTCCTCCTGGAATCCCGTTTGTAATTTTTGCGCTACGAGGTATATACCCGGCCCCCATTGTTTCATGATGATTCCCGCTTTGTCTTCTGATATATATTCTTGCCAAAATTAAGTACTTTGTTATGCAACTTTTCCACCGAATCGTGATTTTTCAACAGCTCCAGGGTGCCGTTTAACATCCGTATGTTTTCACATTCCAGGTGCACCGTGCCGTTGATATTTTTTCTGCGGTAATTGTCGCCGGAGGCATTCGGGGTTGACTCCATATGAATGCTCAGAACATGCGAACCGGTAATTAAAAAAACCCGCAGGAGCTCCATCATGACATCGGCTTCGTTGGCGGCCACAACCTTCAATTCACATCTCAACGGCCCCCCCTCCTCGTTCCAGACCAGTTCAACGAGGTCGTTTTTTTTATCTTCCCGGGTTGGGGCCGTATCAAGCTCCGGGCAGTTCTTGTGATGAACCCAGAGCTGGTTATTTACGTTAAATATCCCCACAATTTCGTCGCCCGGCGAAGGAAGACAGCAGACCGCCCTTTGAAATACGACCCCATGGTAGTTTGAATTGGCCGGGCTGCGAATCAAAACCATATCGCCAAGAAGCTGGCCCGGCGAGGACTCCTCATGATGACTGTCGCGATGGTGCCTTGAGTCTATTTTTTTTGCAAAATTTTTCTGGTGCTTCTTGAACCAGTTCCTGAGTTTGCTCCTGGCATGAGAACTTTTGACAATGTTCAACCAGTTTTTTGCCGGGGTTATCGAGGGGTTTGTAATGACCGTCACCTGGCTGCCGTTTTTCAACGGCGTGCGAATGGAGACAAACTTCGAGTCGATCTCCGCCCCGGCGCAGTGAATGCCCAGGTCGGTGTGAATCTGGAAGGCAAAGTCCAGCACCACGGAATCTTTCGGAAGCGTAACGATTTCGCCTTTCGGGGTAAAGGTATAGATTTCGGCATCGCCGAGGGAGTCCTTCAAATCGCGTATAAAGCCTATCGAGTTTTGACGGCCGTCGTTTAAATCGGCGATGTTTTGAAAAACGCTCTCAAAACCGGGGTAAATATTTTTTTTCTGCCCCTTGTACATCCAGTGCGCCGCAATTCCGATTTCGCTGATCATATGCATATGATTTGTACGAATCTGGAACTCGACCGGTTTTCCCCCGTTTCCGATAACCGTTGTATGCAATGACTGGTACCCGTTTGATTTGGGAACCGAAATGTAGTCTTTAAATCGCCCGGGTATGGGCCTCCAGAGGGTGTGCACCACGCCCAGTGTCCGGTAACAGTCCGAAACGGAATCGACAAGTATGCGAAGCCCCGTGAGGTCGTAAATTTCCATGTAGTCTTTTTCTTTGGCCTTCATTTTTTGATATATGGAATAAAAATGTTTTGACCTGCCCTCAATCTGGCATTTTATCTTTTGTTCCTTCATACCCTGGCTGAGTATGGACGCTATCGCCTTGATGCGGCGATCCCGGGTCGATTTTTTTTCCGAAATGGTATTTTTGATCTTGTAATAATACTTGCGCTGAAGAAACAACAGGCAGATATCCTCGATTTCAAACTTTATCTTGTAGATACCCAGCCGACCGGCCAGGGGAGCGTAGATGTCGAGGGCTTCGCGGGCAATGCGCCGCGCCTTCTTTTGGGGCTGGTGCTCCAGGGTTCTCAGGTTATGAAGCTTGTCGGCCAGCTTGACCAGAATCACCCGCGGGTCCTTGACGGTCTCCAGGATCATCCGGCGCATATTTTCGGCTTCGATCTTTACCTTGCTCTGGTTCTTAAGCGCCGAAATGTTGGTCACGGCCTTGACCAGGTTTGTGGTCGAATCGCCGAACTCCTTTCGCAGGTAACTTTCTTCGATACTCGTATCTTCGAGAATATCATGAAGCAAACCTGCGCAAATGGTCTCGGAATCAAGCCCCAGGTCCGCCAGAATCAAAGCCACATTAAAAGGGTGAATAAAGTAGGGTTCGCCAGATAATCTTTTTTGAAATTTATGAGCGTCTTCGGCCAGCAGATAAGCCTTTTTAACCGCCCCCTTCTGAGAACGATTTAAATAATGAATCTTCTGCATCAGCAAATTCGGGTTTTTCTTAACAAGTATTTTCATAGAGTTTTAGTTGGGTGGGTGGATGGATGGATTGGTTTTATATTGATCGGATCGACATTTTATTTAGGTAAATACTAATTGCTTTTCTATAAATTTATCACATATTTCAATAATATGTGTTGGAATTGTATCATACTTAATAAAATCTAAATAATAAATATAATCATTTTCAATATGATAGACTTCATCTATAAATTTAATTAAGACATCATCTTTTATTTTATCACGCATTATTGCAATTTCTAAATATACGCGAAATATTTGTATTTTTAGATAACTGTTTGATTCACTATTATATAAATTGATTAAACTTTCTTTTTTAAAATCTATTTCTAAAAAATTTGTATAATTAAAATTTTCGATATATTCACAAATATAGGTAACTCCATCATCAATTTCAGACCATGATAAAGCGATAAATTCTTCATTCCCAATTTTTTTGTCTGGCTCACTTTTACCGTGTATCAGCGATGACAATAAATTATATGCACACTCTGCTTTTAAACTATTATCAGAATGTTCTATATATTTTCTTAAAAATACAATCCGATGAACATTATTAAGCAAATCATTCTTTGCCAGTTCTTTTTGTAATTTAATTACTGATTTAATGTCTTCTCTAATTATAGGATATTCGGTTAAATTTCCGAACACATTTCTTAAATAATTCGGCGCAATGTAACCACCAGTAGGCTTCGTATTTACTACGAAATCAATAATTGGCTCGAAATCATGCGTCAAAAAAACTACTGTCTTTTTATAAAAACTTTTTAGATTATTTACCGTTGTAAATAATCTATTTATTATTGCATATTTTTTATTACTATCAAATGATGAAACAGGATCATCCAATATTACTAAGTCAGCTGCTTGACTGTTCGCATAAAGCATAAACAGCATTAATCCAAAAGCATTCTTTTCTCCCCAGGATAAATGATCTTTAATAACATTAACATCATATTTTTCAACTCCATTTCCATTATATTTTAAGACTGTTTTTGCTTCTGATTGTGATACTGGGGTAATAAAAATCTCATAATTAATTCCAGCTTGTTTAAGAAAAGTATTAATGTCTAATATTGAATTATTTGCTGAGCTTTGAATAATTCCTTTTAATGATCCAATATCTTTTTTAACCGAATCAATTTCTTGTAAAAGTTTATCTAATCTTTCATTAATATCAATAATTATACCTAATGTTTTGTCAATGTTAAAAAAATCTATCCCTTCTACCTTGATTTTTAAGGACTTTACATATTCATCTAATTTACTAATTTCTTCACTCTTAAAATTTACAGAATCAAATGAATTACATTTTTCAATTTTATTTCTTAAGTAATTCATTTCTTCTACATATTTTCTTAAGTTCATCTCAACGAATTCTTCATCATTAGTTTCTTTGATACATGATAGTAATATGCTGTACTTTTCATTATTAATATAATCCGCCAATTTCTCACAATTTTCAAGCATGTCTTTAACATGTTTGATACTGGCCTTTGTGTAAGTTTTATTAAAAACATCCTTTTCATTATTATATGATTTTGGAAGTTCCTCAGCACAGTAAGGGCATCCAGCAATTTGATCATAATTACTTCCTTTTTGTTTCCAATCTATCCAGTCTATATTTAGGGAATGATTTTGTATAAAAGGAGTATATTTCTCAAGCTCTTTTGGAATCTTGTAAATGTTTTCTTTTGAAAGAATACTTTTTACAAAGGGATTTTTTTTTATACTTGTTTGATTTGCATTAAATGATATTTTTGATGATACTTCCCTAAAAATATTTAACAATGTTATAATTTCCTCATTTTCAGTGATACCAGTTTTTAATTCTTTTAACCTCTCGTTTAATGCCGAAAGTTTCTCATCATAATTTTGACTTTTTATGAATACATCAAATGCATTCGGTATTACTTCACTCTCTTTAAAAACAATTTGATTTACAAAATCCTCATTAAAAACTTCAACCTTGTTAATATTTTCAGAAATTTCAATATGTGGATCAATTTCAGATCCAAATGTTTTAAATTTTTTTATATCTTTGCCTTCAACATATGCTTTAATAATTTTTGCAATAGATGATTTCCCTGTACCATTCATTGCATATTTAATATTCAAATGGTCTTTAATTACCTTAAAATTTAATTCCTTAATGTTATTACAATTGTTAATTTTTATCTGAATTTCCTGTGTACTCATTTTAGTTCCTTAAGAGACATTATTTCTTTAACCTAATTTTAACCTACGCTTAGCTGCTTCGCCGCCTTTGGCGGCCCCGGTCTCACAATTCTACTTTCTAAGATGTGAATTTCCAGTAAAGGCATTTTAGCTGCCATTGTAATCTCGTATTTGCTCAACTAAATTTTAGAAGCTCTCCGCTAAACCGCAAGGACAAATAATCGGCTTTGCCAGTTGCGCATCAAACTGGAGTCTGGTTTGTGCTCGCCTTGCTGATCCAGACCATCAAAAAACGTCAGTTATGTGCAAATTACATCTAAAATCTTTGATCTTTTTTACCTTTCTATGTTTACTCTATCTTTGCATTATCATAGTATCTTTGTAACCATTCGGGTTTTTCTTGCTTAAGATATTTTCCAGTTTCATAGACACAATAAATCATAAAATCATTTGGTGTACTATTCAAAGAATTGCCCTTTCCCCAAAATGTACGTATTTCATGTGGGCAGAAAATATCGGCGATAGTATCTCCAGCGGCGACTAACCCATGTGCTTTCCACATCAACCGGTTGTAAGTATCTTTAATTTCTTTCAGAATATCGTCTTCTATGTTTTTTTTATTCATACTTGCAAGACTATATAGATTAATTAATCCTGCCATTGAAGTAAAAACTAATTCCCTTATTTGACTTCCTAATGTAATTGCTTTTCCGGCTTCTTCATCTGGTTTATTTGCAATTTGAAATCTTGGTATTTTACAGTATAGATCTGCCTCCATAGATCGTCTTGATTCGTTTAGAAAATCGGTTTCTTCATTGAATATTCCTTCAAAGATAATTCGTTTTTCTTTTACGATTTCAGCCATACCAAGCAGTGTACATGTACTCTTGGCATGCATTACTCCGGTCTCCATGTCATTTAAGAACCTCATCATTTTTGCGATGTTATCTGCCATTTCTTCGTTTATGCACATAGATAATCCATCTATTTCGCTATTAGATTTTTTAACGTATAATTCAATATGTTCGGCAGCTATTTTAAATACATCCTGGGGCAGAGTTGGACTAGCTTGGCTTCTTGTTTTCATTAATGATATTTTTTCAATCTCTTGATGTTGCCAAGCCAGCCCATTGCCAATCAATTTATGCGGCATAACAGTAATCCTGTCTTGTATGCCCTGACTCAAATCTACGGCAAATTGCCTTATCGCCCAATCCATAATAGTTAATGCATCAATTATTTCCTTGAATGACCGAGTCAGTAGTATAAAAAGTTCATTTCTTGGCTGTGCCCATATTTCATTCTGACGCTTTTTTTCTTTATACTTTAAATACATAGGTAATAGTATAACTATTACAATTACATCCATTATGAAGAATCCAAAACTACTAATCAAATCTGGCCACCAACCATCTGGGAAATCAGAAAATATCTTGCAAAACATAAATAATCCTTTTTTTTAACGAGTTAAAACTTTCTCATATCAAAGAATTCGTACAGCAGCGCATAACAGGCTCGCCGCCTTTGGCGGCCCTGGTCTCACAATTCTACTTTCTAAGATGTGGATTTACAGTAAAGACATTTTACTTTCTATTGTAAGTCGTCATTGCTCAACCAAATTGAAATTCAGTCCACCGTTAAACCGCAAAGTTCAATGCTTTCCTCAAAAAGGCTAGTTTTTCTTCGAAAAACTACGCAAAAATGGCCTTTGGTACGCCAACGGCCCGCCTTCGGCGTACCAGTTGGCGTACGTCGGCCACTTTTCGATCGCATTGAACTTTTTCCTCTGCCAACGAAGGGAGTTCCGGCCTAAGCTCCCGCCTTAGTCTGGCCGAAGGCGGGGCTTAGGCGGCCCCTAGGCGGCCCGTAGGTGGCCCTGAAGCCTCTTTTCTTGACAGGGTATCTAAAATAGAAAGATTGTCGGTTATGGGAAAAACTTTATACGAAAAGGTGTACGAACACCACCTGCTCAAACCGCCTCAAGGAAATGATTTTGAGGGAAAAAACATTATTTATATTGATCTTCACCTGGTACACGAGGTCACCTCGGCACAGGCCTTTGAAGGGCTCCGCCTTGCGGGTCGAAAGGTCCGGCATCCCGAATTGACCCATGCCACCATGGATCACAACGTACCGACGATTGACCGCGACAAGCCGATCAAGGATCCCATCAGCGCCAACCAGATCCGAACCCTGGAAAAAAACTGCCAGGAATTTAGCGTATCTCTTTATGATTTAAAATCTTACGACCAGGGCGTCATTCATGTGATCGGCCCTGAGCTTGGCCTTACCCAGCCCGGAAAAACCATCGTCTGCGGCGACTCTCATACCGCAACCCACGGAGCCTTCGGGGCCCTGGCCTTTGGTATCGGTACCTCCGAGGTCGAACACGTTCTGGCAACCCAGACCCTGATTCAGCAAAGATCCAAGACCATGCTCGTTAAATTTACCGGCAAATTACAGGACGGCGTCTACTCCAAGGACATGATTTTAGCCCTCATCGGTAAAATCGGAACCGACGGCGGTACCGGCTATGTCATCGAATTTGCCGGCGAAGCCGTCGAGACGCTTACCATGGAAGGCCGTATGACGGTCTGCAACATGGCCATCGAGGCCGGCGCCCGGGCCGGCATGATCGCCCCCGACGAAAAAACCTACGCCTACCTCGAAGGCAAACGTCATGCCCCCAAAGGCGACGATTTTGAAAAGGCCAAACAATGGTGGAAAACGTTAAAAAGCGACCCGGATGCCCGATTCGACAAGGAAATCGTCATTGACTGCAACACCCTGGAACCGCAGGTCACCTGGGGCATTTCGCCCGAAATGGTAACCTCGGTCAACGGCCTCGTTCCCGCGGTATCTGACGCAACCAACGCCACCGATAAGATCAACTACAAAACCGCGATCGATTATATGGGTCTGACCGAGAAGATGCCGGTCAAAGACATTCAACTGGACAAGGTATTTATCGGGTCCTGTACCAATTCCCGAATCGAGGACCTGCGAGCCGCCGCCTCGGTGATCAAGGGCCGCAAAAAAGCCGCAACCGTAAAACAGGTTCTCGTGGTGCCGGGTTCGCATCGAATCAAGGACCAGGCCCAGGCCGAAGGTCTCGACAAGATCTTTACCGACGCCGGTTTTCAGTGGCGGGAACCCGGATGTTCCATGTGCCTGGCCATGAACGACGACGTCTTAAGCCCCGGCGAACGATGCGCATCGACCTCAAACCGAAACTTCATCGGCCGACAGGGAAAAGACAGCCGTACTTTCCTGGTCTCCCCCGTGATGGCGGCCCTGGCGGCCATACATGGCCACTTTGTCGACGCCCGGGATGAAGTGAAATAGACAAAGCGACCAACTGAAACGACGACTTGAAATCACGACTTGAAATAAAAAAGGATACATATGAAACCATACGAAATCGTTAAATCGAAAATGGCCCCGCTGGATATTCCCAATGTCGATACGGACCAGATCATACCCAAACAGTTTTTAAAGCGAATCGAAAGAACCGGTTTTGGCCAGTTTTTGTTTTTTGACTGGCGATTTAAAGCCGACGGCTCCGAAAATCCCGACTTTGTACCCAACAAACCCGAATACCGAAACGCCCAGATCCTGCTGGCCCGCGACAACTTCGGCTGCGGGTCATCGCGCGAACATGCCCCCTGGGCCCTTCTCGACTACGGTTACCAGGTGATCATTGCCCCATCCTATGCCGACATCTTCTACAACAACTGCTTTCAAAACGGAATCCTGCCGGTAAAACTAAAGGGCGACGAAATCGACAAACTTTTTTCACTGGCCACAACTTCGGCCCCTGTCGTAGAAGTGGATCTGGTTGGCCAGAAAATCAAGGCCGGCGACCTGGTATTGTCTTTTGAAATCGAACCTGCCCGTAAAGAAAAGCTCGTCAAAGGTCTCGACGACATCTCCTGGACGCTTCAATACGAAGCCCAGATTTCAGCCTACGAAGCTTCTCACGTTATTTATTGAGGCAAAATGGTATGCCCGGGCGCATGTAACGCCGGGCATACCCTATTGTCTATTCGACCATCTCTTCTTTGTCTTTTCGCAACATCACCTGACCTTCTTTTTCCAGCTTGTCGATGGCTTCGATGATGATCTTGCGATTGTATTCGATTTCTTTTAACGGGATGCTTTCTATACCCTTCATTTCGGTCATGATGTCGGAAGCCCGGTTCATGGATATCGAACCAAAGACATGCCTGGTGATTTCCCGGGGGGCGCCTTTTAAGGACTTTGCCCAGACGGTTTGATTGGGTACCATGTCAAAGACCTTGCGCATCTCTTTCGTGGTGAGCTGTATAATGTCTTCAAATACCCGGAGTTTTTCCCGGATTCGTAAACTCATCTCGGGTTCGGCCTCCTGCAGGTCGTCGAGGATCTTGTCTTCCTGGGAACGATCCATGTGGTTTAATATCTCAATCAGTCTTTTTTCGCCCTCGACAACGTTCATATCGGGACGGTCCATACGTTTGAGTTTTGCCAGCGTGGTCTCGTATGCCAGGCGTACGATTTCGGGCAGGACCCGGTTCATGCCGGCAATCTTACGCGAGACGGCAACGCGGTACGAAGGCTCAAGAAAAGAAAACACCTTCGCCGCATAAGCCGAACTGATCGTCGCCAATATAAAGGCCGATGTCTGTGGAAGTTCGTGTCCCAGTACCAGGGCGGTATTTTCCGGCGGATATTTTTCAATTTCGGTATAATCGATTTCATGTACGCTTTTTTTCACCCGGTCAATGTGTTTTGCCGCCCGTTCATGACCCAGGGTTTTTTCCAGGAATTTTTCCGCCTGTGAAACGCCGCCGTAATCGTTGTAGCTTAAACTATCGAGGTTTTTCTTGAAATCCCTGAGTATCGACACCCGCTCTTCATCCCGGAGAGATTTTAACTTGATCATTTCGGCGACGACCATCTCTACCGAATCGCTATCAAGATGTTTTAAAATTTCAACGGCGTTTTCTTCGCCTACGGCCAGGATCATTTTTGCGGCCTTCTTGATATTTTCAATTTTGGCAACTTTGGGCGCCGCCGGTTCGGTAGCTTTGGGAGCCGCCATAGAAGGGCCGTCCGGCGCCGTATTTTTTTTCGCTTCGGTTTTGGCGCCCCTGTCTAACGGGTTGGCATAGGTCCTGGACGATACGCTTGCCGGTTTGTGTATGGGTTTTTTACCGGAGGCCGACGAACCTGCGCCTGATGCCGCCGACTTTTTTTCTTTTGCCGGTTTTTTCTTGTCGTCCTTTGCGGGTTTGCCGGTAATTTTTTTCTTCATGTCACTGGTTTAAAACGCTTGGTAAGCGTAAGTATGTTCACATTGTTTTGCCGCGTGTGCTCCACGGTATTCATAACCGATTTTATCAGGTGTACGCCAAAGCCGCCCTTCTTGTTACCCGAAAGGTTTTTCCGTATATCCGGGGGGGGCGTTGCGTCAAAGTCAAATTCCCGGCCGGTATCGGCTATGCAAATCAGCACCGAATCCCGGTCGCCCGAAACCTCAAGTTGAATATAATCGTCGGCATGGATTTCGCCGTATCCATGAAGAATGATGTTCGTAATCGACTCGTCGACGGCCAAAAGGATGTCCATCATATCCATGAAAGGAAGCCCCCAGGTTTTCAACTCTTCTTCCAGGGCGTGTTTGGCCTCTTTAAACTCGAACAAAACCGGCATAAATTGAATTTTGTATTTCATCTGGTTTTACCCGCCTGCCGGTCGAATCTTCAGCAACAACAACGTAAAGTCGTCAAATTGCGGCTCATTTCCGGCAAAGGCCGTTATTTCCCGGAATATTTCATTGGTCATGGTCTGTACATCCAGGTGACAGAGTTTCTTAATAAGCTCCTGGAATCGATCGATACCGAATTCTTCCTTGTCTTCGTTTATCGCCTCGACTATCCCGTCGGTGTACAAAACAATTAAATCGTTTTCCTCGTAGGCGATCGAATTTTCAACAAACGGTCCGTGAGTCTGCGTACTTGTTACGCCCAACGGACGTCCCTTGGCAACCAGAAAAATAAATTCATCGTTGTTTTTTCGATAAATAAACTGCTCGTTATGCCCCGCCGAGGCAAAACGTAAAATCTTTTCGTTTGTTTTCAGGTGAAGGTAAAACAGCGTCACAAACATTCCGGAATGACTGTTTTTATAAACAAGGTCGTTGGCCCGCTTCAGCAGGTCGGCCGGGCTCCGGTAATCCTGGAGAAGGGTTTTGATAATCGAACTGGTGATGGCCATAAACAGCGCCGCCGGCAGACTTTTCCCGGATACGTCGGCGATAAGAAAACCAAACTCCTCCTGTGAAAAACCTTCAAAATCATAAAAGTCTCCGCCCATGATCTTCGAAGGCTTCGTGATAAACCCGAGGTCAAAGTGAGGGCTGGTAACCGGTTTGGTCGGTAGAATGGAGTTTTGAATCGACGAGGTTATTTCCAGTTCCCTTTCGAATGATTTTTTTTCAATCATTTCTTCGAGAAGACGAAAGTTCTCTATCGCCTTGGTAATCTGCCCGGCAATCGTCGATACCAGTTGCAGGTCGTCGATGTTAAAGGTGTCGGTGGTTTTTTTATCCGAAATACTTAACACGCCATAGCGGGAGCTGTCCGATGCCAGCGGGTAGACAATACAGGTATCTGAAATGTATCGTTCGTTTTGCCGATACTCGGACAGGGGATACTGCGAAAGTTCGGCGGATTGAATTACCCGGTTTTGGCTAAACGAAATTCCGGCGATGGTATTTTCTATTTCGGTATGAACGTGCGTGGCATTGTCGTCAAACGAAAAACCTGTATACGATACCAGTTCGAGTTTGTGAATTTTTTTCCGGTAAATCATGATGGAAGCCTTGTTGACTTCCAGGACCTCGGCGATAATTTTAATAACGGCATCGAACAATTCTTTCTCGTTGATGTTCGAGATCAGGGTCTTTGATACCTCGTGCAGACTCGAAAGTTCGTGTACCTTTTTGCTCAACTCGACGTTTGTCTTTTGCAGAGAATGAATCAGTTCCCGGTTATGAATGGCGATGGCGGCCTGCTCCGAAAAGGTGATAAACAGGTCAAGGTCGTCTTTTGAAAATTCCTTTCGCCCTACAGAATTGATCACCTCCAGCACCCCGATGATCTTGTCACGCACCATCAAAGGACAGGCAATGAGATTCCGGGTAACAAACCCTGCCTTTTCATCGACCTTTTTAAACAACCGTTCGTCGTTTTGAGCGTCGTTGACGATCATCGGCAGCTTGGTCTGGGCGACAATGCCGGCAATTCCCTTGCCGATGGGAATACGAACCTGCTTTAGCTCCTCCTCTTTCTCGCCGGCGACAATGTTGAAGTACAGTTCGTTTGTCGCCTCGTCAATTAACAGGAGACTCGAACTTACCGACTTGATCACGAGGTTGGCAGACTCCATGATGGTCTCCAGGAGTGCATGAATGTCCAGCGTTGAGTTGATCAATTTCGAAACGCGGATGATTTCGCCGATGAGTTGTTTGGCCTCGATGTTTTCCCTGACAAGCTCCATCTTCTCGGTAAGGATCCGGAGACTTTCGGAGAAACGGAGAACAAGCTTTTCGTCTTTCCTGTCTTCAAAGGATATGTTCCACAAACGTATGAAATAACCAAGAAGCGTGTCCAGGAGCATCTTGTCGTCGCTGGTAAATATGTTGGTATACAATTTCTTTTTCAGCAGCAGGACGCCGATGACTTCGGATCCCCGGGAAAATTTTACGGGGCTTGTAATATAGGAGTCGTCGATAATATCTTCCATTCCGGCAAAAAACAGGTGCTCGCCAAAGGAATACACGACGCTGTGTTCGGAGCTCATCGCCTTGTTCACGAGGATTCGTTCAACCCTGGAAAGCGGACTTTCGGAAAATCCCAGAACGCGGTATTTCTGAGCCTCATCGAGAACGATAAACCGGGCCTCAGTAGATTTGGTTAGATTCATCGCCAGGCTGAGCAAGTACTTTACAGACTCCAGGATCTCGGCATTTATTTTTAAACTTTTTGCCTCTGGCGCGATCTTTTCCATCATAGTATTGTCGACTGTCGATTCCATTTCGGGTTATGTTATGATCCGTTACCCGACTTGATCCCTGCCGGGAACGCAAGTAATGTAATATCTTAAAAGGTGGGCAAGTTGTAAATGAGAAATATCATCTGTTACTATAAAGTTTGGCAAGAGCGAGAGCTTAGGCCGGAACTCCCTTCGATGGCAGAGGAAAAGTTCAATGCGATCGAAAAGTTACTAGCAGTGTCACTGACGGTGACCCTGCTAGCCATTCACGGAGTTTTTCGAGTAAAGCATTGAACTTTGGGGTTGACGTTGTTTTCAGGATACAGTTGTCGCACAGGCTCAACCGAGCTTAGGCATGAACTACTTTGCGCCAATAAAATTAACCACAAAGTTCAATGCTTTACTCGAAAAGGCTAGTTTTTCTTCGAAAAACTACGCCGGCGCTACCGTGAGGGTAGCCGGGCCGATGGCGCCACGATGGCGCCGGCCAGCGGCAAAAATGGCCTTTGGTCCGCCTACGGCGTACGTCGGCCACTTTTCGATCGCATTGAACTTTTTTCTTCTGCCAACGAGACGAGTTCCGGCCTAAGCTCAACCCGGTTCCGCCCAGGGAAAGATTATACTTTTAATTCTGACCTTCGGACAGGAGTTCGGACAAATTTTTATATATACGTGGGAATAAAAAAACCCGGATTGAAACAAAAACCTTACGCAAATTTCTGTTAAAAATTTTAAATCATTACGGAGCATTTCATAAAAACGCGAAGCAAGTTATTTAAAGTTCCAGAATAATACCAGGATGCACCATAAACCCGCTTTCCCGCACCCGGATGGTGCTGGAAAGCGGCAATCTTTTGGCGCCACCTTTTTCTGTTGCCAGAAAAGGTGGCATTTTTTCGGGTTTGTCAAACCTGATGTCCGAACTTTAGTCGGAACATCAGTTAATTGATTTGACAAGTCATTCGAATGGCCCATTATGTCTCTTTATAAATGTTACCATCGCAAACAGCTTACGGCTCCCAGATACAAGCCGCCGGCCCCGAACTGGTACAAAGGCGCACATGAAAGAACCAGATCGTCCGTACGAATCCTTCCTGGATATTAAAAATATCATCCCCTGGATCACCGTTATTTTTTTCCTGACGTTCCTGGTTCTGGCCATTCTCACATACCGGCCGTTTATTATCTCCTTGTTTATGTCTTCGGTATTATACATTTTGTTTCTCAAACCCTACCATTTTATTTATGAAAAAACAGGCGGGCGGAAAACCCTGGCCAGCCTTCTGGGAATCCTGCTTGCGATTGTTATCATTGTCGTGCCGATAATTTTACTCATCATCAACCTTATCCAGGAGATTACCGTCGCGGTCTCCCTTGTTAAAAAATATTTAAATCACTTTGATCCCGAGTTGTTAAAAAAGAACGAAACCATTTCCGGGATCATCAATACCTTTGGCATATCTGACGAGAGGTTAAAGGATATGCAACTGGGCATCGTAAAATCGGCCCAGGAGTATGGAATCAGCGTCCTGAAAAACCTCCGTTTTTTCATATCAGATCTAATGCACTTTTTCATGAACTTTATAATCTCCATATTTCTTTTATTTATGTTCTTTAGAAACGGCGACGAGATCGGCAAAACCGTATACAACAACTTCCCCTTCCCCGAGGAAATAAAAAGCCAGATCGTTCAACGAATGGTTTCGGTATACAATGCCGTGGTCAAGGGGAACATCTTAATTGCCCTTGCGCAGGGGGTTGTCGTTGGTTTTCTGTTTTGGATATTTGACCTGCCTACGCCGATTTTGTATGGAATCCTGGGTATCTTTTTTGGTTTCATACCTGTAATAGGGACAAATATCATCTGGTTTCCGGCTGCCGCCTATCTTTATTCAAATGGCGATACCGGTGAAGCCATATTTTTTGGCTCCATCGCCCTGTCGGCCTATCTCTTGCTGGAAAACGTGGCAAAACCGGTTCTCATGGACAAGGAATTGAGACTTCACCCCTTGTTGTTGTTACTTTCGCTTCTGGGCGGCCTGACCGAGTTTGGCATAAAGGGCCTGATTATCGGTCCTTTTTCCATTACGATTTTTCTAACCCTGTGGCAATTGATAAAGATCTGGAATGTCAATCATGGAACTATTAAAGAATAAGGCGGCATACCTGGCCACGGGAGTTTTCCTGGTTTTATCTTCGCTTGTCTTGTACTTTTATGCCTGGAATTCCCAGTGGCATATTTCCATTTCCGGCCTGCAGTCGTTGACCAACGGGGAAATGGTCAGCTATGTCAATTTCTACCTGAAGGAAAACTCAAAAAACGTATCCTCCCGGGAAATTAAAAACATCCTGGAATTTCACCCCCGGGTAAAGTCCGCCGAGGTAAGCATATTTCTCAAGCGCATACGAATCCGCCTGGTTGAAAAAACCGGCGGTTACCTGGTTCACAACGGCCCCTATGTCAGCGAGATCACGACAAATGGCCAGGTTTTGCAGGAAATGATTCTTGAAAAAAATCACCTTTCGGAGGATTTTCCAATTTTCTATTTGACCGTAGAAAATGATAATGAATTATCGACGTTAAAACGTGACATAATACGGCTTTGGGAAGCGACCAAGGTTTCCCATGGATTCATCTGGGAAAGACTCAGTGAAATCGTATTAAAGAGGGATGAAATGGATAATCCTGAGATAGATTTTTTTCATTCCTACTTGCCGGTCAAGATCGCCATGTTTCAGAAATTTGATTCCCATGCCCTGCGAAAACTATGGGCCATGTTGTATCTTGTGGAGACGGAAAATTATTCAAAAAAAGCCAGCATCAGAATTTACCAGGATCACGGAGTTCTGGAATAGATTATGAATGAAGAAGAAAAAATCATCACCGCGCTGGATCTGGGGTCTTCCAAGACCACGGTGCTTGTAGCCCAACTGGATTCAACGGGCAATATCGACTTGATTGGCGTCGGCGTTGCGCCGTCAGGGGGAATCAAGGCCGGCGGCGTAACCAATATCGAAAGTACCGTAAAAAGCATCAAAACGGCCATTGAAGAGGCCGAAATCATGTCGGGTATCGAGATTACCAGCGTTGTAACAAACGTAACCGGTAAGCATGTTCACGGCGATAACGCCGTCGGGGTGATTGCCGTCACCAACAAGGATCGCCTGATTACCCAGGCTGACATCTTCCGGGTAATCGAAGCGGCCCAGTCTATCCGTATACCGGCCGACCAGGAAATTCTTCATGTGCTTTCAAAGTTTTTTCGAGTCGACGACCAGGGCGGCATCAAAGACCCCACCGGGATGGTCGGGGTTAGGCTGGAAGCCGATGTACACATCATTACCGGGAGCACCACCTATATGCTCAACATGGACAAGGCCATACACGAATCGGGTCTTGCCGTTTCCGACAGAATCCTGAGCGCCCTGGCCAGCAGCTACTCGGTATTGTCCGAAGGGGAAAAGGAACTCGGGGTCGCCGTGGTCGACATCGGGGCCGGAATCATGGACATCATCATCTACGTCGACGGCGGCGTCGCCTACTCCTCGACCATCGGCATCGGAAGCCAACACATGACGCAGGACATCAGCATTGGTTTGAAAACCCCCATGGATGCCGCAGAAATTCTGAAAAAAAGATATGGCACGGTGATGTCGGCCCTGGTCGACAAAGACGAGTCCATCGAGGTACCCTCTGTCGGCGACCGCTCGCCACGGATTACCTCGCGAAAACACCTTGCCGAAATCATGGAAGCCCGAATGCGGGAACTTCTGGAGTTAATCGACAACGAAATCATACGCTCGGGGCAAAAAAACCGCCTTGCCGGCGGCGTAATCTTTACCGGCGGCGGCGCCCTCGTCGACGGCATGACAACGCTGGCCGAAGAGGTCATCAACCTGGGGGCAGCCATTGGTCATCCCAAGGGTTTTTCGGGAATCGTTGAGAAAATTTCAAGCCCGATTTTTTCAACCGCCACGGGGTTGATCCTTTATGCGGCACAATATACGGACTTTAAAACCAGCCAGAAAAAGGGCAAGGGTTTCATGGACCGTATGAAACATTGGATTCAGGATAATTTATAGCGCCTTGTCAACAACGGGGATTTACGCTAGACATTATGCGATTGCGGATTTAAAAAATACAAAGCCGGAGCAAGCGACCACAAGTCCGCCAGGCCCGGCCAGAGACATCGGAAAACAGGAGAGTCTATGCTAGCTTTTGAAGATACAGAAAAATCGCCCGCCATCATTAAAGTCGTCGGTGTGGGCGGCGCCGGTATGAACGCCGTGGAACGTATGGTGAATTTAAAACTAAAAGGCGTCGAACTCATCTGCATGAACACCGACGAACAGGTCCTGAACAAAAGTTCGGCACATATAAAGGTCCACCTGGGTAATAAAATCACCCGCGGTATGGGCGCTGGGGCAAACCCTGAAATCGGCAGCCAGGCCGCCATCGAAGACCGCGACAAAATTCTCAACGTGCTCAAAGGCGCCGATATGGTCTTTATCACTGCGGGCATGGGCGGGGGAACAGGTACGGGAGCCTCCCCTATCGTCGCCGAAGTCGCCAGGGAATTGAAAGCCCTTACGGTTGGCGTTATATCCCTGCCTTTTAAAGCCGAGGGGGGGCAGAAAATGCAGGTTGCCCGGAAAGGCCAGTCTGCCCTTCGTGAAAAGGTCGATACCCTGATCACCATACCCAACGACGCCATCTTCAAGGTCATTGATAAAACCACCCCGATTAACCTGGCCTTTAAGGCAATTGACGATGTCCTGGCCAAATCCGTAATTGGAATCAGCGACATCATCAATTCAACAGGGCATGTCAACGTCGACTTTGCCGACGTACGCACGGTGATGAGCCAGAATGGCGATGCCGTTATCGGCACCGGAGAAGGTCACGGCGAAAACCGGGTATCTGACGCCCTGCAACATGCCATCCATCACCCTCTTTTAGAGGGCCGAAGCATCGACGGCGCCAAGGCCGTACTGATCAATGTCGTTGGCGGCAGCGACCTGAGCATGCATGAGTTTAACGAAATCCAGGAAACGATTCACAGCGCGGTTTCGGACAATGCGCAAATCATCGTGGGCTTTACCGAAGACGATACCCGGGAAGACCAGGTCAGCATAACGGTTATCGCCACCGGTTTTCAGAAAGAACAGAAAAATTTTGATCCCCAGGTGCAAAAAAACGACAGAAATCCCTATTACGACAGTAGAATGGATCGCGCCTTGCCAAGAGACAACCTGCGCCCGATGGAACAGAAAAAAACCGGGAACGAACCTGCCGGTTACCCGTTTAAAGACGATCAACCCCGGCAACAGGGATTAAACTTCCCCAACCTGGAATCGGACCTGGAAAACCTGAACATACCGGCCTACTTGCGTAAAAAATAACCCGGCAAATTGTAAACTGTCCGGTAAAATTTTATCGGGCAGTTTACAATTTAGACTGCCCTCCCCTTGAAGCCGCGTCCATTCAAGGAGGAAATTATGTTTTCACTGGCGGCATTTTTTGCCTTTTTGTTTGTATTACTTACGGCGGCAAAACACTTTCTTTTTTCAATCCTGGCGGTAATCGTCTTTGGGTACCTGGCCCTCCTGGAGTATAAACATCATCAGACGAGTCGGCAGACGCTGTCGGGTTACCTCGCCGCGGGCATACTTTGTGGAAGTCTCTTTGGTATCTACACCCACCAAAAGTATGATCGGGAAGTTTTTATCGAACCGGTGTACGAAGCTTTCGGTAAAATTACGGCCATTAAATCAAATTCGATCATCGTCGAGATAAAAAATTCCCGTAATCGCCTCTCAAGAATCAAATTACGATGGGACCCAGATACATCCGGTACCGAGCCCTTTTTATTTGACCGGGTAGTTTTTTCATGCAGAAAGTGGCGTACAACGTCACTAGAGGGGGTTTATGCCGAACTTGAAAAACTCCAGGCGGTTTACAACGTATGTTCCGATGCGCGGTTCGTGGAATTCAGGGAAACCCACGGAAAATTTAACCAACTGCGCCGGGATATTCGAAACCATGTGCGAAACTCCCTGGCGGCCCTCGGGAGCCGGACCTTTGCCCCGGGTTTTGTTCTCAACGAAACCGGCAACCTGGATAAGGTGGAGTTGAACCTGTTTCGTAAAATGGGCATTGCCCACCTGTTTTCGGCCTCAGGTTTGCATATGGGACTTTTGTACTCGACGTGTTTTTTACCCCTGTCTTTTCTGGGTCTTCGAAAAACGGGGTATACGCTGGGCCTTTGCGCCTGCTTTGTATATCTCTGCTGCCTGGATTTTTCCATTGCCCTGCTGCGGTCTTTTATATTCCTGCTGCTGTACCTGGGGCTGAAGGTTTTTAAAAGACAGACCGGGGGAAAGTATATCCTGTACTTTACGATCATTCTCCTTGAGTTGATCTTTCCTTTGAGTTGTTTTACCCCGTCGTTTATACTTTCGTTTCTGATAACCTTGATGATTTTATTATACTACCCGCAATTTAAAAAAGTGATCCTGGTAAAAAACCGTTATCTGAAAGACCACCTGGCGCTTACGATTTCGGCGACCCTGGGTTCCTGCTTTTTGTCGGTCCTCCTGTTTGATTACTACCATCCGTTGTCGCTGGTTTACAACCTTCTCCTGGTGCCGCCTTCGGGCATCTACCTGGCTTCGATTTTTCTCTACCTGGCGTTTCCCGTGTTCCGATACTTTATCGTCTCAGGCGATTATATTTACCGCCAGGCCTGCTGGCTCCACTACCGCCTGGTCGAGAAGTATACCCCCGAAAATCATGCCTTGTTTTTAAACGTCTGGGTACTGGTATTTTTTTGCCTGACCCTGTATTTTATTTTTCTGGCATTTCAAAAAAGATATTGGTACCTGAGAAAATTCTACATGAAGGCCTACGCCCTCCTGTCGGTCGTCTTTTTTTCAAATTTCATTTTGTTGAAAAGCCCGGAATTTTCGCATATGGCGTTTCCGTTCGGGGTGGTTCAGTATATAAACGGCAACTATTATTTTAGCGGCGACATAGCGAAGTTTTATTCCGCCAATTTCCCGTACCTCCTGGAAAAAATGACTTATCCCATCGGGCAAATCTATGCAACGGAAAATTTCAAAGGTCCTTTGTATGAAAACAAGATTCACCGCAATGTTCAAATCCTCGGGATTTCCACGGAACATCGAGACGGCATCTTGCGGCTCAACGACCGGTGCTATCTTTTTATTTCAGGCAAAATGCCGCCGGAGCGTTTGCTTAAAAATCGCCGCAAGCGACAATCTTTAACGCATTGCGGGCAAATCCACCTGGTTTATTCGAAAAATTATCAACCCGATAAGGCCATGGTGAAAAAATTGTTTTCAGCGTTTGGACTTTCTCAGAATGTACATTATATGAAATACTTTACCTGGTATGAATCCAATGCGGGCGAAAAGGAAAAAACCTTTTTCCCGGGCGCCTCCGGTAATACCACAGGGAGATCAAATGACTAGGTTTATAAAAACCATAAGGCCGGTGATGGTATTTATCCTCTCGGTTGTCGCACTTGCCGCCAACGACCTGTCGCTTCCGTCATACCCGATCGACCCGGGGTATCCGCAGGGGCCGCAGTCCAACGAATCGGGGAAGAATCAGACAACGGCCGCCGGCGCCACGGTGAAGGTCGAAATCATCGCCGTATTGGGAACGACCGACGAGGTGCGCGGGTACATTATACTGCCCGAGAAGATTTTCTTCAAGCATTATAAAAACGGCCTGGTCTACGATAAAAACATAACGCCGGACGATTTACAGTCGATCAGCATACTCGAATATGTCAAAAGCGACGATGGGAAAAAATCAAAAGAAATATTTTACCAATTTGAACCGTCAGCCGTTGAGATTAAATTAAAAGACAACACAAGCTATCGCATCAACAAGATTTTTTCGTTTTTAAAAAGCTTCGTCATCGACACAAGCAATGGGCGCACCAAGCTCTATACCATATTTGGCGACAGTTATGAGAAATCCAGGGGATGGCGCGACGCCGAAAGCAAAGACCCCGAATACCACAAAAACCGCCCTCACCCGGCTTCCGTTAAAAAAATTATTTTTCTACGCGTCGAACGCCAGGATTAACCAGGCCTATACCCCTGGTAAGCCTGGCCTGGTTGCGTTTATTAATTACCAGGAAACAGTCCCTGTACTAGTTGGACGTTTTGGATTCAAGGCTCTGTAATTTACCGAGCATCTGTTTGTTACGTTTGGCAAGGGTCTGAACCAGGTTAAGGGTTTTTTTTGGATCCTGGAAAAACATCCGTTCAAACGATTTCTTGGAAAGCGCCATGACCTGGAGGTCGGATTCGGCAATGATGTTGGCGGTTCTTGGTTCATGAAACAAAAGAGCCAGCTCGCCAAAAACATCTCCTTGCTTGAGAGTGTCGATTAAAACGTCATTGCCTGGCAAGCGAACCTCGGCTGTTCCCTCGATGATGATAAATGCCTGGTCGCCTTCGTCGCCGGCCCGGATGACATATTCGCCCTTGTCGTAAAATTCCCGCTCATATTCGCCGATATAATCCTGCAACTGGTTCTCTTTCACAAAGTGTATAAAAAAGTCCGACAGGTTTTTTACGTCAAGAATGAGGGGCATCATACGGGCGTTTGTGTGCTCCTCGGTAAATTCATCGGCTACCTGCTCATACCCGATTCGTTTGAGCAATTTGGCAATGGCGGGATTAATGGGCGCCACCACATGCGTAACGTTGTGCGATATTCCGAAGTAGGTCGCCATCAGCATCAGGCCCGTGGTGATTTTTGAAGAACGATAGTCTTCGGTCACACAAAACATGCCGCAATGCATAGGCAAAGCGTCCTTCGGAAGAAAGGGCCGAAAATCAAAGTATTCGTCTGCCGGCATACCCACCGCCGAGTCGATCGAAAGGCGCAGGCTGCCAACCACCAACCCCTGTTTTTTCACAACCAGGTTCGTGGTCGTCGGGAAGGCGTCAAAACGATCCATGAACCGGCCGCTGGGGTCTTCACGCAGCAACTTTGCTTCTTCAGAAAAAACCCTGTGGCGGATTTTAAAAACCTCGTCTATAACTTCGGGGGTTTTTGCTATCGTTATCGTTGTTGCCATCTTTACTTCTTTGGGTTTTTAACCTGCTCTTTTAAGTCTGCACAGGCGATCCATTCTCCGTCATGAACAATCACATTCTTCGTTTGCGGCATAAGTTTTTTAAAAATATCTTCCGATTTAACTACGGCATATAACGGTATCTTGTTTTTGCCCATAAACTTTTTGAGATCGGTTGCGTTTATTTTCCAGTTTAAAGGCTCATTTTTAATTTTTAAATACAGACTCAAAAGGGGGCCGTGGGTATATTTTCCCTCGCCGTCGGGCGTGATAAACGTGAAAACCAGGCGAAACCCTTTTGACGTTATTTTTTTTAACGAATCAAACAGCGCGACTATTTTGTCCTCGTCAAGATACATCAAGACGCCTTCAATGATAAATACGGTAGAGAGGTTTGGTTTAAAATGGGCAGACTTTCCCAGTTTTTTTTCCAGGGAATCTTTATTGAAATCAACATCCAGTAGATGAAGATTTTTAGATACATCGCCAATCGCCTGCAGGGCCTCTTTTTTTACCTTGTGCGTCGCCGGGTGATCCACCTCGATAAAACGGACTTTAGGAAATTCCGGGCAAAGGCGCCAGGCCAGGCTGTCAAAACCGGCGCCAAGGTTGACGACCTGCTTTGCGCCTTTTGCCAGCGCAGAACGGGTAAAGTCTTCAATGGCTTTTTTGCGCAATACATAATGTACGGTTAAACCGGGAATCATCAACCGTTCCAAAAAAGGAACAAAAAAGCGAAATACCGGGCTTTGTACCTGTTTCCATTTTTTCCGCCCGCTTTCCGAGGCCAGAAGAATTTTTTCATAAAAGCTTTTTTCCAGGGGGTTAACCAGGCTTGCTGTTTTACCATTTCGGGAAACCAGCAAAATCCCCTGGGCGACACTAAATGCCGTTGAGCTGACCTTATCATCTTTCATAATTTCGTATAACAGATTTCTATTTTTCCACAACCTGTCAAAGCATTTCTGGCATTGCCCCGTTACCTGGAAATAGCGAGGCAATGTTTCGCTTATTGGTCGCCTAACGCCATAAATATGCTGTTCTAGTTTAAAACATTGGTATGAACGGGAAGACCTTCCCTTTTTTTTAAAGCAATATACGCAAGACCATCGAATTTGGCAATAATATATTTATTTTATAATTTGTCTAATACAAGATACTGTATTACTATTGTAGCATGAAAAAGTGCCTGCAATACCTGGCTGACAGGATATCTACAAACATCTGGCCGGGTAATTTAATTAAAATAATTTCATCTTATGCCAAATTGCTCGTCGGTATTAGCTTTGGATTATGGCTTTACGGCTGCCTTCATGAAGATTTTAAGAACCTGACGCCGCCTGATAATGCCACCTTCCGGGTTCATGGATCCATTTCCGGACTGTTGATTGGCGACACGTTGGCTCTCCAGAATAACGGCGGCGATACCTTGAACTTGATACAGACAAATCCGGGGGCTCTGTACTTTAACTTTCCCACCCCGCTGCCCATTAATTCCGTCTACAACGTAACCGTATCAAAGCAACCCGTTGACAAATTTTGCCTGACAGTTAACGGAGGCTTTGGTACCGTTTATAATTCCCACGTATATGACGTGATGATTGATTGCGTATCGGGGCCATTTTCAGTCGGGGGATTTCTTTTCGGTCTGCCCCCCGGGTCATCGGTTACCTTGAAGTACGACTTTATTGACCCGGTTTCGGGGGCAGGTTCGTTCACTGGCTCAATCGCAGGTAACGCCGCATCCTGGCACGCCTTTTCAACGCAGCCGTTTTTAAAACCAAATACAACCTACTCTGTTTTACTGGCATCTGCAAGCGCAAACGTCGTTTGTTCGGCAATAGAAAACAATTCGGGCATCATACGGTTTGGTAACGTGGACAATTTATCGTTTCATTGTGGCAAATGCGGAAACGGCATCATCGAAGCGCCGGAAACCTGTGATGACGCAAACGTGGTCTCCGGAGACGGATGTTCGTTTACCTGCCAGGCCGAGTTATGTGGAAACGGCGTTCTTAATACGGGCGAGAACTGTGACGACGCCAACATGGTAAGCGGCGACGGCTGCAGCGCAACCTGCCAAACCGAAGGCCGGTACATTAACCCGACCTCTTTTGAGGACGCCACGCTGCAAGGCTGGAGCGCCGACGGACTGTGGCATATAAGCCAGGTGCGGGCCTCTACACCGGGCGCCTACTCTATGCATTATGCCAATGCCCTTACCAACACCTACGATACGCCGGGTACCGCAAACTCTGGTTCATTGACCTCGCCAATAACCCCGGTACTTTCTTCAAAGGCCCAGATGACATTTGAATACTTTAAATTTGGCAAATGTTTACAGGGCGTTTCGTGCGTTGGGTTTGACAAGTTCTACGTAGAAATCTCTGTCGATAAGGGACTTACCTGGACGTTTGTCGAACACCTTCCCGAAGAACATTTTTCCTCTGTGTCACACACGACCCAGCTTGGAGCCTGGGCAGGTTCAACCATTAAAATACGCTTTGTCTTTGATACGGTAAACGCGCTGCAGAACAACCGGGAAGGCGCCTATGTCGACAACATATATATCGTTCCGTGAGGTTGGCCTTAATCGAACAAATCTGGCGGCCCTGAAGTCTTCGGTGCCGCCCGGAATATACCCAAAAAAATCACTTTTTCATAACGTGATCTTCAAAGAAAATCGCGGTAATGTTGGCGTTGGGCGTAACGTCAAAGCTGTAATTGAGGGCCTTTACTTTGGCGGCGTGTCGAATGCCCTGGCACTCAAAGACCTCTTTTTCGCTGCGCTCTTCAATGGGAATATCGTCGCCGCTTTTTATGACGGGGTCAAAGGTTGACTGGGGGGCGATGACAAAAAAGGGAATTTTATGCTCTTTGGCCAGCACCGAAAGTCCGTAGGTGCCGATCTTATTGGCGACGTCGCCGTTTTTGCTGATTCTGTCGGCGCCGACGATGATAAAATCGATCATCTTTTTTTTCATTAAAACGGCCGCCATCGAATCTACCACCAGCGTCGCCGGTATTTTTTCTTTTTCAAGTTCAAACGACGTCAAGCGCGCGCCCTGCAGGTAGGGCCGCGTCTCGTTGGAATACACCATCTCGACCTTGCCGCGGTCGTGCAGCACCCGGATCAACCCCAGGGCGGTACCAATGCCACCGGTGGCCAGGGCGCCGGCATTGCAATGGGTCATGATGCGGTATTTTTTATTCTTGATCAATTTCTCCACAAAGTCGGCGCCAATCACCGACATGTTCATACAGCGTCGGGCGTCGTCTTCGTGAATTTCAACGGCGTCGTTATACAACTTGATGATAAACTGGGTCGAATCGATACCCGACTCGATCAACTTTGTGGCCTTTTCGAGCATAACGCCCGTGGCCCAGAACAGGTTGACGGCGGTTGGCCGCGAGGCATCGAGCCTTTCCTTGATTTTTTGCATGGCGGCCACGGTCGGTTTTTTGCCGGCGTTGACCAGCTTTCGGGCTCCCAGGTAAAAACCATAGGCTGCCGCCACTCCAATAGCCGGGGCCCCGCGTACGTGCATCACCTTGATCGAATGAGCCGTTTGAACTTCGTCGGTACATTCAACCCATTCGGTCTGCATTGGCAGCAAAATTTGATTTAACAGCAAAAGCCTGTCGCGTTTCATTTTTATTGGTACAATTTTCGGGTCTAATTTTTTCATTTTCATTTCAAGATTATAAAGCTCACTCGTGGTCGTCGCCTCAAATCTCGTTCTCCTTATTTTTACTCTTTTTTCTTCAATAACGGAAACAATATAACGTCTTTTATCGAGGGGCTGTTGGTCATGAGCATGACCAGGCGATCGATACCGATACCCAGACCGCCGGTAGGCGGCATACCAACCTTGAGAACGTCGATAAAATCTTCGTCCATTTCGATGACCTCGGCCTGCCCTGCCTGCTTCATCGCCACCTGCTGTTCGAACCGCTCCTTTTGATCAAACGGGTCGTTTAGCTCGGTAAAGGCGTTGCCGATTTCCCAGCCGTTGATGTAGGGTTCAAACCGCTCGACAAGAACCGGCTCGCCCGGTTTGGATTTGGCAAGGGGCGACATGGCCTTGGGGTAGTCTGTAATAAAGATGGGCTGTATTAAAGTTCCTTCCACTTTTTCGGAAAAAACTTCGTCGACGACTTCCCAGAAGGTATGGCAATTCTTCGCAGAAAGCCCGATTGACTCGGCCATTTTTTTGGCCTCCTCCACCGACGGGTTTTCAACATTTAAAAAAGGCCGAAAGTTTAAACCTGTTTTTTCCTCGATGACACCCAGGTAGGTTTTCTTCTCCCAGGGGGTTTTCAGCGAGATGGTTTTTTCGCCATAGGTCAGCGTGTCGGTCTTCAGTACAGTCTTTACGAGATGGGTTACGATATCTTCCACAAGGGTCATCATGTCGGAATAATCCGCATAGGCCTGGTAAATTTCCATCATGGTAAATTCCGGGTTATGCTTGATGCTGATACCCTCGTTTCGAAAATTCCGGTTGAGCTCGAAAACCTTCTCAAAGCCGCCCGCGATGAGCCTTTTTAAATGTAACTCAGGCGCAATTCGCAGGAAAAGATCCATGTCAAGGGTATTGTGGTGGGTTTCAAAGGGTTTGGCCGCCGCGCCAGAGGCGATGGAATGCATCATGGGCGTCTCGACCTCCAGGAAACCGCGGTTGGTTAAAAACCCTCGAATCTCGGCGATCAGTTTTGAGCGCAATACGAACGTGTTTTTCACATCCGGGTTTACGATCAGGTCCAGGTATCTTCTGCGGTAGCGCTGTTCGACGTCGGCAAAGGCGTCAAACCTCACGCCGTCTTTTTCTTTTACCACCGGCAACGGAAAAAGATTTTTCGCCAGCATCACGACGCCTTCGCCCCGTATCGAAAATTCCCCCGTCTTGGTGACGAACGTTTCTCCGGTAATGCCGATGATATCCCCGATGTCGAGTTCCGTAAAGACAAAATAATCTTCTTCATTAAGCAAGGTATTGTTGGCATAGACCTGGATTTGGCCGCTGAAATCTTTTATATTGAGAAAACCGGCCTTACCCATGGCCCGGCGCGTCATAACCCGGCCGGCAATGACGACCTTGTTCGGGGCGGTTTCTTCGCCTTTAAAAAGCTCCAGGACTTCGGCGATAGAATGTGTACGATGAAACCGGTTGGGGTAGACATTGATACCCCGGCTTGTAAACGACTTGTGCTTGGATAGCCTTTGTTGAATCAATTCTGATTCCGAGGCAACATCAAGGTGGGTATCGTTATTTTCAGACATGGGTAAATATCTGAAAAAATAACACGCTGTAAACCAAATTGTTAGACATGAGCCGGTTGAGGGTGAATCCGGGAAATGGCTTCGTCGACGGTTTGACAGACTTCGAGATATTCCAGAATTCCGATCAACTCAAAAACCTGGGTAACGGTCTTGTTCAGACCAATAACGATAAATTTACCGCCATTGGAGGTTGTATAGTTTTTTGCCTCGATTACCGCGCCAAGCCCCATAGATGAGAGCATTGTTACATGGGTAAAATCAATTAAAATGTTTGGTATCCCCGAAATTAAAATATGGGTCAGCTTGCGTAAAAAAATATCGGAATGCGTGGCGTCGATTCTGCCATGGAGAACCATCAAGGCATAATCGCCTTCCTTAAGTACTGATATTCCCAAATCCATATTACTTTTTATGAGACGTATGTATTGATGAATTTACGACACAAAAACGCAAAACTGAAAAAAACGTAAATTTTTTCCTTTTTTTGGATTTTTTTAAAAAGATGGTGTAAAAAATGAGCCCGTTTTAAAATATTCATTATGATGAGAATTTTACATCATATAATCAACTCGATTCTGCCGTATGAATGCCCTTGTTGTGAATCTGACCTTATTGAGCCAACCGCCCGGGTCTGCCCCAAATGCGGCGATTATTTTCACCAATCCCTGAAAATTCAAACGTTAAATATGACCCACCCTGGCGGTTTTGAACCCCACAGGCGCATGGTAGATGACAGAAAGTTTTTTTTTAAAAGCCTCTACCACCTGGGTACCTATGAGGTCCATGAAAAGGCCATATTTCAAAAGGCGAAGTTTCAAGATGACGCCGTGATGCAATCGTATATTTTTTCTTTCTTAAAAACCTTTGCCCTTATCACGCAGGAACTCGGGACGTCGTATATTATTCCCGCTCCTTCGTCAAAGCCATTGATTGGAAACTTTACCCGGCGCCTGGCAAAGCATTGCCAGGTTCGAACCGTCCCGGTTTTCAAAAAAACCAGGAACCGGGAGAACAAGACGCTCGACCAGTTTTCCCGGTACCGGGAAATTCAACGCAACATCATTCTGGACCCGGTAAAAAACATTCCCTTTACGAGTCACGACCGGGTTATCATCTTTGACGATCTCTGGACAACCGGCGCCACGATGAACCACCTCTGCAAGCTACTCGTCGACTGCGGCATACCTGCCGCCCAAATCCAGTGCCTGGTGTTGTTCATTCGCCCCAGAAATCATATCGATCTATAGCCGGCTACCAATTCGGGATTTTTACCTTCAAACGCGAATCCGGGAGGCCTTTGTAACCCTGACGGCATACAACCGGGGAACCATCAAGAAATATCCTGCCCCGACATGGTACACATCCCTGAAGGTATAACTTTAAAAAACCGGCCCCCGGGATTTTCAATAACCCGGTTTAAACGCCTTAACGGTGTCAACCATGGCCTGAACGTTTTCCAGCGGGGTTTCGGGATAGATTCCGTGGCCGAGGTTAAATATATAACCTGGTTTGTGACCGCGGGCCTGGAGAATGTCGTTGGTCATCGCCTTGACGGTTTCGGGGTTTGACAGCAATACCGCGGGGTCTAAATTTCCCTGTACGGGTTTGTCGCCATAGGTGTCGATCGGAAGCCGCCAGTCCATGGAGATCACCGAAACACCCTTGTCGTATAACCGCGTCAGCGCCTGGCGGTGAATGCTGGCGCCGCGGCAAAAATAAATCACCGGTACTTTTTTACTGATGGCGTCGGCGATTTCTTCGAGATAAAAAACCAGGTGCTTGAGGTACATGTCGGTAGCCATCGCGTCGCCCCAGGAGTCAAACAACTGGATCACGTTGGCCCCCGCCTTGATTTGCAGCTCAAGATAGTCGACCGTCGACTGCACGATAAAGCTCATCAGCTTGCCAAAGGTATGCGGGTTGGAATACATCCAGGCGCGCGTTTTGGCGTGGGTCTTTGAGGTCTTGCCTTCGATCATGTAGCTTGCCAGGGTAAACGGGGCCGCCGCAAAACCAATCAGGGTTTTTTCCGGGGCAAGGCCCTTTCGGGTAAGTTCGATGGCTTTGGTGTAGTAATCCAGGCGGGCGGCCAACTGCTCGTCGTTGTACTCGTCGATCATCCGGTTGATGTCCTTTTCGTCGTTGACAACTTTGGAAAGTTCCGGCAACCCGTTTTCAAACGAAACGTTCATATCCAGGGCGTCTAAAATCACCAGGATATCGGAGAATATAATCGCGGCATCAAGATCAAAACGGCGAATCGGCTGAAGGGTAATCTCGGAGGCGATCTCTGGCTCCTTGACCATTTCCATAAAACCCATGTTCTTTTTTATCGCCTGGTATTCGGGCAGGTAACGTCCCGCCTGGCGCATGAACCACAGGGGCACCTTTCCGGTTTTTTCTTTTCGTATCGTTTTCTCAAGTATCGTCATCGTTTCCTCATTTTATTTATTGTTATGTATGGCAAGTGGCGGTTGAGGAAACAGAACCAGGCTCTGTTTACCGGCCGCCCTGCGCGGGGTTGGTTAGCGTTAAGTTTGCGTGTTGTAGGCATATCCTTTTTTGGGATAGGTGATAAAAACTTTCGGGTTTGCCGGGTCCTGTTCAAACCACTTGCGAAACTTCACCAAAAAATTGTCAACGTTTCGGCTGGTCACGTAGACGTCTTTTCCCCAGACCAGTTCGATGAGCTTTTTACGTTCGATGATCTGGTTGGGGTTTTCGACAAAGTGAACGAGCACCTTGGCTTCTTTGGGGGTCAAAATATATTCCTCGTTGCCCTTGACCACCTTCATGAGATCCCAGTCGATGCGGGCGTCGCCGATTTTCGACGGCAGCGGGGCGGTATGGCGCTTGATAAAGTAAAACAACAGGTTTTGAATTTTCATCAGCACCTGCTGAATTTCAAAGGGCTTGATGACATAGTCGATGGCGCCGGCCGAATAGGCCTGCTTGATTTTTTCTTCCTGGGCCAGGGCCGATATAAACAAAATCGGAATGTTTTGTTCTTTTTTTTGCAGGTTCTGGGCAAACTTCAAACCACTTTCGCCCGGCAGCATGATGTCCAGGATAATCAGGTCATACGGCAGGGTTTCCGATTTGCGGGTCATCTGCTCGGTCGAAAAAAACGAGTCGACGCGAAAACCGATCCCCTGCAGGTTGATCGATAGAAGCTCGCGAATCGAGTCGTCGTCTTCGACGAGGGCAATATAGGCCTTGTTTCTTTCTCCAATTTCCGACATATTATTTTACATACACCTTAAAGGTTGAACCCTTGTTTTCGCCCTCGCTGTCCAGTACGATCTGCATCGAATGTTTGGCGAGAAGTTTTTTTATAATATAATGACCTAGCCCGCTTCCTCTTATGTTTTGAATATCATGACGTCGAGATCTAAAAAACATCTTTTGAAAATTCTTTTTATCGTCTTCGGTAAAACCCAGCCCGCTGTCTTTTACTTCGATAAAATTCCCCTTGAAGTCTTTGCCAACATCGATGAAAACCTTTTCGGTAGAATACAAAAGGGCGTTTTCCAGCAGGTTGTTCAGAATGATCCGCAGATCCCCGGGTTCGACATGACACTGCAGATTTTCGCTTGTATCATGTAAATGTTCTGTCGTATGTTCCGGGGCATTTTTTTCCAAAGGGGAAAAATTACAAACCAGCCTGCCGTGGCGGTTTAATTCATGCAATTGCCAGTTTTGAACGATCGCTTTTACGAAGTCCCGTAAATTATACCCCGGGACATTTCGTTTTTTGGTATAAGAAAGCTCCTGCAGTTTGAGGATATTTTCAAGACTTCTTTGTAAAGTCTTGACCTCGGACAATCCTTTCTGAAGAAACTCGCCTATTCGATCTTTGGGTAGCGAATCCCTCTGGAGACTTTCCAGAACCAGGCTTACGACGCTGACGGGGTGTTTAAACTCATGGGTGGTCATCGCCAGGAATTCCTGTTTTTCCCGTTGACTTTTTTTCTCCCGTGAAACGATCCAGAACATGTAGCCGATCGTCAAAAGCAAAATGACAACCAGAAAAGACGTCTCCCAGAAAAACATATGAAGCTTTCTGACCCGGGCGCTTTCGATCATAGCCTCGTAACGGGGGCTGACCTGGTAAAACATGTCCCTGCCGGGAATCTTCACACAGACGCTGCCGACGCAGTTGGCCGTCATTACTATGTGCCCCTCTGAAAGAAGTTTTTCGACCAACCCGGGCTGTTCATAGAGGCCCCTGACGATATTGGATTCGAGAGTTTTTTCTTCGGCTATGACGTAATATTCCAGGGAGCGGTTAAAGAGCATCTGCCACCAGACGATCATCACCAGGACGATAAAAAATATGATGGCAAGCGTAACCGCAAGTCTTATAAAAAGGTTCTTTTCATAAGACTTCATGGGCCGTTAGGTGCTCGCGATGGCGCCGGCAAGCGACTCGATCAACAGGTAAATGTCTTTTTCCTGCATGGGGTACGAAAGAAAACCAACCTCGTAGGCCGAAGGCGCCAGGTGTACCCCGTTTTCGAGCATCTTCCAGAAGATCGAGGCGTAGATGGCCGACGAACCCTCCCAGATTTTTGTAACCTGCCGAACGTCTTCTCCATTTTTTTCAAAAATGTTTAACCAGAAAATCGAGTCTTCGACCACCAGTTGAATATCATACTTTTTATCTTTTAAAATTGGCTTGATCTTTTCATGGAACTGGGCAACCAGCAGGCCGGAAAGTTTGCCAAGTTTCTCATAGACGTCTTTTTCAAGCAACTTTTTCAAGGTGACCAACCCGGCGACCATCGCCAGGGGGTTTCCCGAAAGGGTTCCCGCCTGGTAGACCTTGCCCTGGGGAGAGAGGTTCTGCATGATTTCTTTTTTACCCGCAAAGGCGCCAACGGGCAGTCCCCCCCCGATGATTTTTCCATACGTGACGAGATCCGGGTCGATGGCGTATTTGCCGCAAAAGCCGGAAAACCCCAGTCTAAACCCCGATATGACCTCGTCCATAATCAACAGGCTTTTATGCTCTTTTGTGATTTTTCGTAAAAACTGTAAAAACTCAAGACGTTGTTTCAACAAACCGCTGTTTGCAGGTAACGGCTCAATGATGATGGCCGCGATGTCGTCGCCGTATTTGTCAAAGGCCTGTTGAACCAGGCTTTCGTCGTCAAGAGGCAATACGATCGTCTCGCGGCTGAAAGCCTCGGGCACCCCGGGGCTTGACGACTGGCTGATGTCGCCCGAAAACGTAAGAAGCCCCGAACCGGCCTTGACCAGCATCGCGTCGGAATGGCCGTGGTAGCAGCCCTCAAATTTTATAATTTTATTTTTACCGGTAAACCCCCGGGCCAGGCGAAGGGCGCTCATTACGGCCTCGGTGCCGGAACTTACAAAGCGAACCTGGTCGATATGCGGTATATTGTTTACGATAAGCTCGCCAAGGTCGACCTCGTATCGCGTAATCGCCCCGAACGATGCGCCGTTGGCCGCCTGCTTGGCCACGGCGGCGCTTACGTCAAGATCGCCATGACCCAGAATCATCGGGCCCCAGCTGTTGACAAAGTCCAGGTAGGTATTGTCGTCCTCGTCAAAAAGATAGGCCCCGTGCCCTTCCTTGATCGCAATCGGGTGATTGCCGACAGACTTGTACGCCCTCACCGGGGAATTCACGCCCCCCGGAAAAACCTTTAAAGAACGGTACCATATTTCGCCGGATTTTTCTGTTTTCATTTTATAAACTCCATTGTGTTGTTTTCCAGGTTTTTTGGCTGACCGACCCGGCAATTTCTTCGGCCATGACAAGTACGTCGCTTTTGCCCGCAATGTGATAGGGAACGATTCCCCGGCTTAAAAAAACCCCGGCAGTCGAGTTGCCAATAACGGAAACCAGGTGGCGGCTCCGATGCAGGTTTTGATCCAGGTACGATTGGGCCGACGAAGGCGACGTAAAAACCCACCATGCCTGGTTCTCGATAAAATTCTCTTCTTTGGCGTTCGCATGACCCGGGGCATTCGCATGACCTGCGTTATGCGATACAGATTCCGGCAATACAAATTTCCGGGGTACGCTCTGGTATCCCTCGTAGACCGTGACCTCGTAGCCCTGGTTTCTTAAAAAATCTATGCCGTCTTTTTTGCCGTTTTGCGCCCCAAACCAGGTTACGCGAGAGGGTTTGCCGCCGGTTAATTTCACCACTTCTTTTGCCGAAGACAACCCGTCGCTGACGGCCGGAACCTTGACGTTTGAAATTCCCCGGTTGGCTTTCAGGTACTCGGCGGTTTTTTCGCCGACACAGACCCAGTGCCCGGCTTCGGGCAGCGTCTCGGGAAAATGATCGATACTGTTTTTGGACACAACCACGGCGACGTCGCAGGTTTTTGGCAACTGCGGCGCCAGGGAATTGGCCTCAACGCCAATCAACGGAACAAAATGTGTTATGAAATTTTGTTTTTGAAGGTATTGGCCAAAGGCTTCATTCTTTAACCCGCAAAAAACCACGGGGTACTTTTGCCCCTTGATTTCGGCCACCAGGGTCCTTACCCGTTCCTGGTCGTAGGCAGACGAAAAGTATCTTTCACCGGTAAAAAATTCAACCTCCCCGTCCTTGACATCGCTGTTTTGGGCCGGGTCGTAATTTCGGGCATAAAACGTAGAAATGCCAAAACAAGCCGGTGTGTCTCCGGCGAGGTTTTTCAGCTGAACATGGTTGCCATAGGGAATGTGGCAGCCGGCCTCCAGTTGCGAAAGAAGTTTTCGCTCAAGCCCGATTCGGTTATCAAGACCTTTATCGGTGTCGAATAACTTCGAAAGCTTTTCCAGGTCGGCCGCCCGGGTTTCGACGCCCAGAACCCCCTGGCTCACCGCCGGAGGAAACACCCCGGGGTCCATTTCATAAAAAAACAATTCCTGCCCGAAGATATGGGTAAGCCGCCTGTAGTCGGTGTCGATTCTTTCGGTGATGGCGGCATCCAGGAGTTCGGCCCATGTGTCGCGTTTTTGCTCCCAGAGTTTATAAAAGGCGTATAACCGCTTCAAACCGGCCGTGGCCAGGATCAACGAGTCCATCTCCGAGCGGTTCAATAATTTCTCCAGGCGGGTCACGAGGTTGCCGCGAACCGGCGAGAGTTTTGCCTCTGGCAGCCAACGTTTCAACAGGGCGATTCGCCTTAAAGACGAGGTGCCGACGGTAAGCGCGTTCAGGCGCCGGATTTGTTCCGCCGGATTTTCGGGGAGTCTATCCAGCGTTACGATGGTGTCGGAACATTCCACCGGCATGATGGCAGAAGAAAAAACCAGCCCCTCAGGCAATTGCGTCGGGAGGTCCTTTAAAGAGTGCACCGCCAGGTCGCCTTCGTTTCGTAGCAGGCCGTCTTCAAGTTCCTTGGTGAAAAAAGCCTTGCCCTCTTTTGAATTGGCCGCATCGGGGTTTGACGGATCGGCCTGCTGGGCGATCTGGTACAAGGGAGCGTCGAGTTTGACGTCGCCGGATGTCTTCAGCGCCTTTATCTCAATCTTAAAGCCTTTTTTCATTAAATAGTCGCTGACCTGTATTGTCTGGGCAAGGGCCAGAAAGGAATCCCTGGTGAGTATTCGTATCGTGTTGTTTTCCATTATGTTCATGATATTACTATTATACCGGCCTTTGGGAACAATATTTAAAGAAAAGATAGTTTGTATAGAACATGATTTGTATAAGAACCGCTTTTTAAAAATTCCGGGGATTTTTCAGGTTTGAAGCGACAGTTTTTCTTCTTCGCCGATGGTGAGCATGTCGACAAAAAGTTCTTTGTGCGTTCTAAGCGCTTTTCGTTCCTGTTTTTTCATGTAGTCTATTAAAATACGTTTTTGCTTTTCCGTAATGTTTTTTAACGGTCCGGAAAGAAGTGTCGACCATTCGTCACGACTTTCTTTTTCAACGCGTTTGAGTACGGTGTTGACCAGCTCCGGGTTTTTTGTATAAAGATAGTCCATCCAGAACACATGGATGCTCTTTTCAATGATCGGCAGGGCCTCGCGATAGTGCATACCGCGAAGGTTTTTGTTGATCTTGCTTTGTTTTAAAAGACGGTCGAGATTTACAATGTTGTTGCTTTCGATATCGACACCCTCGGTATCGACATTGGCCGGAATACCCAAATCGGCCACAATGGCATTTTCATTTAAAAAACCGTTTGCCTTTAACCGGTTTATTTTCTCCATATTTAAAAGAGGAACTTCGGCATGAGTGGAGGTAACCAGAACCCTGAAATCAAAGACTTCCCGGGAATCCCAGATATCGTCCCAACTGACAAAGTCGACGGCCAGGCCCGGGTTTTTCGCCCGTTCGCCTTCCAGCATAGTGGCAAAATTCTGGGGAAGGTCTTTGGAAACATCGTTTCGAATGATGACAAACCGGGACACCTTTTTATTTAAAAAGTACCGGAACACCTTTTCGGACATATCGCCCGTTCCCCCGATGGCCACCCGGTCCAGGCGCAGGGGCTGGTCGTTGTTGATCGCGACCATTTCTTTTTCCAGCAGGGAAACCAGCGAAACGGGGTTTCGTCCGATATCGGTTTGCGTTCGAATCTTCTTCTGGCATTCGAAAACCTTCTGCATCAGGGTGTTTAAAAATGGGGAAATAAGGCCAAACTCCTGGGCTTTTGTAAAGTCCCGCTTTAGCTGGCCGGTAATCTGGGTCTCGCCCAGGGCCATGCTCTTTAAGCCGGCGGCAACCTGGAATAAATGTCTTACCGAATCCAGGCCCCTCTTATAGACGGGTACGTAATTGCACAATCCCTGGTAAACCGGGGTGTCTTTGAAAATTTCCATCACCTCGGCCAACTCCAGGGCGTCTTTTCTATGCGTGGTTTCGATATAAATTTCAATTCGGTTACAGGTAGATAAATACAACATAGAAGCGATATGAGCCGGTTTACGGATCGTCGAACCATAGAAACTGCGGCTATCCGGAAAGTCCCCCAGGCATGCCAGATCGTGATCGGCATAATTCCAAGTGAATAAATGAATCTCCTGAAAAGCTCTTTCCATATAGTCAATGTATCTTAATCGACCGCATATGAGAATGACTTTTTTTTTTGCCTGTCATAAAGTTGTCAGAATACGTAAAAAGGAGCCTGTGCGCCAACCTGCTTTCTTAGTAAACAGTAGTCGCACAGGCTCAAAGCTTTTGAAGCGCCACGGGTGCGCGTATATAAGTATGGTAAATTGCTTTATATACCAAGGGATTTTTGCAGATTATCCCTATGTTGACAGAAGAACAAATTGAAAAGTTATCAGAAGAATTTAAAGAGAAACTCCGAAAGGGT
>Ga0224510_10000088_pt1 | contig 76851 bp, 80 predicted proteins | sample SF_May12_sed_USG_FD_170161 | JGI IMG/M metagenome (GOLD analysis project Ga0224510, IMG submission 170161) | Sediment microbial communities from San Francisco Bay, California, United States - SF_May12_sed_USGS_4_1 | ecosystem: Environmental > Aquatic > Marine > Sediment | place: USA: California... | reverse complement strand
ACGTGGAAATCGTGTAATTTCCACAAAATGGCTCGAACTTTTGTAAGCCTATAGGCTGCGCATCGCAGTGGAATCGGCAGGACGCCTCAGGATCGAGATAGCCCAGGTGGCTTCGCACCTATCCGGAATCTTGAATACAGGCTTGAGTGGTCTCTGATGATCAGGAACGAGAACCAGTGTGGTCTACTCCAGCTTGATCCGATAGCCGTTCGTAATCGGCATCCGTCGGTCCTTGCCAAAGGCGCGGTGCGTGATCTTGACACCCAGGGGTGATTGACGTCGCTTGAACTCGCTGGCATCCACCATCCTGATCACGCGCGAGACCGTTGCGCGATCGAACCCTGCCTCGACGATGTCAGCGAGCGAACGGTCTTCTTCGACATACGCCCGAAGAATGGGATCGAGCACCGTGTACGGGGGAAGGGAATCTTCATCCTTTTGATTCGGCCTCAACTCGGCGCTCGGTGGTCGGTCCAGGGTGCGCGCAGGAATTACCGGCGATGGACCACATGCATTGCGGAACCTCGCCAAGCCGTAGACCATCGTCTTCGGCACATCCTTAATGACGGCGAACCCGCCGGCCATATCGCCGTACAGCGTCGAATACCCCACGCTCATCTCGCTTTTGTTCCCCGTGGTCAATACCAGATGCCCGAACTTATTGGATACCGCCATGAGCAGATTGCCGCGAATGCGAGCCTGGAGGTTTTCTTCGGTCGTATCTGTGGGGCAGTTGGCAAATGCGGGTGCCAGCGATTGTCGATAGGCCTCACATGTCGGCGCAATCGGGATGGTCTGCACATCAATGCAGAGACACCGTGCCAGTTCCACGACATCCTCTTCGCTTTCCCGTGAGGTGTACGGAGACGGCATGAAGACGCCGAGCACATGTTCGGCACCAAGCGCATCCACCGCAATGGCCGCGGTCACTGCCGAATCGACGCCACCGCTCACCCCAATCACCACGTGGGTAAATCCGTTCTTGTGGACATAATCTTTCACGGCCAGTACCAGGGCCTGGTACACCGCTTCGATCTCCTCCAATGGCTCTGCTATCTCTGGCATGATTCGAGTCCGCTTCTTCTTTTGGATCGCCGCGCCCTTCACCACGAGACGATCGACGGCCGAAACAGCTTTTCGAGTCCATGCCGTTTTTCGTCCATGCGTCATGCTCCCGCGTGAGACGGCTTCCACGTTCACATCAGCCACCAGCAGCTCTTCCCGAAACACATGGCCACGGGCAACCACCGTGCCGGATTGATCCAGAATCACACTGTTCCCGTCGAAGACCAGCTCATCTTGACCGCCGACCATATTCGTATAGGCGACAATGACTCCGTTGTCCCGCGCGCTCGTCGCCAGCATCTGCTCCCTCGAACCACTGTTACCGATATGAAAGGGAGAGGCATCAATCGTGACGATTACCTCGGCGCCAGCCGCTGCGTGGAGAGAGCTGGGCCCTTCAGGCGACCACATATCTTCGCAGATGGTCACCCCGATGGTCGTTCCGTTGACGAGAAGCATCGGGAGTCTCCCCCCAGGGAGAAAATACCGGCTTTCATCGCATACCCCATAGTTGGACAACTGCCATTTACTGTAACTCCCAACTACCTTGCCATCGGCAATCACTGCTGCCGCATTATAGAGCGCAGGCCGACCGGCTGTGCGCATCGACGGCCGGAAAGAATGTGGATCGCGTTGGTTTCCTTGTCTCACGTACCCGACCACCGCAACTACCCCGCGACAGGCCTGGGCGATCTCGTTCAGAACCCGTACGTTCTCTTCGATAAACTGTGCTTTGAGCAGGAGGTCTTCGGGAGGAGAGCCGGTAATGGCCAGTTCAGGGAATACAACGAGATCGGCGTTGACCTTCTTCGCGTCTCGAATCCAGGTCGTGATACGGTGGAGGTTCCCGGTCAGATCCCCGACGGTCGGGTTCATCTGTGCCATCGCGATACGCAACGTCCGCATAGAACTCCGGTGAAACTGGCCTATCCCCGCTGTCCGATCGCGCGCGACACAGAAGAGAGGTTCATCTCGACTCCGCTCGGTTGGCAAGTAATCCGTACTTAGGCATGACTCCGCGGAGAAGCTCGTGAAACAGCATACCACTGCTCAAACATCTGTTTGTCAATCGGCCCTATCCGCACCTGTCCAATACGTTCGGGCCACACCCCGATGACTCGCCCTCCTGACACCTTCTTATCATGCAGCATGGCTTTCCATATGCTCGTCGAGGTCCACGGCGGCATACGGTCACTCAACCCTGCCTCCATTACAAGGCGGCGAATCGATTCCACCACTGCACGAGAACAGATCTCCTGAAAACAGGAGAGTTCGGCTTCCTGTACCAATCCAATCCCCACCGCTTCTCCATGGACAAGCGACTGATACCCCCCCAACGATTCAAGCGCATGTCCGATGGTATGCCCATAGTTGAGGATTCTCCTGCGATCTGATTCTCGCTCATCTGCGGCCACCACCTCGGCCTTGATCTCACAGGATCGCCTCACCACGGTCGCGACGATACCGAGCGCTTGCCTCCGTAACGCAGGCATGTGCCGCTGTAGATAGGCGAAAAAGGACTCGTCCGCAATGATTCCGTATTTAATGACCTCGGCCAGTCCGGCGACGACTTCCCGAGCGGGCAACGTATGCAGCGTCAATGGATCGATCCAGACGGCGCGTGGTTGATAAAACGATCCAATCAGGTTCTTCCCGAGCCGATGGTCGACACCCGTCTTTCCTCCGACGCTGGAATCGACCTGTGCCACAAGCGTCGTCGGCACCTGAATATAGGGAATACCACGTTGGTAGATCGAAGCGGCAAACCCGGCCATATCACCCACGACACCTCCGCCGAGTGCCACGACCATCGACGACCGCTCAAACCGATGACGCGCCAACACGTCGAGGATCTGCTCCACCGTCTTCAGCGTTTTTGACCGCTCTCCGGGAGTCAGAATGATCGGAATGGGTTCAATCCCGCACCGCTTGATCGCCTCCAGACTACTCTTGAGGTAGTGCCGGGCGACGTGCCGATCCGTCACAATGCCAACTTTCCCTCCTACACCGTGCTCCTTCAATCTCTTACCAAGCCTCTCCAACAGTCCGGCCTGAATCACAATCTCGTAACTTCTTTCAGATAGGGAAACGGGAACCGTGAAGATTGCAGTCATTTCGTCGTCCTGGGAAATCTGGCGGAGTAGAACGGCATGTCAGATTTGTACCGCGATCGTACGTGAACCATCCATCGGATGGCCATCGTATCACAGCCTCGGCACGACTAAAAAGACGGTTACGTTCCGCGCTGAGCGCTCAAACTCTGGGTGGGATTACCGCAATCTCTTTGGGATAAACAGAAGAGCCTGATGATACCTTTCAGCATCATCAGGCTCTTGGTGATCACGGAGATGAAACAGTCCCTATGTCTTGATAATGCTTGGTGTAAGGAAAATGAGCAATTCTTGTTTCGAGACTGATTCGGACTTGTTCTTGAATAACCACCCAAGAACCGGCATACGGGATAGATAGGGAACGCCTTGAACATTGTTGTTCTGACTATCGACAAAGACTCCACCGATCACCATGGTTTCGCCATCTCGAACGACCACCTGGGTATTTGCCTCCCGTCGATCGATACTCGGACCGGCTGGATTGCTTCGTGCCCCGACAGCATTTCGTGTTGCTCGCACACGAAGCATAATTCTCTTTCCATCCTCCTTTGGATCGCGAGAGGTGATCTGAGGTGTGACATTCAACTCCAAGTTTGCATCGACAAACGTCGTTTGCGTTCCCTGTAAGGATGTTGTCTGAAAGGGAATCGATTCGCCCTGAGAGATCTTCGCTTCGCGCTTATCCAATGTGGTGATCTTCGGCGCTGCGATCACCTTACTTAACCCAAGCAACTCTCCGGCTGAGAGCCGCATATCCAAGGCAAAGTCGCCGCCGAGTTTTCCAAAGGTCCAGCCGATCGACGGGACAGCAGGCAAGCCACCGACCTGAGCCGGCAAATTCACCAGAAAGCTTCGATCGATCGCACTGCTCCCCGTCCCGGCTATCTGCCCAAATGGGCCGGTAATATTCGAGAGGGCAAAGAAATCCGTGGGTGTGCGATTGCCCGCCTGGAAGCCCCACTGAATCCCCAAGCCTCTCGCATACACGGTATCGGCTTGGACGATGCGCGCCTCAATCTGAACCTGAGGAACCTCTAGATCAAGTCCCTCAACCAGCTGCTTCATGACAGCCAATTTGGACTCTGTATCTCGCACAACCAACGCATTACTCCCCGCATTAAATTGCATGACGCCGCGTGAGCTCAAGGTCGGCCGCAGTGTCATCATGAGCTCCTGAGCCACGATGTGCCTGATATAAAAAACGCGGTCGACGAGTTCTTCAGCCTTCGTCTTCGATTCTTTGGCCCGGGCTTCTTCATCCTGCTGCTTGGAAATATTTACCAGCGAATCGATCCACACAATACTCCCTTGACGAATCATACCGAGCCCATTCATCTTCAATAGCATATCCAGGGCCTGGTCCCACGGCACACTGACCAGCTTCATGGTCACTTTTGACTTGACCCCTTCCCCAACGACCATGTTGAAGCCAGAGACCTCGGCAATCAGTCGAAGGATATTGGTGATGTCGGCCTGCTGAAAGTCGAGCGAGATCCGCCGACCGACAAATCGCGTTTGCCCTGCCACGATATCATCGGATCGGTCGTCCTTTTCAGCGGGAGCACCTTCTCCAGCCATCTGGACGCGCTGCACCTTGAACTGAGCCTGCGCGGGGCCGATGATTCGCGTCGCCCGTTTGACTACACGATTCCCTGGCTCGAACAGCGCCCTACGGGCCTGGGGATGAGATGCGCTGATCTCTCCACCATCAATGTGCGCAGCGACAACAGCCGTCGTTTTCCGTTCGCTCGGCTTCAGAGTGATCAATATCTTATTATCCTCTCGAGTCAGAGAAAACACCGGGCGTTCGGACACATCGAACACCAGCCTGACCTTATCAGCATGGTGACCTACTCTGATTTTCTTGAGCAAGTAGTGGTCGGCCCGTACCACCGATCGCCTCAGGGTGGACGATACGGCAGGAATATCGACGATGAGCCGGGACTCATCCAAAAAATTGGCCTCGGGAAATAGTTGGCCATCTCCGGCAACCACGACGGTCACCACATCCATTTCGGGACGCACCTCGATGGCGGTCACGGCCTGTGCCAGCAATCGCGTCGTGGCCATTTTGGCCCGCGTGACATCACTCTGTTGTATCCGGCCGATCTCTTCGGCAACTGCGGACCTCTGGGCACATATGGTCAGAGCAGTGAGCGACACCCCCAAGGCTCCGATGAAACATCCAGCAGTCAGGACATTATCTGCGCGAAATAGTGGTTTCATTCTGAGCCCTCTTTGGGATGTAGAAGCTTGACATGTTCTCGCTCCTGCTTCTTGCCATACACATCAGTGAACCGTTCCTGGACAATGATGCCACGTTCGGTCACGGCGCTGACCACTCCGTTGTTTTGCCCGACCCTCGTTCCCCGTCGAACGGTGTACCCATATCCCTCCGGGGTCTGAACCATTGCGGTATAGCCGTATGCGCCCCATACAACGGCAATAAGATTGAGCTCCGTCAGAGTCACGCGTTGCAAAGGTGGAAGGGTTGAATCCGTCTTCCCCGGCTGAAGCTCCTGGATGATCGGTGCAAATGGGTCTCGACGACCGGAAGGGTCATACCCACTCCCAACCACACCGTCTGGTGCGGACAGCTGAGAAGGCACCGGGGTGTTCACCCCAGACGATGGCGCTTCTATAGTTTGCGGGGCAGTTCTTGGAATTTCTGGCACAGCAGGCACCCTGAGCGCATCTTGCCTCATCGGAGCGATCATCCCAGGAACGGGGGAAGACTCGGCCTGTGCACCAGTGCTTCCTAAAATGATGACACACACGCACACCACGCTGGCTCCAATGGATAGAGTATATTGTCTAGGCTTCTTTCTCATAACCTATTTACCAACTTGAGCCACTTTGGGAGCATTCACCGAAGAAGATCCTCCAGAAACTGGCTTTTCTTGAGGCGCAGCGTATGCCACCAGGTCAAATGTTGTTTGCGAGACAATTCGTCCTTGTTCAATCTTCGGCGATCCCATCTTAAGACCCGATACGGTAACAATCCGCGGGAGTCGATTGATCCGATCGAAAAACAGGGCGGCCGTGTGATAAGCCCCGGCTACTTCCACACTGACCGGCATCTTGATGAAAAGCTTCGACGCATCTTCAGTCTGGGCGCCTGGCTTCCATAGTCTGATATCGAGTCCCAATCGTACGCCGAGGTCAGACACCTGCTTCAACAGCATGATCGCTTCTTCTTCCGGAGGGAGACGTTCCTTTTTCTTTGCTAATTCAATCTCGAGCTGCTTATTGGCGGCAACTAACTCATCGAGATGTTTCACTTTAATCGTAAGTGTTTGAATTTCACTCTCCAGCTTGCCGTTTTCAGCGTCGAGCGCCGTGATCATTGCAGACTTCGGTTCTGCAATGTAGAAATAGAAACCCGCAATCATGCCACCCACGAGCAGGAATAAGAGCGCGGCTTTTTGCGAAGCTGGCACATTGCGAAGCGCATCAAGATTGAGCTGTGGCAAAGCCATCATGATCCCTTCAGACGAAATGCCAAACGAAATTGGTACACATTAATCTTGTTTTCAACTGCAGCCTTGCTCTCCTGCAGATTGATGCCCGTGAAATAATCCGTCCGTCGCAAGTTATTCACGAATTCCACCACGTCGTCGTTTGTTAAGGCCTTCCCTTCTAACTCCACGGTATCGGATGCCACACCCAGCCTTGTGAGCCATACCTTGAGGGGCTCTAAACTCTGACTCACGTGGTCGAGAACCTTGACCGGACCCATTCTGGATTGCTCAAGCTGATCGATAATCCGGTTCTTGTCCTCAAGAAGCTTTTTCCGTTGCTCAAAGTCCTGCACCTGCTTAACCTGTTCTTTCAGCTGAGCAACTTGCTTCTCTTTAGCTTGTTTTTCCTCCTGCCGAGCTTCAAGCTCGCTGTCTAACGAGGTCGAATACCACCAACACCCAGCCAGCGTGACCAGGATCAGTCCAACCCCGAGCAGCGCCTGTGCGCGTACGTCATACTGAGGTTTGGCCGGCCTTCCTTTGGGCCCACCCGGAAGGAGGTTAATCCGAATCATCTATCCCCCACCGCTCTTAAGGCCAGTCCGACACTGACGGCAGCCGATGGAGCCAAATCTGCGAGTAGGTTAGGGTCCATATCACAGCCAGTCACATCGATTTCAGCGAATGGATCAGCCATTTCGACAGGCAGTTGCATCCTATCCCCGAGCTGCTGAATCAGCCCTTTTGCCCTAGCCACACCGCCACAGACAAGAACACGACTGATCTCAGCGTTAGTGGTCGAGGTCTTGAAGTAGTCCACCGTCCGAGCGATCTCGGACGCTACTTCCGCATTCACGCTGTCCATGACACTGGTGAACGACCCTCCGCTAGAGTCACCCACATGATCATTTTTCTTACTCTCTTCAGCCTCTTCAAATGAGAGCCCTATCTCACGCTGAATCGCCTCCGTATACCGATTTCCCCCTAACGGGATATCACGCGTAAATAACGAGGACCCGGCACGTATGATGTTCACGTTCATCACGCTCGCACCGAGATTCACCAACGCCGTCGTTTCTTCCTGCGCCATCGGATAATTAATCGCATGCATATTTTCAACCGCAAACGCATCGACATCCATGACCATTGGGACAAGTCCGGCAGCCTTGACCAACTCGGTCAGCTCATTAATCTTGTCTTTCTTCGCCGCAACAAGAATCACCGACATATCCCCTTGCTGATCTTCTGACGCATCCATAGACAAGACATGAAAGTCGATATTCACTTCGTTGATATCGAAGGGAATGTACTGCTCCGCCGCTAATTTCACCTGCCCCTCCAACTCATCATCCGGCATCGGAGGCAGGCTGATCTTCTTCACAATTACGGCGTGCCCAGAAATAGAGATGGCGACATGCTTGTTCTTGATGTTAGCTTCCGCAAACAATTCTTGAATCGCCGAGACGACACGTCCTTCATCCATGACCGTTCCATCGACAATCACTTCCGGCTCAAGGGGTTTCACTCCGAACTTTTGGAGAATGTACCGTCCCTTATTTTCCTTGAGCTGAGCAATTTTGATCACACTGGATCCGATATCTAGCCCCACTAACTGCCGGCGAGGGGTCAGCATCCCAACAATGTCGGTTTCGAAGAGCTTTTTGAATGAAGTCAACATGCGATACCTGCCACCTTACACCACAGCCTTTCTGGCGCGAATAATTTTCTCGATTTCATCCACATTCTTTCTCGTATACAGTCGCCAGTTTCTCCAATCTCGAGCGGGTTCGGTAATGACACCCTCTCGCTCCCAGCGAAAAAGGGTCGCCTTGGAAATATCAAATAAGCCACACACTTGATGGGCCTTAAACCCCACTGCACTTGATGTATACCTAGGCTTCTTCACGTCAGTATTTATGCTAGTTCTGATACCTTGCATTATTCACAAGGCTAAGTATAGTCAATATGCTCTACCTGTCAAGGAAGCGTTAAGAAAGCGAGAGTAACGGCAGGAAAACGGTGGCTGTTATTCCATCAACCGGCTACGATTTATCGATATCTCGGTGCTTGAGGCCAACCTCGTACCCTAGGGCGGCAAGGCTTTCTCGAAGACGCCCGGCAACCGCAACCGAGCGATGACGCCCGCCGGTACACCCAATACCGATGGTCAGATAACTACGCCGCTCTCGCTGGAATAAGGGCAAGAGAAACTTCAGAAAACCTTCGAGATGCTGCAAGAGTGATATGGCATCAGAGTCTGTGAGCACGAAGGTCCGGACCAGCGGATTGTCTCCGGAAAGGGGCTTGAGCTCAGGCACGAAAAATGGGTTCCTGAGAAAGCGCACATCAAACAACAAATCGATATCGTACGGCACCCCGAATTTATATCCAAAGGTGATGAGTGAGATTGTCAGTCGTCGATCCGATGACTCCCGCTGAAACTGCTTCGCAAGCAACTCACCGAGCTCATGGACCGTCAGATCGGACGTATCGATGATTCGATCAGCCTGGCATCGGAGTTCGGCTACACGCTCCTTTTCGAATCGGATTCCATCCAAGACGGGAAGATGTGGCAAAAGTGGGTGTGGGCGCCTGGACTCTGAAAATCGCCTGGTCAATACCTCTTCACGAGCCTCAAGAAAAAGCACCTGAATAGCATGACCGAGCGCTTTCACTCTCTCCAGGATACCAACGAAATCCGAAAAGAACGCACGCTCTCGAATATCAATCCCAAGGGCAACGTTGCCAATTTCGCTTTGCTGCTGGTTGCAGAGATCGACAAAAGTCGGAAGCAAAGCCGGAGGAAGGTTATCGATGCAGAAATATCCGGCATCCTCAAATGCTTTGAGGGCATAGGTTTTACCCGAGCCCGACAACCCACTAATAATGACTAGATTCAGTCGGGCCATGGGATCGCATATTGTCTCGGTTGATATAGCTGAGATATTCCCATTTGGGATTCGGCTGCCAGCCTCACGCGTGACTCAGTAACGTGGAACGCTCTGAGCCGCTCAGATGCATGTCGTGCGCCAAGGAACGAGGCCGCAAATCTTACAAGAGACTCGCGTAGAAAATGTGATCACGCCCTCTTCGGTTGAGCCGGCTTATGATTGACAAGGCGGTCTTTCCATTTTCGAAACTGCGCATCTACACGGTCGACTAGGGCATCGATGGTGGCATACATCTCAGGCGTTGCCGTCTTGGCTTGCACTCGTTTGCCACTGACCGCACCAATCACTTCAGCCTTATGCTGAAGCTTCTCGACTCCCAATACCACTTGCAGCGATCCGACCTTCAGCCCGTATCGATCAAGGCGACCGAATCGGGTTTCCACGTAGTTTCTAAGCGCTGGCGTAATGTCCATGTGACGCCCTGTAATTCTCAGCTTCATGCCCACCTCCAATTGTGATCCAGCTGGATGCGAAGCAACGGATATCAAAAAAAGCGCTTACGTTGACTGGCGGACGAGATATTCAACTCGGCCCGATATTTCGCCACAGTCCTCCGCGCAATAATCACTCCCTGTTTGCGAAGCCTGGCTGCAATTTCCTCATCTTTCAAAGGACGCTTTGCATCCTCTTCAGCCACCATGGTCTTGATCATATCCCTGACGGAAACGGAGGAATGCATCCCTGATGGCTCATCAACATGTTGAAGCCCTGCGTTGAAGAAAAACTTGAGTTCCAGCATGCCCTGCGGGCAATACATATATTTATTCGCCGTCACACGGCTAATTGTAGATTCATGCATCCCAATATCCTCGGCCACCTGTTTGAGAACCAAGGGCTTGAGAGATTGGACGCCATGGTCAAAAAATTGTTCCTGGAACTTGACGATACTGGAAACCACTTTCACGATGGTCCGATTGCGCTGCTCAATGCTTCGAATAATCCACTGAGCGGCCCGCAACTTTTCATCCATATATGCTTTGGTTTCAGATGTCCCGCTCTGCCCAGAAGAAATAAGCTGTTTGTAATACGGACTGATTCTCATGCGTGGAAGCCCATCGTCGTTCAACAGAACAACCCACTCCCCCTCATTCTTAACCACAAACACATCAGGCACGATAACGTAGTTCTGGGTATTGGAAAACGGCCTCCCTGGCTTTGGCTCAAGTTCTCCAATGACTTTCGTCGCTTGAAAGACTTCTTCGACTGTAATGCTCAAAGCCTTCGCGACCTTGCCATACTGTTTTTTTTCTAAGTCTTTTAAATGGTGCAACACGACATTCTCGATAACGGACCCTTTCAATGCACCAGGTGGCGACCCAAGTGATCCAAACAGATTCCGACCTAGATGCCCGAGTTGTAGCAGCAGGCATTCGGGAAGATCCCTTGCACCAACCCCGGTCGGATCGAACGTTTGAATGTCTTTGAGCACAGACTCGACTTCGGACTCGGCTAAATCAGTCCCGACCACAACCTCAGCCAAAGGAATGCGAAGATAGCCATCGTCATCCAAATTGCCGATGATCAACCGACCAAGTTCTTTTTCTCGATCACTGAGCCCGGACAAGGACAATTGCCAGAGGAGATGCTCCTCGAGAGACGTCGCTTTTGCCACCGTTTGCTCGTACGAAGGAAACTCATCTTGTGCCGAGGAATATTCGGATGCGCCGCTCCGCTGATCTCTGCCGAAATACTCTTCCCACCCGGAAGCGGAAAACTCCTCCGGTGACCCTTGTTCTTCACGTGTCTCAACTGCTGGGTCAGACCGATCCTGCCCTTCCAATGCAGTGGGATTTTCGACCTTTTCCTCATTGACCAAGGACTCGCCTTCCTCGGCATCGGACTGTATCTCATCGAGTAAAGGGTTTTCCAGGAGATGCTGTGTGAGGCTCTGCTGCAGTTCTAGTCGAGACAGCTGCAGTAGCTTAATCGCTTGCTGCAGTTGCGGCGTCATGATGAGCTTTTGCGAGAGTTGTGGAACCAGACGGAGTTTCATCAATGCCCCTACTACTCTTCTACAACTTGAACTGTTCCCCAAGATAAACGGCCCGAGCCGTTGGACTCTGCACAATAGCTTCAGGAGACCCCGCCTCTAAGATCAATCCTTCATTGATGATGTAGGCACGATCGACGATTGAAAGCGTTTCCTGTACATTGTGATCGGTAATCAATATACCGATCCCTTTCTCTTTCAAGCGCGTAATGATCTGCTGAATATCCGCAACTGCGATCGGATCGATCCCAGCAAACGGTTCATCTAACAGCATGAAGGACGGTGTAGCCGCCAGCGCACGTGTGATTTCCAAGCGGCGACGCTCTCCCCCTGAGAGGGCATAGGCCATACTCTTTCGTATATGGATAAGATCTAGCTCCTTGAGCAAGGCGTCCACCCGCTGACTTCGCTCTTTACGAGCATACCCTAGCATTTCAAGAATCGCCAAGACATTATGTTCAACCGAGAGTCGTCGAAACACAGACGATTCCTGAGGGAGGTAACCGATTCCCCGCCGTGCGCGTTTATACATGGGCAAGTTAGTCACGGATTCTCCGATGAAGGTGATCTCCCCTTCATCGGGCTGACACAACCCAACCATCATGTCAAAGATTGTGGTCTTGCCTGCTCCATTCGGACCGAGAAGCCCGACCACCTCACCGGCATATACTTCGACCGCGACGCCCTTGACGACTTTGCGTCCACGGAAACTTTTCACCAATCCAGTGGCGCGTAGACAATGCCCCCCCTGTACCGCAATCGAGTCGACGAGAGCCTCAGACGCTGCATGAACACTCTGGGTCATGGTTGACTCGGCCCCTCATCTTCGATGCGAACATGTGAACCGCCTTCCACCACGCTCCGCTCTTCCGCCATGAAAATCGTAATTTGCTTGCCGCTGACACGGGTGCCCCGTTCCCAAGCTATGGGATCGCCTGTCAACACGATCTTCTCCCTGTCAACGAAATACACGGCTTTTTGACACGTTGCGTTGCCATTCTCGTACTTAATCTTGACACGATGGGCATCGCCGGTTGCTTCGATACGTTGGACGGAACGATTCGACATCGGCGACAAGGCGCTGTGCTCCTTTCGGGCCAAGGAATTCTGACCGGATTCATGGCGGTCCGTGCCGCTCCCCAATGGCAGCGAGGAATCGTGATTGCGTGAAGCAAACAACACAACCATTTTGTCAGAGTGAACGATAAGTGATCCGCGGGTCAGCACAACCGTCTCTTCAAAAATAGCCTGGCTGTCTTGATTTCGGACTGTCATTTTCTTTGAGGTAATTGTGGTTGGGACACCGGGCGCCTCCACGCTCCTCTTCAGACTCACAGATTCCGCTGAAGGAGCTGCCAAGGTGGATCCGACACAGAAGGCACTAAGAAGAAGCCAGATCCACATGCACATCCTGCAACACCTCAAATTCTTCGGATTCCATTCGCCCAATCAGCCCATGCCCCCTCACCTCTAATCCATGCCCCACCATGCGGACAGGATCCTCGGTCCGAATTTCTCGTGCCTCGTCCGTCCAGACCAAGTGGTTGGTATAAATCGTATACCCGCTCCTCGTTTCCACAACAATGGGCGTTTGGCGATTTGCCAACTTGAAATTCTTGGTCGCTGTATCCAACGTACCCTCTTCCCCATGTACGGTCACCTCATCTCCTCCAGCACCGTAGAAGGTGAGGGCGACGTCACGCAGCACGGCACGCTTATCTTGCTCAAATAGTCGAGCCTGTTTCGCCTGCACCTGCCACTGGACTACATTCCCTTTCGATTGGGTAAAGATAAACTCCAAGATCTTGGCATCTGCTTGTTCAATCGACTCTGGGGTGAGGGGACGGCTATTCTGAGCTGAGTCGGCATTTCTGAAGAGAAGATAGCCGAGAAATGTCGCTAACAACACACTCAAGGTGAGAAGGGCCCGTCTTGCTATAAGTTCCCACATGCTCTAAGAATTTCCACGAGATAGATTCATACCGATAACTGGCACGATCGTAGCATGCATAATCTGCCAAGTAAACGTCCTCCAGGGAAGTGGAAACAAAAAGACTCCCATGTGTTGTCACATGGGAGTCTTCAGACGGACAGCTAAATGCTCTGGTTAAAAACTATGCTGAAGGTGCAGCATCAGTGGATGCAGGCGAGGCAGTACCATCTTTGGATTTTTTCTTGGTGGCTAATTCCTGACGAGAAACCAATTCGATGGCCACCATTTCAGCGGCGTCGCCAATGCGGCGACGAGTTTTGATGATCCTGGTGTATCCTCCTGGCCGATCTTTGAATCGTGTCGCCACATCGCTAAACAGCTTAGACACAACGTCCTTGCTACGGATAAAGGCTAATGCTCGGCGCCGCGCAGGGAGCGTACCTTCCTTGCCAAGAGTGATCATGCGGTCGGTAAATCCTCGTATCTCCTTAGCCTTAGCTCCCGTGGTCTCGATACGCTCGTGGTCTAACAGTGAGGTCACCAAGTTCCGAAACAACGCCCATCGATGTTTCGTCTGCCGTCCAAGTTGTCGTCCCTTTTTTCTATGTCGCACGATAGTCCTCTTGATTGGAAAGCATCATTCAGATTTCGGACTTCCATTGTATGGGGAAGCCTCAACTTTTGTTCCTAACGAAAGCCCCATCTCAGAAAGAATTTCCTTAATCTCGTTGAGAGACTTTTTCCCAAAGTTCTTTGTCCTGAGCATCTCTCCTTCAGACTTTTGGACGAGATCAGCGATCGTTTTAATATTCGCGTTCTTCAGGCAATTGGCCGCGCGGACGGACAACTCCAGCTCATTCACGCCACGAGATAGATTCTTGTTTACTTCCCGATGAGATTCCTCGTATCCCGCTTCGCTCTTTCCTTCGCTTCGCTCTTCCGGATTGATGAAAATATCCAGATGTTCTCGCAAAATCCCAGCCCCTGTAGATAGGGCATCACGCGGGCTGATGGTACCGTCGGTCCAAATCTCAACCGTTAGTTTGTCATAGTCAGTCATACGACCAACCCGTGCATTCTCAACATGGAAATTGACTCGCCTGATGGGAGAGAAGATGGAATCGATGGCAATCACTCCGATCGGCAATCCCTCTTCCTTATTACGTTCAGCCGGCATATAACCACGGCCATGTTTCACAGTCATCTCAATATCCAGAGTCGCATCCTTGTCCAGGGTGGCAATATGCAAATCTGGCGTCAGAATTGTCACATCGCCATCGTGAAGAATATCTGCCCCCTTTGCTTCTCCAGGCCCCTTCTTTTTCAATCGTATCGTCTTTGGTTTATCCGTGTGGAGCGCCAGCCGCAAGCTTTTAATATTCAGAATAATTGCCGTAACATCTTCCGTCACACCTGCAATCGTCGAAAACTCGTGCACGACCCCTTCAATCTTCACGGTGGTCACCGCAGCTCCCGTGAGCGAGGACAGCAAAATGCGACGGAGGGCATTCCCGATCGTAGTACCAAACCCCCGCTCAAATGCTTCCGTAGTGAACCGTCCAAATGTGGGAGAATGTGCATCCTTATCGACTTCCACCCGCATTGGGATCTGAAAGTCTTTCATCGCTTTAATCATGACCCACCCTCCATACCATCGAGTGACTAAGACATTGGCGAATAGCGCCGATGTCCAAAGACCGCACCGCAGACCGGCGGACTATCGTGAATACAATTCCACGACCATCTGTTCATTGACTGGCAATGCGATCTGTTCCTTGGCTGGCAATGTGCGCACCGTTCCTTTAAATGCGCCTTTGTCAAGCTCCAGCCAATCAGGAATACCTCGACTATCAACTGATTCTAAGGCCGCTTGGAATGCGGCCATGTCTCGACTCCGTTCACGAATCTGGATCACATCTCCAGGCTTTACCAGCGCCCCAGCCACCGTGATCTTCTTCCCATTGATCGTGAAATGACCATGACTGACCATCTGGCGAGCTTGCTTGCGTGAAGCACCGAACCCTAAGCGATACGCAACATTGTCCAGGCGGCACTCCAACAACCGCAACAGGGCATCGCCCGTGACACCGGTCTGTCGTTCAGCGCGTTCGAAGACGCCACGGAATTGACATTCCTGAAGTCCATAGATACGACGCAGTTTCTGTTTTTCCCGCAACTGGAGACTATAGTCAGAGGTTCGCTGTCGCCCCTGCCCATGTTGACCAGGCGGATAACTCCTACGTTCGATCGCGCACTTTTCCGTCATACAGCGCGTGCCCTTGAGAAAAAGCTTCTCCCCTTCTCGCCGACACAACCGACAGACTGGACCACGATACTTTGCCACTGCTTCCTCCTCGCAATAGAACTTACTGACTCACTAGCAACAGGCCTTGCGGTCTCGCCCAGGAACTCTGAGCATACATAGAAAAAATCACACTCGCCGCCGTTTGGGAGGTCGACACCCATTATGCGGAATTGGTGTGACATCGCGAATTAGATTAATCCGCAAACCCGCTCCTTGAAGGGAACGGATCGCTGATTCTCGACCAGAACCTGGCCCATTCACATAGACATCGATTTGCCGCATCCCACTTTCCATAGCTTTTCGCGCTGCAGCCTCTCCAGCACGCTGAGCAGCAAAGGGGGTGCTCTTCCGTGATCCTTTGAACCCTTGATTTCCGGCACTTGCCCAAACCAGCGTGTTTCCACTCATGTCGGTGATCGTCACAATCGTATTGTTGAATGACGCCTGGACATGGGCCACGCCACTCTGAACAATTCGACGTTCTTTCTTTTTCCCTTTTTTAATGCTCATGCGAACTCCTCTGGCTGTTTCAGCAGACTAACTGCTTGAGGCCCCTTTAGTCATCGTCGATCTCGGTTTGCTACTGACACCTGCGCGCCGTCCCTTACGTGTCCGAGCATTGGTCTTGGTTCGCTGTCCGCGGACAGGCAGGCCTTTGCGATGACGCAACCCTCGATAGGTCCCCGAGTCAATCAGCCGCTTGATATTCAGCGACACTTCTTTGCGGAGGTCTCCTTCAACCCGGTAATCACGCTCAATGATTTCACGTAACTTGACGATCTTATCTTCGCTCAGGTCATTAATCCTGACCGCACCATCAATTCCCGCTTCATTGAGAATCTTCCGAGCCGAGATACGTCCAATTCCAAAGATGTAGCTCAGTCCGATATCCGTTCGTTTATTTCGTGGCAAATCGATGCCAGCAATGCGTGCCATTCTGCCTCCCGGTATAAGTACTGAGCACTAGAGCCTCAACCACTGCACTGTTGGAGCCTGCCATACGAGCCCTGCGCCTAACACTGACAGTTCGAAACTCCCCATTCTCTCTACTACTATCCCTGCCGCTGCTTATGACGTGGATTTGTACATAAAATCCGCACCACTCCACAACGACGCACAACCTTGCATTTGGCACATATGGGCTTCACTGATGATTTGACCTTCATAACAATTCGCCACTCCCGTTACTTAAAGCGATAGGTAATTCGGCCCCTGGTCAAATCGTATGGTGACATTTCCACCGTGACCTTATCGCCGGGAAGGATGCGGATAAAATGCATCCGCATTTTCCCTGAGATGTGAGCCAGTATGCCATGGCCATTATCCAGTTTAACCCGAAACATGGCGTTAGGAAGCGTTTCTGTTACCGAGCCCTGGACTTCAATAATATCTTCTTTTGCCACGTCCTTCTATATTCTTTCCTGTGTAACCTAACTAGGTCTTCTCTAATTGACTTAAAACGCGAGGCGGCCCACTGGGTTGAATGGCGATCGTATGTTCAAAGTGGGCAGAGAGGCTTCCATCCACCGTGACTGCGGTCCACCTATCCTCAAGAACACGAACGGCACTCCGACCTATATTCACCATTGGTTCAATCGCCAGGACCATACCTGGTTGCAATCGAGGCCCCTGACCAGGCTTCCCATAGTTGGGAACTTGAGGCTCTTCATGCAGCTGCCGACCAATCCCATGCCCCACAAACTCGGTCACCACAGAGAAACCGGCAGACTCAACATGTTGCTGCACAGCATTCGAGATGTCCGTCAGACGGTTGCCGACCACCGCCTGTTTAATCCCAAGATAGAGTGCCTCTTCCGTCACCTGAACCAACCTTGCCGTCGCCTCCGGAACCCGACCAACCGCGACGGTGACCGCAGAGTCCCCATAGAATCCACCCACAATAGCACCAAGATCAAGTCCGATGATATCCCCATCCTTGAGCTTTCTCTTCGAAGGGATACCGTGAACGACCTGCTCGTTCACAGATGCACAGAGGGTTTTGGGAAAGTTCCGGTAGCCTTTGAACGCCGGAATTGCCCCCCTCACCCGTATTGCCTCCTCGGCAATGCGGTCCAGCTCTTCCGTGCTGATACCGAAACAGACCGCTTTCCTTACAATCGCTAGCGCCTCGGCCACCACCCTTGACGCCTCTGCCATCACCGCGATCTCGGCGGGCGTTTTCAGAATGATCATGCGGTCTGAGGTGTCGCGAGTACTTTCACGAGGTTGTGGTATACCGTGTCAACCGCCTCGGCACCGTTAAGATGCGACAACACATGCCGCTTCTCATAAAAGTCTATTAACGGCGCTGTCTGCTCTTCGTACACACGGAGGCGCATCTCAATCGCTTCCCGCTGATCATCACTTCGCTGAATCAACGCTTCTCCGCAGCGCTCACAGAGGCCACCGTTCTTTGATGGGGCAAACTCGAGGTGATAGGTCGCCTGACACTTTGGACAGCTCCGACGCCCACTCAGGCGCTTCACAACTTCTTCTCGAGAAACCCTAAAGTTAATCACTCGGTCCAGCGGCAGACTCCGTTCATCGAGCACCTTCCCAAGCGCGTCTGCCTGAGGAACTGTCCGTGGAAACCCATCGAGAATAAAACCATTTTCACATGCGGGATCTGCCAATCTCTCCTGCACCAGCCCTATCACAACCGAATCTGGGACCAATCTTCCCTGATCCATATGTTCTTTCGCTTCACAGCCCAGAGTTGACTGGACCCGAACCGCCTCTCGAAGCAAATCCCCAGTCGAAATCTTTCGTATATGATAGTGAACCGAGGCCTTATCTGCCTGTGTGCCTTTCCCAACACCCGGAGCACCGAGAAATACAAGCCGCATGATGTTAGCCGTTTCTCCCACGCAACGGTGCCATCCCCTTACCCAAGAACCCGTCATAATTCCGCATCAACATATGGGATTCAATTTGCTGGGCCGTATCCAGCCCCACGCCAATAACGATCAACAGGGAGGTGCCACCAAAATAAAATGGAACATTCAGCTTGTAAATCAACAATTCAGGAATCACGCAGACAATGGCCAAATAGATAGCACCAGCAAATGTAATCTTGGTTAAGACATTGTAGATATAGTCTGAAGTTCGTTGCCCAGGTCGAATGCCAGGAATAAACCCTCCGTACTTTTTCATGTTGTCGGCCATATCAACGGGGTTCAGAACGACCGCTGTGTAGAAGAAACAGAAAAAGAGAATTAAGCCCACATACATCAATGTGTACAGCAGCGAGCCAGGAGCCAGCTGATCACCGATAGATTTCACCCATGGTGTTTCGAAAAATCCGGCAATTGTTGCAGGAAACGCAATGATTGAGGAGGCAAATATAGGAGGAATGACACCTGCCGTATTAATTTTCAAAGGGATGTGCGTGCTCTGCCCTCCATAGACCCGTCTCCCAATCACCCTCTTTGCATATTGCACGGAAATTTTTCGCCGCCCACTTTCCAGAAAAACAATCGCGGCGACAACACAGATCATCAAGAGTGCCAAGGCAATCAATAAAAAGGCATTAAGCTGGCCGATTTCATATAAATTATAGGTCTGCGCCACGGCCGCAGGAAGCCTGGCTACAATACCAGCAAAAATGATTAACGAGATGCCATTGCCTATTCCTCGCTCGGTGATCTGTTCACCGAGCCACATCAAGAAACCCGTGCCAGCCGTCAGTGTAATGACCGTCATCAGACGGAATCCCCATCCAGCGTGCAGCACGAATGCGCCCTGATTCATTTGTTCTAACCCAACCGCAATCCCAAACCCCTGAATCAGAGCGATACCGATCGTCCCGAACCGGGTATACTGAATAATTTTCTTGCGGCCACGCTCCCCCTCCTTGGCTAATTTGGTCAAATGAGGGACGACGACCGTCAATAACTGAAGGATGATCGATGCGCTGATGTATGGCATGATGCCCAGCGCAAAGATCGTCAGGCGGGACAGGGACCCACCTGAAAAAATATCGAGGAACCCAAGCAAGGCCCCCCCCTGTTTCTGCAAAAACTCGGAAAGGGCTTCGCCGTTGATACCAGGAGTCGGGATATGAGACCCGATTCGGTACACCACGAGCATTCCAAGCGTAAAAAGAACACGAGTACGCAGCTCGGGGATCTTAAAGATATTCTGAAAACTTGTCAGGAGCCGTTCAAGCACCGCCGATGACCTCGACTCGCCCTCCGGCCGCTTGGATTTTCGATTCAGCCGATTTACTAAACTTATGTGCCTGAACAACGAGTGCTTTCTTTAATTCGCCGTTGCCAAGAATTTTGATTCGAAGTTTTTTTCGCTTCACTAATCCAGCGTCAACCATGGCTTGCGGAGTGACGGTCTCATTTCCAACCCATTGTTCAAAACTCTTAATGTTGACGATTGAATATTCTGTCCTGGTTGGGTTGGTAAATCCGAATTTTGGTAGCCGCCGTACCAACGGCATCTGTCCACCCTCAAACCCTGGACGCTTACCGCCACCAGATCGAGCCAGAAGTCCCTTATGCCCTTTTGTGGCCGTCTTCCCGTGACCAGACCCAGGTCCACGTCCTATACGCTTCCTTCGCTTCTTTGCTCCTTTTGCTGGAGCTAAATCATGAAGTTTCATGGCTTTCCAACCTCAAGCAGGTAGCCTACTTTTTGAATTAGTCCTCGCACCTGAGCCGTGTCTGGATGGACAACTGTCTGTCGAATATGTCGAAGACCGAGGCCACGCAATACAAGGCGATGCCGCTCAGGTGTCCCAATGGGACTTCGTCGTAACGTCACGCGCACGCTTTGAGCAGCATGCTCTGAAGTTTTAGGCGTCTTGGATGAGCTCATTACACCGCAGCCCTTTCTCGACCATCAGGAAGTACTTGTCGACGGAAGCGAAGAACATCGTCCAAATTGCGCAATTGAGTGAGCCCGTCGAGTGTGGCACGAACAGTATTGAATGGGTTTCCACGGCCCAATGTTTTTGCGATGACATTATGCGCACCGACCAGCTCCACCACAGCACGAACCGCCCCCCCGGCGATGATTCCAGTACCGTCGACGGCCGGCTTCAGCAGCACATGCTCTCCACCAAACAAACCATGCACCTCATGGGGAATAGTTGCGCCCTTCAGTGAAACATGAACAAGGTGTTTCTTGGCTTGTTCGACAGCCTTTGAAATCGCAACCGGGACTTCAGCAGCTTTTCCCTTGCCGATCCCTATCCACCCATGACCGTCGCCGACAACAACGAGTGCACAAAAGTTGAAACGTTTTCCGCCTTTCACAACTTTTGCCACACGATTGATAAATACAACTTTATCTTTTAGGCTTAATTCATCGGGATTGACTCGCACGCTCTTACCCCTCAGTCCTAAGTTCAGAAACAGTTCGCCAGGAAATCACACGCTTTTCTTGCTCGCCTCGCATCCCGCCTCAGCCTAAAATTGCAAGCCCCCTTCACGCGATGCATCTGCAAGTGCCTTAATTCTGCCGTGATACATCCGCCCCCCTCGATCAAAAACTACGGTAGTTACCTTGGCAGCCTTGGCCCGATCAGCGATCAATTTTCCCACCGCCTTAGCCGCCTCAATGCCACCAGTCGATTTCATGGACTTGCGTAGCGACTTATCGAGCGATGAGGCAGCCGCCAGAGTTGCACCTTGAATATCATCAATAATCTGGGCATAAATATGGGCCGCACTTCGAAATACATTCAGACGTGGACGGCCGGTCGTTCCCATAATCACACGTCTCACTCGACGGCGTCGTTGATTAAGTTGTCGAACTTTGTCTGCAGCATTCATGGCTAGTTCCTATTTCCCCGTCTTGCCTTCTTTTTTACGCAATGTCTCGCCCGCGTAGCGAATACCCTTTTGCTTATAGACATCAGGTGGCTTAATAGCTCTAAGATCAGCTGCCACTTGCCCTACTAACCGCTTATCAACTCCTTTGACGTTAATGAGCGTCTGCTTGTCCACTTTGACATCGATGCCCGTTGGCACATCATAGATCACTGGATTGATATACCCCACGCTGAAGCTAAGTGTCCGCCCCTGAACTTGAGTCTTGTAGCCTACTCCAGTAATCTCAAGCGAGCGTTCGTATCCTTTTGTTACACCCTGAACCATATTACTCAATTCGGCACGAGTCAGCCCATGCAAGGCTCTCAGCTTACGATCGTCACTCGAACGGCCGACAATGAGTTGGCCATTGCTAACGGCAACGTCGACTCCCTGCTCGAGGGACCAATCCAGTTTGCCTAGTGGACCCTTAACTGACACAGTTGATCCAGCAACTTTAACTTCCACTCCACCCGGAATTACGATCGGTTTTTTTCCAATGCGGGACATTGTTTATTACACCCCTCGATCGAGATCGAAATAACTCATCCGACTACCATACGGAACAGAGAAGCTCACCCCCAAGACGATTCTTACGGGACTCCTGGTCAGTCATGATTCCCCTGGACGTAGAAAGGATGGACACGCCAATCCCATTGCGAACTTTCTTAATTTCCTGACTACCAATATACACCCGTCGTCCTGGCTTACTGACGCGCTCCAGCCCGGTGATCATAGGCTGCCCCTCACCGACATATCGAAGACGTACGGTAAGAATTGGATGCCCCTCATGAGCTCCATCCTCAATGGCGTCAACATAACCTTCTCTCATCAAAATCGTCAAAATAGCACGCTTCAACTTTGAAGTTGGAACTGTGACAGTCTCATGACGACGCTGAGCGCCATTCTTTAAGCGAACCAGAAGATCGCCGATTGGATCGGTAACCATGCTATATCTTTCTATCCTCCATTGGCATTCACCGGTGTGAGAACACCCGTTACCAGCTAGATTTTCGCACGCCAGGAATCTCTCCGCGCAGAGACATCAGTCGAAAGCAAATGCGGCACATTTGAAACCGACGGAGATATCCGTGAACTCGACCACAAACTCCACACCGATGGTAGTTACGCGTGGAGAACTTCTGCTGCGTTGCTGCCTTATTTCTCAGCGCTAATCTCGACACACGCACTCCTTCCGTTCAAACAAACACCATTGACCCACGTCGTGCTCACGTACGGAACGGCATACCCAGGTGCTTCAGAAGCGCCTTCCCCTCGTCATTCGTCCTGGCCGTAGTGACAACCGTAATATCCATCCCATGAATCGAGGCAACTTCATCGTACTTAATTTCAGGGAAAATGAGTTGCTCTTTTACACCAAGGGTGTAATTCCCTCGACCATCAAAAGCCTTTGGAGAAACGCCACGGAAGTCTCGGATACGAGGAAGTGCTAACGTAACCAGGCGATCAAAAAACTCATACATCCGCCGGCTACGAAGCGTCACTTTAGTTCCGATGGGCAACCCCTGCCGAAGCTTGAACCCGGCGATGGCTTTCTTAGCTCGAGTGACGACCGGCTTTTGACCGGTGATCATCCCCAGCTCAGCTACCGCACCTTCCAAGAGTTTCACATTCTGAATCGCCTCACCCATTCCCACGTTCAACACCACACGCTCAAGCCGTGGAACCTGCATCACGTTTTTATATCCAAACTCCTTCATGAGTGCGGGGACCACCTTCTGGTCATATATATCACGAAGACGTGGTCGAAACTTGGACTCCTCGCCACCTTGGTCCAATGGCGCGGGCGTGACCGATTCTTTTTTTGATGATTTACGCTCGGACGGTTTATTAGATTTATTTTTAGGTTCCTTAGTCATCACGTAGCCTATTCCACAGCCTCGTTTGATTTCTTACTGAAGCGCACTCGTCGCCCATCTTCTAAAACCCGAATCCCGATCCGCGTAGCCTTCTGTGTGACCGGACAGAAAAACATGACATTGGAAATCTGCAGAGGTGCCTCTCGCTCGAGAATACCTCCCTGCTTTGCCTTCTGATTGGGTTTTGTGTGTCGCTTGATGATATTTAACTTCTCGACAACCACCTTCCCGGCTTGCAGATCAACAGACAGAACTTTCCCCGTCTTGCCTCGCTCACGACCAGAGACCACGACAACCGTATCCCCTTTTCGAATTTTGCTTTTTCGGACTACTTCCACCATGCTCCTCGTTTGTTCTGCCCTACAAAACTTCAGGCGCTAAAGAAATGATCTTCATAAATTTCTTCCAGCGGAGCTCGCGGGCAACAGGACCGAATATGCGCGTTCCAATTGGCTCGCCATCTTTGTTGATCAACACGCATGCGTTCCGATCAAACTTAATATACGATCCATCTTCTCGGCGAACTTCCTTTGTGGTTCGGACGATGACAGCCCGGCTCACATCCCCCTTCTTCACGCCCGCCTGTGGGATCGCCTCCTTGACAGCCACCACCACGATATCACCCAGCGACGCATAACGCCGTCTCGTCCCCCCGAACACATGAAAACACATGGCCTGCTTGGCTCCGGAATTATCGGCCACATCCATATATGTATAGTTCTGAATCATCGCTATATTCCTACGCGCGGCAGTAAACCAAAGACCATCCGAAATACCGCTTCTTACTTTTCAGGTTGACCTTTTTCCATGACTTGAACGACACGCCAGTTCTTTTCTTTGCTTAACGGCCTCGTCTGCACGAGCTTGACACGATCTCCCACTTTACACACTCCACCTTCATCGTGGGCTTTCAGTTTCGTCACCCGCCTAAGAACCTTCTTATAGACTGGATGAGTGACCGTTCGTGAAACCACGACAACAACCGTCTTTTGCATTTTGTTACTGACGACGTCACCATACCAATGACGGCGCTTTACTACCTCAGCCATAGCATCCTTTACTTTTTAGGGCCCTCTGTTCGGGCCTTCACTTGCTCGAGAATAGTTTTCACCCGCGCAATATCCCGTTTTGTTTTTCGGATTTGCATAGGATTCTCGAGACGTCCCGAGCCAAACTGAAAACGTAGACTGAACAGCTCTTGTACAAGTTGCTTTTCTTTATCGACAAGCTCACTCACCCCTAGCTGCTGGAGCTCCTTGACGTCCAATGCCATATCCCCTGCTCCTCTTTATCCTCTCAAGAACCTTGACCAAACTCGCCACGAACAACCAATTTCGTGGCAATCGGCAACTTGTGCGACGCAAGACGAAACGCCTCTTTAGCAACCTCTGGGGTGACGCCGTCCATCTCATAAAGGATCCTACCAGGCTTGACAACAGCAACCCAGTACTCAGGATTCCCCTTCCCCTTACCCATTCGAGTCTCGGCCGGCTTTTTGGTGATCGGTTTATCAGGGAAAATGCGTGTCCACACTTGCCCTCCGCGCTTCACGTACCGAGTAATCGCAATACGCGCGGCTTCAATTTGCCGGCTCGTCACCCATCCTGGCTCCAATGCCTTGAGACCAAATTCCCCAAGAGTAATTTGGCCACCACGATAGGCCTTGCCGGTCATCCGGCCCTTTTGCATCTTTCTAAATTTAACTTTCTTAGGCGCTAACACAGGTCGATCTCCTCACCCAAACCGTCGTTCTAAAGATGATTCGGCCTTGAAGGGCTGCACAGGAAGAAGCTCACCCTTGTAGATCCAGGTCTTTACCCCGATCTGCCCCATCGTCGTGTGCGCTTCGGCGAATCCATAATCTATTTCAGCGCGGAGCGTATGTAGTGGAACACGCCCCTCTCGATACCATTCCGTTCGAGCAATTTCAGCACCACCCAGACGACCAGCCACCATGATCTTGATACCTTGAGCACCAAGCCTCAATGCGGACTGAACACTGCGCTTCATCGCTCTCCGAAATGCAACCCGCTTCTCAAGCTGAGTAGCAACATTTTCGCTAACCAGCTGAGCGTCAAGTTCTGGCTTCTTTATTTCCTTGACCGTAATATAAACCTGTCCCCCATACTGCTTTTCAAGGTCAGCCTTCAGCTTATCAACCTCAGCCCCCTTGCGTCCGATAATAATGCCAGGGCGAGCAGTATGAATAATCACTCTAGTCTGATCACCAGAACGCTCAATTTCAACTTTGGATACGCCGGCATGATACAGCCTTGCCTTAACCATCTTTCGGATCTTAACATCCTGATGGAGTAGTTTGGCGTAATCTTTACCTGCATACCAGCGCGAGCTCCACGTATAGTTGTAGCCAAGCCGATAACCTATTGGATGTGTTTTCTGACCCATGCGTTATATGCCTCAATAGAGAGAAATGAGCTATTTTCTCTTACCCTGAATTTCGGGAGCCGTCACAACGACGGTAATGTGACTCGTACGCTTTTGAATGGCATTGGCCCGCCCCATCGACCTCGCACGTACACGCTTATATGTGGGACCACCATCAACGAAAGCCCTGGAGATGACCATTGATTCGCTATCGCCCATCTCTTTTAGCTCTGCATTGGCCACGGCGGAGCGGACGATTTTTTCAACGAGCCTCGCAGCATGGCGTGGCGTGTGCTTCAAGATGGCCAACACCATGGGCACTTGCTTCCCACGAATCAAATCAATTACTGGTCTTGCCTTCCGAGGCGCAACGCGAGCAAACTTTAGAACCGCACGTGCTTCAGTCATTTTCTAAACCCTGTTAGCCAATTGGATACCAACAATCAATGAATAACGCGATACGTCAGACATTGATAATGAGCCAACCGATCAACCTTTCTACTTAAGTGCGACAGCCTTTTCAGACCTTGCATGGCCATGCCCCTTAAAAAACCTTGTTGGAGCGAACTCGCCAAGCTTATGACCAACCATGTTCTCAGTCACGAACACCGGAATAAACTTCTTCCCGTTATGAACCGCGAACGTATGGCCGATCATGTCCGGGATGACCGTTGACCGTCGCGACCACGTCTTGATTAACTTGCGGTCCTTCGTCTCATTCATGCGCTCGACTTTTTCGAGAAGGTGACCGTCAATAAACGCGCCCTTACTTACCGATCTAGGCATTGCGAACTCCTGGCTTACGTCGAGCAATAATGAACTTATCTGTTTTCTTATTCTGTCTAGTTTTGTACCCCTTGGTTGGAAGACCCCACGGAGAGACCGGGTGAGGATTCCCCTGCCCAGACTTTCCTTCACCACCTCCGTGCGGATGGTCGACAGGGTTCATCACAACCCCTCGAACGTGAGGCTTCTTCCCTTTCCAACGATTCCGCCCGGCCTTTCCAACACTGACATTCTCATGGTCGACGTTACCAACTTGCCCAACAGTCGCCATGCATACCCCTAGGACTCGACGCATTTCACCTGACTTTAGACGTACCTGCACATACACACCATCACGCCCCATGACCTGCGCAAACCCACCAGCACTTCGAATCAACTGACCTCCCTTTCCAACCTTCAACTCAAGGTTGTGGATGGTCGTACCAAGAGGCATATTCATCAAAGGAAGCGCATTCCCAGGTCTGATCTCCGCCTGAGGGCCAGATTGTATTTCATCATTTATGCTTAATCCGACAGGAGCTAAGATATACCGCTTCTCTCCGTCCAGATATTTCAGGAGTGCAATTCGTGCTGATCGATTCGGATCGTACTCAATAGCCTCAACCCGAGCTGAAACTCCAACTTTATCGCGCAAGAAATCAATCGTGCGATAGAGCCGCTTATGCCCTCCCCCACGAAACCTGACAGTCGTCCGACCATCATTGTTGCGCCCTCCGCTTCGGATATGGAAAGCAGTCAACGATTTCTCTGGCTTCTTTTTGGTTAACTCCTCGGTCACCACAGCCGTCATACCTCGACGACCAGGAGACGTAGGACGATACGACTTCAGTCCCATAATAATACTCCCACTTTTCACCCTTCACGAACAAGCCGACGACGAGACCCTACTAGGCACTTTCGTACATCTCTAACTTTTCGCCCTGCTTAAGAGTCACCAGCGCCTTCTTCCAATCGGAACGCCTACCAGAGAATCGACCGAGCTTCTTAACTTTCCCACGAACATTCATGACGTTGACCTTGTCAACCTTGACTTTCAACAGCGCCTCGACGGCCAGCCTGATCTGAATGCGGTTTGCATCAGGATGAACTACAAAACCCACCGTATTCGTTGCTTCCCGAAGTGCAGTAAGCTTTTCCGTTAATAATGGCCGAATCAAGATCCTGTGGCTATCAACTTTCATGACCACACCTCATTCACAGGACCAAGCTCCCGCTCGGCAATCATGATCACTTGGGCGCGAACCACATCGTACACGTTCAGCTGATCAGCGCTAAGCACCTTCACAGCAGCGAGATTTCCAGCAGCCTTCAAGATGTCAGACTGATCCTTACCAACGATCACCAGCGCGTGATCACCCCCAGTGAATTGCTTTAACGCTTGCGCTAGCAACTTCGTTCTGGGCTGCTGGAGGGAAAGATCAGACACAACAAACAATTTACTCTCCACTACCTTAGCCGACAATGCGCTCTGTAGTGCAATACGATACTTCTTCTTGGGCATAGAATAGGCATAACTTCTAGGCTTTGGCCCAAAAACACTTCCGCCATGGCGCCAGACAGGAGAGCGAAGAGACCCAGCCCTGGCACGCCCCGTATGCTTTTGCTTCCATGGCTTTTTACCAGATCCGCTCACTTCACCGCGCCGCAACGTAGAGGCCGTCCCCCTACGCTCACAGGCACGCTGCATGATGACCGCTTCATGAACCAAAGCGGCACGAGGCTCACAGCCGAATACCTGCGGAGATAAATCGACCGTTCCCACCTTCTTCTTTTGCAAATCAACGAGATCGATAGTAGGCATACTAGCTCTTTTTTGACTTTCGGACGATAACGAGGCCGCTAATGGCCCCAGGAATGGCCCCTCGGACAAAGAGGAGATTTTCATCAGACCGCGACTCAACGACCTTCAACCTCTGAACCGTGACACGCTCCGACCCCATGTGGCCAGGCAAGGTCTTCCCTTTCCACACACGAGAAGGAAACGAACTCGCCCCTATAGAACCTGGCGCCCGATGAAACATGGACCCATGAGACTCAGGACCACCCGCGTAGTGATGACGCTTCACGACACCCTGAAACCCCTTACCTTTGGATATTCCGATGACGTCAACCCAATCACCCTTCTGAAACATGCCGACCGTTACCACTTGTCCGACAGCCGGATTTCCGTCTTTTTTAAACTCACGCAGGATACGACTTGGCGCCGCTTGGTTTTTCTTGAGATGCCCTAACTCTGACTTCGACAGCTTGCGCTCTTTGACTTCACCGAAAGAAAGCTGGACCGCTTCATATTGATCCCGTTCTTTCGTCTTTATCGCCACCACTCGACACGGACCCGCCTCGATTATCGTCACTGGAGTTAAACGACTCACATCGAAGACTTGGGTCATTCCCAACTTCTTTCCAATCAGTCCATTTGTCATTGACTCACCGCATAATTGAGAGGACAATCAAGATCACATCCAACCCTAAACTCATGCGCCATCATAGTTTTATCTCTACATCCACTCCCGCCGCCAAATTCAGTTTCATCAAGGAATCCATCGTCTCAGGCGTTGGCTCCATAATATCGAGCAATCGCTTATGTGTGCGCATCTCAAATTGCTCACGGGATTTCTTATCAGCGTGCGTTGACCGTTGGACGGTAATCTTTTCAATCCGCGTAGGAAGCGGAATTGGCCCCACTACCCTAGCCCCACTGCGCCGAACAGTCTCAACAATTTCCGTAACCGACTGATCCAGCACTCGGTAGTCAAAACCCCTTAATCTGATCCTGATCCGCTGATCGACTTTCACGTCATTCACTCCTAACCTGTCAAGCGAACAGTTCCGTCTTACGCCAGAATTTCCGTCACGACCCCCGAACCCACAGTCTTGCCGCCCTCACGCACGGCAAACCGCAACCCCTGATCCATCGCGATCGGACTGATCAACTCCCCCGTCACACTGACATTGTCGCCCGGCATCACCATCTCGACCCCCGGATTCAACTGCACGATCCCCGTCACATCCGTCGTCCGGAAGTAGAACTGCGGCCGATACCCATTGAAGAACGGCGTGTGCCGCCCGCCCTCTTCTTTCGTCAACACATAAATCTCTGCCTTGAACTTCGTATGCGGCGTGATGGTCTTCGCTTTGCACAACACCATCCCTCGCTCCACGTCTTCTTTCTTCGTGCCCCGCAACAGCACCCCTACGTTGTCTCCCGCCTGCCCCTCATCCAACACCTTGCGGAACATCTCCACACCCGTCACGATCGTGGTCTGCGTCGGCCGAAGCCCCACAATCTCGATTTCATCGCCCACCTTCACAATGCCCCGCTCGCACCGCCCCGTGACGACCGTCCCGCGGCCACTGATGGTAAAGACGTCTTCAATCGGCATGAGAAACGGCTTGTCAATCGGCCGCTGCGGCGTCGGAATGTACGTATCCACCGCCTCCAACAGCTTCATGATGGACGGCACCCCCAATTCCCCGGGATCCGCCTCCATCGCCTTCAACGCACTCCCATGGATGATCGGGGTCTTGTCCCCCGGAAACCCATACTTGGTGAGCAACTCCCGCACTTCCAGCTCCACCAACTCCAACAACTCCTTGTCATCGACTTTGTCGGCCTTGTTCAAAAACACCACGATGTAGGGCACCCCTACCTGCCGGGCCAAGAGAATGTGCTCTCGTGTCTGCGGCATCGGCCCGTCCGCCGCACTGACCACCAGAATCGCCCCATCCATCTGCGCCGCACCGGTGATCATGTTCTTCACGTAATCCGCGTGCCCCGGACAATCCACGTGGGCATAATGGCGGTTATCCGTCTCATACTCAACGTGACTGATGGCGATCGTCATAATCTTGGTCGCATCCCGTCGCCCCTGGCTCTCACTGGCTTTCGCCACTTCGTCGTACGGGATGTACTTCGCCAGCCCCCGATCCGCACACACTTTCGTCAACGCCGCCGTCAACGTCGTCTTCCCATGGTCCACGTGCCCAATCGTCCCAATGTTCACGTGCGGCTTCTTCCGCTCGTATTTCGCCTTCGCCATAATGCCACCCCCTCCTAATTCACCACGCTATTTCTTGATGATGGCTTCCGCAATATTTCTAGGAACCTGATCATACCGATCAAACTCCATGCTATAGGTCGCACGACCCTGCGTACGAGACCGGAGATCAGTCGCATAGCCAAACATCTCCATTAAGGGCACGGCAGCATCAATAGCTTGAGCACCAGCCCGGACCTTCATTCCTTGCACTTTACCTCGCCGGCTGTTCAAGTTACCAATCACATCACCCATGAACTCCTGCGGAACCAAAACCTCAACCTTCATAATTGGTTCAAGCAGGACAGGATCGGCCCTCTTACACGCATCAGCAAATCCCATTGACCCTGCAATCTTAAATGCCATTTCATTTGAATCGACATCGTGGTAGGAACCATCAATCACCGTCACCTTCACATCCCGAAGCGGATACCCTGCAACTACACCGCTTTCCATCCGCTCGCGAACACCCTTCTCAATAGCAGGGACAAACTCCTTCGGAATTGCCCCACCCACAACCTTATTCACAAACTCAAGCCCCTTACCTGACTCTGAAGGCTCAACTGTTAAGACAACATGACCGTACTGTCCACGCCCGCCAGTCTGTTTAACATATTTCGATTCAGCCTCAGCCTTCCGCCTGATCGTCTCCCGGAATGCCACCTCAGGCTTTCCTACATTTGCTTCAACTTTAAACTCACGCAACATTCGATCGACGATGATTTCAAGATGCAATTCACCCATTCCAGCAATGATCGTCTGCTGAGTCTCTTCGTCCGTCCGCACACGGAATGATGGATCCTCTTGAGCCAATTTCTGGAGGGCGAAACCCATCTTCTCTTGATCTTGCTTTGTCTTAGGCTCAATTGCCATCGCAATCACCGGCTCAGGAAACTTCATCACCTCCAGGAGCACTGGCTGCTTTTCATCCGCCAGCGTATCTCCCGTTGTAGCCCCCTTAAGCCCCACCGCTGCAGCGATGTCCCCTGCGTACACCTCATCGATTTCTTCTCGCTTATTGGCATGCATCTTCAAGAGACGCCCAATGCGGTCCTTTGTCCCCTTGGTCACATTCAAAACCGCTGTGCCAGTTTTCAACGTTCCAGAATAGACACGGAAAAATGTCAACTGTCCGGCAAATGGATCAGACATGATCTTGAATGCCAATGCAGAAAATGGCTCACCGTCATCCGACTTTCGCTCAACTTCTTTACTGCTATTCGGATCCAACCCCATGACCGGAGGAACATCAAGCGGAGACGGCAGGTAGTCAACAACGGCATCCAGCAACTGCTGAACGCCCTTATTCTTAAAAGCCGACCCACACAGCACCGGAGTAATCTTCATCGAGATAACGCCAGCTCTGATCGCGCGCATAACCTCTTCTTCAGTCAATGGATGGCCGCTCAAATACTTCTCCATAACCTGGTCATCAAACTCTGCCACCGCATCGAGCATTTTCTCTCGGTACTCTTTCGCCTGAGCGAGAAGAGCCTCAGGAATTTCATCGACCTTATACTTCGCACCCAACGTTTCGTCGTCGTAGAAGAATCCCTTCATCCTTACCAGATCAATCGATCCTCGAAATTCTGCTTCACGCCCGATCGGAATCTGAATCGGAACCGGCATAGCCCCCAGTCGATCAATGATAGACTGGACACTTCCGTAGAAATCCGCACCGACACGATCCATCTTATTCATGAAGGCGATACGAGGCACATGATACTTATCAGCTTGACGCCAGACCGTTTCAGACTGAGGCTCAACACCCTGAACAGAATCAAACGCTGCTACCGCCCCATCAAGCACTCGCAAGGAGCGCTCCACCTCAATTGTAAAGTCAACGTGCCCAGGTGTATCAATAATATTAATGCGATGATCACGCCAGAAACAGGTTGTCGCGGCGGCCGTAATGGTAATGCCTCGCTCACGCTCTTGCTCCATCCAATCCATCGTGGCCGCACCCTCATGGACCTCACCCAGCTTATGAGTCATGCCCGTATAATAGAGGATGCGCTCCGTGGTCGTAGTCTTACCGGCATCAATATGGGCCATGATACCGATATTGCGCGTTTGCCCTAACGATGTCTGACGAGCCACTTTAACTCCCTAACTCTCTCAAAAAAAACGAGTGCCGCAAGTCAAGCAAAGAAATACCGCTGCGATACAAGCTGGCCAGAGTCTGCCGATCGCAGCACGGCTCAACTGCAGCACAGAATGACACTACCAGCGATAATGGGCGAATGCTTTATTGGCTTCTGCCATCCGATGCACGTCTTCCCGCTTCTTGACCGCAGCCCCTGTATTATTCGATGCATCCATCAGTTCAGCGGCAAGCTTTTCACGCATACTCTTGCCACCGCGTGTACGGGCATACTGCGATAACCAACGAAGCGCCAACGACACTCGACGTGCAGGCCTAATTTCGACCGGAACCTGATAGGAGGCACCCCCTACTCGACGAGACTTGACTTCAACAATCGGCTTTACATTATCTACAGCTGCCTTAAACACTTTCAGCGGGTCGCCGCCAGTTTTCTCCTGAATAACATCAAACGCGCCATAGCATATCCGTTCCGTCGTACTCTTTTTCCCGCTACTCATTAGCGCGTTAATAAACTTCCCGACCAGCTTATCTCGGTACCGCACATCTGGAAGCACTTCTCGTTGACCCAAAAACCTACTGCGTGGCATATCAACCTATCCAATCCGTGTGATGATTTTCAAAACTCACAAAATCTACTTGGGCCGCTTTGCTCCATACTTCGAACGACTCTGCTTTCTTCCAGCTACACCCACCGCGTCCAAGGCGCCACGAACCAAATGGTATCGAACGCCCGGCAAATCTTTAACGCGACCTCCACGCACAAGCACAATAGAATGCTCCTGAAGATTGTGCCCTACGCCAGGTATATACGTCGTCACCTCCATACCGTTCGTAAGGCGCACACGCGCAACTTTTCGCAATGCTGAGTTCGGCTTCTTCGGCGTCGTTGTGTATACACGAAGACACACGCCTCTTTTCTGCGGACAGGACTTCAGGGCAGGACTTTTGGTCTTTGCCTTCACAAAGATCCTGCCTTTCCGAACCAGCTGATTGATCGTCGGCATCGCGTTCAAACCCTTTCAAATAGAACAAGCACCAACCGTCAAGTGCAAAGCCGCCGGATTATAGTGACGTAAACGCCGACTGTCAAGTAGGCAATATCCGTCACGCACTAAGACCGAGCACCTTCCCCTGAAACCGCTGGAACTGCCGCACCAGATGATACTGCAGTTGTAACACCTACAGGTATTACCTCAGGCTTCTCACTGATGACGAACGTATCGCGGTACTCTTCAAACCCGGACCCTGCCGGAATCAAACGACCCACAATGACGTTTTCCTTCAAGCCCAATAACTTATCCTCGCGTCCATTGATCGCGGCTTCAGTGAGTACGCGTGTGGTTTCCTGGAATGATGCCGCAGAAATAAAGCTATCGGTCGTGAGGGCCGCCTTGGTAATCCCAAGCAAGACAGGCTTGCCCAGAGCAGGCGTGCCGCCATTGGCGAGCACTCGCTCATTTTCTTTTTCGAAGAGACTCTTGCTGACTTGACTGGCCGGCAAAAAATGGGTATCTCCCGGATCTTCAACCCGCACCTTACGCAGCATTTGCCGCACGATGATCTCGATATGTTTGTCGTTAATCGAAACGCCTTGCAATCGATATACGTCCTGCACCTCATCCACGAGGTACTTCTGCAATTCATTCGGACCCAACACATCAAGAATGTCATGAGGATTTGCCGAGCCGTCCATCAACGGCTCTCCAGCCCGAACCCAGTCACCTTCGTGAACGTTGACGTGCTTGCCCTTAGGAATAAAATATTCCTTCACATCACCCATCTTGTTGTCGACGAGAACCTTGCGCTGGCCTTTGACGAACCCACCGTAGGAGACCTCTCCATCGATCTCAGTGATGACCGCCTGCTCTTTTGGCTTCCTCGCCTCGAACAGCTCCACCACGCGCGGAAGACCTCCCGTAATGTCCTTAGTCTTCGTCGTCTCACGAGGAATCTTTGCCAAGACATCACCGGGATGCACGGTGGCCCCTTTTTCGACAAAGATATGGGCTCCGACCGGTAATAAGTATCTGGCCACCGCGCTAGATCCGCCGGTTGCTTTGGCCGTTTTACCACTGTCGTCTTTAATCGACACGCGAGGACGAAGTGTCTGGCCGGTATGCTCAATGATAACCTTACGCGACAAGCCAGTTACTTCATCGAACTCGTCCTTCATCGTGACACCTTCGACAATATCACCGTACGCCACTCTCCCACCCACTTCCGTCAGAATAGTCAGAGAGTACGGGTCCCACTCGACCAATTTCTGGCCAGCGGCAACCGAATCGCCATCTTTAATCTTGATCTTAGCCCCATACACCACGGGGTACTTCTCACGCTCTCGTCCACTATCATCGACAATCGCAATCTTTGTATTACGATTCATAACGACCCATTCACCATCTTTATTCCGTACCGCAATACCACCATTGTGAATGTCGGCGTTCTTTTTGGCATCGAAGCTCATGAACTTAATGCGCCCGGCATGTTTCGCCTCAAGCACGGTCTGCTCGACGACCTTACTGGCCGTGCCGCCGATGTGAAAGGTCCGCATCGTCAACTGCGTGCCAGGTTCGCCGATTGATTGCGCCGCGATGACACCGACCGGCTCTCCCTTTTCCACCAGACGCCCTCGCGCCAGATCTCGACCGTAACAGGCACGACAGACACCACGGGGAGATTGACAGGTCAGCACGGACCGAATCTTCACACGGTCAACTCCCGCCTCAACGATCAACTTCGTTAGCTCTTCATTGATTTCTTCATTCCAAGACACAATAATTTCCCCGGTGACGGGGTCACGAATATCCTCTGCCGCCAAACGACCGAGAACGCGCTCTTCCAACGGCTGGATAATTTCACCACCTTCGACCAATGGACTGACAGTAATGCCGTCTCGCGTACCACAATCAAGCTCATTAATAATGACGTCTTGAGCAATATCGACCAATCTCCGAGTGAGATACCCTGAATTGGCGGTCTTCAACGCCGTATCGGCAAGCCCCTTACGAGCACCGTGAGTGGAAATGAAGTACTGCAACACCGTCAACCCTTCACGGAAGTTTGCGGTGATCGGCGTTTCAATGATCTCACCGGATGGCTTGGCCATCAATCCGCGCATACCACCCAACTGCCGAATCTGTTGCGAACTACCACGAGCACCAGAATCCGCCATCATGAAGATTGGGTTGAACGATTCGGCTTTGGCCGGATCACCGCCGGCGCCGAGCTCCTTCATCATCTCGTTGGCAACCTGCTCAGTGACGTGTGCCCAAATGTCGATCACCTTGTTGTACCGTTCGCCGTTCGTGATCAACCCCTCCGAATACTGTTTCTCGATCTCGATCACTTCGCGCTGCGCTTTCCCGATAAGTTCTTCCTTCTTACTCGGAATGTGCATATTATCGACGCAGATCGACAAACCGGCTCTCGTCGCATAGGTAAAGCCAATATCTTTGATCTTATCCAGAAACTCGACGGTGTCTCGATGACCAGTCTGTCGATAGACCGAATCAATGAGTTTCGTCATCTCCTTTTTGGTCATGAGCTTGTTCGCATTGGCGAACGGTAAACCTTGCGGAAGGATTTCTGACAGCAAGACACGGCCAACAGTTGTCTGCACCAGTGAACCCTCAAGACGCACCTTAATCCGCGCATGCTCTTCCATTTCTCTCGCATCATAGGCAATCCGAACTTCTTCAGGGGACCCAAACACCTTCCCCTCGCCCTTTGCGCCCAACCGCTCTTTCGTCAACCAATAGCAGCCCAACACCATATCCTGCGACGGCACCGCAATCGGCTTACCATTGGCCGGAGAAAGAATGTTGTTGATGGACATCATGAGAACCCGTGCTTCAACCTGCGCTTCAACGGATAGCGGGACGTGCACCGCCATCTGATCTCCATCGAAGTCCGCATTGAACGCGGCGCAGACGAGCGGATGCAATCGGATCGCCTTGCCCTCAACTAACACAGGATCGAAGGCCTGGATGCCCAACCGATGGAGCGTCGGGGCTCGATTCAGCAGTACAGGGTGCTCGCGAATCACTTCGTCCAATACATCCCAAACCTCTGGCCGCTCTTTTTCAACTAACCGCTTGGCACTCTTAATAGTAGTAGCCGCACCTCGGGCTTCCAACTTGTGAAAGATGAACGGCTTGAACAACTCAAGTGCCATCTTCTTCGGTAAACCACATTGATGGAGACGCAGCTCAGGACCGACAACAATGACGGTACGACCAGAGTAATCCACACGCTTCCCGAGTAGATTCTGCCGGAACCGTCCTTGCTTTCCCTTCAGCATGTCGCTCAACGATTTCAGTGGACGCTTGTTTGGACCACGAATCGCGCGCCCTCGGCGACCATTATCGAAGAGCGCATCCACAGCTTCCTGCAGCATCCGCATCTCGTTCCTGATGATGACGCCTGGCGCCTTCAACTCCATCAATCGTTTCAACCGATTATTTCGATTGATCACACGACGGTAGAGGTCGTTCAGATCAGATGTGGCAAATCGGCCTCCATCAAGCGGAACCAGGGGACGCAACTCCGGCGGCAGGACCGGAATGACATCCATGATCATCCATTCCGGCTTATTCCCAGACTTACGAAACGCCTCCAGTACCTTTAAGCGCTTGGCATACTTCTTCTTCATGGCTGCCGATGTCGACGCTTTTGACTTCACCTGCAATTCATCCCACAGCGCATTAATATCGATCTTCCTCAATAAGTCACGGATAGCCTCTGCACCGATTCCAACCTTAAACCCGCTCGACCCGAACTCAGATACAAGGGTCCGCAGCTTATCTTCCGGCACCAACTCTTTTTCCCCTAGGTCGGTTGAGCCTGGGTCCACACAGACATAACTCTCAAAGTAGAGAATTTTCTCGAGCTGCTTGAGGCTCATATCAAGCAGGGTTCCAATCCGACTCGGAACACCCTTCAGAAACCAAATATGGGCGACAGGCGCAGCCAATTCGATATGGCCCATCCGTTCACGTCGAACCTTCGACTGAATCACCTCGACGCCGCATTTGTCGCACACGATCCCTCGGTGCTTCATGCGCTTGTATTTCCCGCAATTGCACTCCCAATCCTTGGTAGGACCGAAGATCTTGGCACAAAACAGCCCGTCTTTTTCAGGCTTGAATGACCGATAGTTGATCGTTTCCGGTTTCTTGACTTCACCATACGACCAAGATCGGATCTTCTCGGGCGATGCGATGCGAATCCGCATCGCATCAAACGACACCGAATCCCGTTGCTTTTCAAACAGTGTATATACGCCTTCCAAGGTAGTGACCTCCTCTGATACCGGTCTTCAGCCGGCACACAAGCGGTTAGTCTTGCGTCTTAACCAGCTCAATATCGAGTCCCAAGCTCTGCAGTTCCTTCACCAACACATTGAACGACTCAGGCAACCCGGGCTCGAGGAACGGTTCACCTTTGACAATCGCTTCATACATGCGAGAGCGACCCGGCACATCGTCTGACTTGACGGTCAGGAATTCTTGAAGCGTTGATGCCGCCCCATATGCCTGTAGCGCCCAGACTTCCATTTCTCCAAGCCGCTGACCCCCAAATTGAGCCTTGCCGCCAAGAGGCTGCTGAGTCACGAGAGAATAGGGGCCGATCGATCGTGCGTGAATCTTGTCGTCCACCAGATGGTGGAGCTTCAGCACGTACATATACCCGATCGTGACCGGACTACTGAACGGCTCGCCCGTCTTGCCATCGATGAGCTGCGACTGGCCACTCACCGGCAGTTTGGCTTTTTTCAGCAGGTCCTTAATTTCCTTCTCGGACGCGCCATCGAAGACCGGACTGGCCACCTGGATGCCCAAGGCCTTAGCTGCCCATCCAAGGTGAGTCTCAAGAATTTGCCCGACGTTCATACGGGACGGCACACCCAGAGGATTCAATACGATTTCCACCGGGGTCCCATCCGGAAGATAGGGCATATCTTCTTCTGGTAACACTCGAGATACGACACCCTTATTGCCGTGTCGACCGGCCATTTTGTCTCCGACCTGAATCTTGCGCTTCATGGCGACGTAGACCTTAACAAGCTTGATGACACCAGGAGGCAGTTCATCACCTCGTTTTAAGCGCCCCACCTTTTCATCGTACAACGTCTGGAGAATTTCAATCTGCTCTTTCGCCCGTCGCTCAACATCTTCCAGCTCTTTTTGCTCGTCAGGATCACTCAGGAGGATGTGACGCACCGTGTCGTCTGGCAATCGTTTAAGAATCTCCGCCGTCATCTTACCCTTCTTCTTCAAGATAACGTCGCCACTCTCAGGGTCCATCAGATCACGTCCAACGACCTTCCCCAGCAAGAGCTTGCGAATCTTTTTCGTTTTTTCCTCATCAATGATCCGTAGCTCTTCATGGTGATCACGTTGCAACTTTATCTGATCGTCAGCCTCGATGCTCTTTGAACGCTCATCTTTGTCGAGTCCTTTGCGAGAGAAAATCTTGACGTCGACTACGATACCTTCCACTCCAGGAGGCACGGTCAACGATGTATCCTTCACATCGCCGGCCTTCTCACCAAAGATCGCACGGAGCAGTTTCTCTTCCGGGGTCAGCTGGGTTTCCCCTTTCGGCGTCACCTTTCCGACCAAAATATCGCCAGGCTTTACTTCGGCACCGATCCGGATAATCCCGCTCTCGTCCAAATTTCTCAGCGCCTCTTCTCCGACATTGGGAATATCGCGCGTGACATCTTCCTTCCCCAGCTTGGTATCCCGCGCTTCCACCTCGAACTCTTCGATATGGATCGACGTGAAGGCGTCTTCGCGGACCAGTTTTTCACTCAGCAATATGGCGTCCTCGAAGTTGTACCCACCCCAGGGCATGAACGCCACAAGGACATTCTTGCCCAACGCGAGCTCGCCATGATCAATGGCCGGTCCATCTCCAAGCACCTGCCCCTTCTTAACCGGCTGGCCAAGCCGAACCACTGGCGTCTGAGTAATACAGGTATTTTGGTTCGATCGCTGAAACTTGATCAAGTCATAGACGTCCAGCCCGGAATCCTTCCCCTTCTTCCCATCCTTCCCATCCTTCGAATCCTTCGAATCGGCCCGCACGACGATGCGGGTAGCATCGACGCTCTCCACGACCCCGGCCCGACGAGCCTGGATAACATACCCAGAATCTCGCGCGACCACCGCTTCCATCCCGGTCCCCACCAGAGGAGCCTCCGATGTGACCAACGGAACCGCCTGGCGCTGCATATTGGAACCCATCAGTGCACGATTGGCGTCGTCATGCTCCAAGAACGGCACGAGCGCGGTCGCCACGCTCACCACTTGCTTTGGCGACACGTCCATGTACTCAATCTTATCCGGGGCGGCCAGAACAAAGTCTCCACCGTGACGACACGAGACGGTTTCCGATACCAGCTTGGACGACCCATCCAATTTTGAGTTGGCTTGGGCGATGATGTATTTATCGCCCTCGATCGCCGAGAGAAACTCAATCTCATCAGTTACACGTCCCTTGACGACCTTCCGATATGGTGCCTCAATGAATCCGAACTGGTTGATCCGTGCATAAGTGGCCAGCGATGTAATCAAGCCGATATTAGGACCTTCCGGTGTCTCAATCGGGCAAATACGGCTGTAGTGAGACGGATGCACGTCTCGAACTTCGAACCCAGCCCGTTCCCTCGTGAGTCCTCCTGGGCCAAGAGCAGATAGACGCCGTTTATGTGTGATTTCAGCCAGGGGGTTCGTCTGATCCATAAATTGAGACAGCTGGCTGCTGCTGAAAAACTCCTTGACGGCCGCGACGACCGGCTTAGCATTGATCAAGTCGTGCGGTAGCACCGTTTCCATATCGAGAAGATTCATACGCTCTTTGATGCTCCGCTCCATCCGCACCAAGCCCAGTCGGAATTGATTTTCCAAGAGTTCACCGACGGATCGCACCCGGCGATTCCCCAAGTGATCAATATCGTCGATTTCCCCTTTGCCGATCTTCAGATTGACGATATAGCGGACGACTTCCACGATGTCCTGTGCGGTCAAGGTACGCTGCTCGAGCGGTAAGTCCAAACCGAGCTTCTTATTGAGCTTGAGCCGACCGACCGGAGACAAATCATAGCGCTTGGAATTCAGAAATAGATTGTCGAATAAGGCTCTGGCTGTATCCACCGACGGTGTCTCACCGGGACGGAGGCGACGGTATATTTCGACCATCGCTTCTTCTTTTGACCCGATCTTCTCCATCAACAAGGTATCAAGAATGACCGGCGTAGCAGTTGCCATATCCAGATAAATGACCTTGAATTCCTCAACATCGCTTTCAGTGATCTGCTCCACGATCTCGGCAGTCAATCGCTGATTTTTCTCCGCCAACACGCTCTTCTTCGAGTCAACCAATTCCGTAAGGGTGGCACGACCCACCAACTCCGCAGGCAACAAGGGAATCTCCTTCACTCCAGCAGCCTTCAGCTTGGCAATCATCCCCTTCGTCAGCCTGGCCCCCTCTCGTACCAAGATCTCTTTACCACTCTTATCCGTCACTTCAGCGGAACAGCGAAGTCCATGGTGGATTTCTGGATCCAGCTTGCGGAACATCTTCCCCTGGGACACGCGAATTTCTTCGACAGGGTAGTACATCTTCAGCAAGTCGTCGCTCGAAAAGCCGAAGGCCTTCAACAGAATAGTAGTCGGCATTTTCCGACGACGATCGATCCGCACATAAAGAATATCCCTGGCATCAAACTCGAAATCGAGCCATGAGCCCCGATACGGAATAATGCGGGCCGAATACAACACCTTGCCGCTGGCATGAGTCCTGCCCTTATCATGCGTAAACGACGCGCCCGGCGACCGGTGCAGCTGACTGACGACGACGCGCTCGGTCCCGTTGACGATAAATGTCCCGCGCTCGGTCATGAGCGGCAATTCACCGACATAGACTTCTTGCTCGCGTACATCGAGCACTTTCTTGCGCGGACCCTTATCTTCTTTATCTAACACCACCAGACGGACACGCAGCTTCAACGGAACCGCGTAGGTCATACCCTGCTCAAGACATTCTCGCTCGTCGTACTTTGGCGTCCCTAAGGTATAACTCGAAAACTCGAGCACGGCCGTGTTGTTATAATCTGGAATCGGAAACACGCTGGCCAAGGCCGCCTGCAATCCATGATCCTTCCGGCGCTCCGATTCGACCTCAAACTGCAAAAACTCTTCGTAGGAGCGCTTCTGTATTTCAATCAGATCCGGAATATCGATATTGGTTCGAATGCGAGAAAAATCTTTCCGCTCGACGAACTCCTGCAGAGTCGTTTCGGACATGCCTACTCCTCCACGCTGGTTGGCGGTGAACAGCAGTCACCGCTGACGACAGATTCCCGTAACATAGAGAGACCTCCGCCTTCGGCGAACACCAGAACAGCCGCAACTATGACGAACTCGCTTCCTTACTTGACTTCGACCTTGGCACCGCTTTCTTCGAGCTTCTTCTTCATCGTGTCGGCTTCTTCCTTAGCCACCCCAGTCTTGACTGGCTTCGGTGCACCCTCTACAAGGTCCTTGGCTTCCTTCAAACCGAGACTCGTCAACTCGCGAACCACCTTGATGATTTGGATCTTCTTGTCCGCCGGTACCGACGCGAGAATGACGTCGAATGCCGTCTGCTCTTCAGCAGGAGCCGCCGCCCCACCACCTGCAGCCGGCGCCGCTGCCATAGCAACCGGAGCCGCCGCTGTCACACCAAACCGCGTCTCTAACCCTTTCACTAATTCGGCCAGGTCGAGCACGCTCATTCCTTCGATCGCCTTAATCAATTCCTCTTGTGATAACTTTCCCTCTGTAGCTGGCATGTCCCCTTCTCCTTTCCGTTTATCCTGAATGGCTGCAATGACTCGTACAAACTTTGACAAGACCGCACTCAACGTATAGACGACTCCACGAATCGGCCCCTGCATGGCCGACAGCAACATCGCAATCAGCACTTCCTTCTTCGGCAGTTTCGCAACGGCTGCCAGTTCAGCCGGCTGGAGAATCTTGCCTTCCAGCACCCCGGCCGTGATGCGAATCTTCTGGTCCCGCTTTTCAGCACCGATGAAGTCCTTCAACACCTTGGTCGGCAACACCGGATCGTCGTACCCGATGACGACTCCGGTCGGTCCCTTGAGATGAACCGTGAGTCCGGCCAAGTCCGTCCCTTCGGCGGCACGCGCCGCAAGCGTATTCTTCACGATTCGATATTCTGCCTTTGCCCCGCGGAGCTGCTTGCGCAACTCGGTGACCTGATTGACCGGAAGTCCGACGCATTCCGTCAGGATAGCCAGCCGGGCGCGACCGAATTTTTCGGTCAACTCCGCCACTGCCGTAACTTTCTCTTCCTTCTTCATCGCTCCCTCTCTGGTCGCTATTCGTTATCCGCCCAATATCATCCGTCCAGCGAATCGCGAGGAACGATTCACGCTGAACGCGTGTCTCAACTCCACTGTTTGGTCAGCGTAACGGTATCCAATGTCACACCAGGCCCCATCGTGCTCGCAATCGTGGCACTCTTGAGATAACGCCCCTTACAGGAGGCAGGCTTTGCCTTGATGACGGATTCAATGATGGCCGAGGCATTGTCGTACAGCTTCGCAGTATCGAAGGACACTTTTCCGACCGGCACATGCACGATACCGGCTTTCTCAACCTTGAACTCTACACGCCCTTTCCGAATATCAGCGACCGCTTTCCCAACTTCGAAGGTCACGGTGCCGGTCTTAGGGTTCGGCATCAATCCGCGAGGTCCGAGCACTTTACCGAGCTTCCCGACCGAGGCCATAAGATCCGGCGTGGAAATCGCGCAATCGAACTCCATCCATCCGCCCTTGACTTTCTCCATCAAGTCGTCAGCCCCAACATAGTCAGCCCCGGCTTGTCGCGCCTCCTGCTCCTTTTCACCCTTGGCAAATACCAAGACGCGAACCTTTTTCCCTGTGCCGTGAGGAAGCGACGCCGTCCCTCGAACCAGCTGATCCGAGCGCTTCGGATCGATTCCCAGCCTCAGCGCAAGATCAACCGATTCGTCAAACTTCGCATAGGCTGATCGTTTCACGGCTTCAACGGCCTCGCGCAACCCATAGACACGCGGCTCAAGATTTTTGATCGCCGCATTCATTTTCTTTCCCATGACCAGACGCTCCTTCGATCTTGGCATTAGCCTTGAATAACGACACCCATACTACGGGCAGTACCTTCGATGATTTTCGTCGCCCCCTCCACATCAGCTGCATTCAGATCGGCCATCTTCTTCCGAGCAATTTCGTCCAGCTGTTGCCTGGTGATTTTCCCTACTTTATCTTTCTGCGGCACACCAGATCCCTTGATAATCCCAGCGGCCTTCTTGAGGAGGTCAGACGCCGGGGGAGTCTTCATGATAAAGCTAAAGGTACGGTCCTTGTAGACCGTAATGATGACAGGGATAATACTATCCCCGTCCTTCTGGGTCTTGGCATTGAACTGCTTACAAAACTCCATAATATTGACCCCATGTTGTCCCAAGGAGGGACCGACAGGAGGAGCCGGATTGGCCTTGCCAGCCGGAATTTGCAACTTGATCTGTGCCGAAACTTCTTTCGCCATGTCGCTCTCTTTCTCCTTCGCGATCGACACTCAACCTTCAGCCCTCACACGACTGAAGACCGACATCGACCGATCGGCTTAAATCCGTTCAACCTGCAAAAAGCCCAATTCCACAGGGGTCGACCGACCAAAAATGCTCACCATCACCTTCACCCGACTATGATCCTGATCGACCTCCTCAACCACCCCATTAAACCCAAGGAAAGGCCCATCGATAATGCGAACGTTATCGCTCTTAATGAACTTGACCTGCTCCCGAGGCTCGGCTTGACCCGCATCGACCTGCTTGAGCAAGGCCTCCACCTCATCACTGGTCAGAGGTGTCGGCACCGCGCCGCCCCCAACGAATCCAGTCACTTTTGGCGTCTCCTTGATCATCTGGACGGTGTTATCCCCCAACGGAGACTCCAACTCCACAAGGACGTAGCCCGGATAGAACTTTCGCCGAGAAGTCCGTCGCTTCCCGTCCTTAATTTCAATGACATCCTCTGTCGGAACGAGCACCTGCCCGAGCTTTTCAACAAGCCCCATTTGATTGGCACGCTCCATGAGGCTGGTCTTCACTCGCCCCTCAAAACCCGCGTACGTATGAATGACGTACCAGTTCTTTGTCATGCACCACCCTCATGCCTTCGATGAATTACCGCCAACTTCCCCAAATTCCTCTTCTCGCCAGATTTAGATGAATTTCGCAACCAACCATGAAAGGAATGAGTCAATGACGGATAAGTACAGAGACATTATAATACAAAACACGATCACCACCGTCGTTGACCCGATGGTTTCCGCGCGACTCGGAAAGGAAACCTTTTTTAGCTCTGCCCGCACGTCCGTCACGAACAGTCGAATCGTCTCTGTCATGCGCTTAAACATCTGTGACTCCGTTGCCTAATCACGTCAATCCGAATAACTGACTCACACCCATCACGCCCAATCTGCCAGCTCCGATTGCAAGGCCAATTGATGCTGCAATCCACTCCTATCTATTACCCACAAAAAACTTACAGGGCTCACCACACATCGAGCTCAATTCCGACAGCCCTCCGGATCGTGTACACGAGACTTGGCAGGGGCACTAGGATTTGAACCTAGACTCTCGGTTTTGGAGACCGATGTGCTACCATTGACACCATGCCCCTACTCGAACGCAAGGTCTGAGGCATCAGCCAATCGGCGAGGCACTCCACCCCGAACGATTCCATCATCCCTCTCGCCTCGGCCTATTTCACCTCTTTATGAGGCACGTGCTTGCGGCAAAACTTACAAAACTTGCTTCGCTCCAACCGATCCGGATCGTTCTTCTTGTTTTTCATGGTCGAGTAATTCCGCTGCTTGCAGAGCGTACAAGCCATGCTAATGATTTCACGCATCTCTTTCTCCTCGATACAAACCGACAAGATCGCAGCCAACACGCACTCTCGCGTTGACTTACTCCCTGTCCACTTGCTTCGCTACGCCAGAATTTCCGTCACGACCCCCGAACCCACAGTCTTGCCGCCCTCACGCACGGCAAACCGCAACCCCTGATCCATCGCGATCGGACTGATCAACTCCCCCGTCACACTGACATTGTCGCCCGGCATCACCATCTCGACCCCCGGATTCAACTGCACGATCCCCGTCACATCCGTCGTCCGGAAGTAGAACTGCGGCCGATACCCATTGAAGAACGGCGTGTGCCGCCCGCCCTCTTCTTTCGTCAACACATAAATCTCTGCCTTGAACTTCGTATGCGGCGTGATGGTCTTCGCTTTGCACAACACCATCCCTCGCTCCACGTCTTCTTTCTTCGTGCCCCGCAACAGCACCCCTACGTTGTCTCCCGCCTGCCCCTCATCCAACACCTTGCGGAACATCTCCACACCCGTCACGATCGTGGTCTGCGTCGGCCGAAGCCCCACAATCTCGATTTCATCGCCCACCTTCACAATGCCCCGCTCGCACCGCCCCGTGACGACCGTCCCGCGGCCACTGATGGTAAAGACGTCTTCAATCGGCATGAGAAACGGCTTGTCAATCGGCCGCTGCGGCGTCGGAATGTACGTATCCACCGCCTCCAACAGCTTCATGATGGACGGCACCCCCAATTCCCCGGGATCCGCCTCCATCGCCTTCAACGCACTCCCATGGATGATCGGGGTCTTGTCCCCCGGAAACCCATACTTGGTGAGCAACTCCCGCACTTCCAGCTCCACCAACTCCAACAACTCCTTGTCATCGACTTTGTCGGCCTTGTTCAAAAACACCACGATGTAGGGCACCCCTACCTGCCGGGCCAAGAGAATGTGCTCTCGTGTCTGCGGCATCGGCCCGTCCGCCGCACTGACCACCAGAATCGCCCCATCCATCTGCGCCGCACCGGTGATCATGTTCTTCACGTAATCCGCGTGCCCCGGACAATCCACGTGGGCATAATGGCGGTTATCCGTCTCATACTCAACGTGACTGATGGCGATCGTCATAATCTTGGTCGCATCCCGTCGCCCCTGGCTCTCACTGGCTTTCGCCACTTCGTCGTACGGGATGTACTTCGCCAGCCCCCGATCCGCACACACTTTCGTCAACGCCGCCGTCAACGTCGTCTTCCCATGGTCCACGTGCCCAATCGTCCCAATGTTCACGTGCGGCTTCTTCCGCTCGTATTTCGCCTTCGCCATAATGCCACCCCTTTGTCTAGAACACTGAAGGTGTCAACCCATCGCGCCCTACTGCTTCCACCCTAGATCAAACAAGCCCTGCATGGAGCCCACGACGCGGATCGAACGCGTGACCTCGTCCTTACCAAGGACGTGCTCTACCAACTGAGCTACGTGGGCATTCGACACGCCAGAGGTCATTCGTGAACCTAGCCCTCTCTCCACTACTAATAATTGATTGCCACCGCTCGCCAATTGACTCTTACCGCCCTAGCACCTTTTTCTTGGAGCGGGCGATGGGATTTGAACCCACGACAGCCAGCTTGGAAGGCTGGAACTCTACCACTGAGCTACGCCCGCCTTTTCCGCAATTTTCTCGATTCACGCATTCATCAATGCCAAACACCTGAAGCTTTTATCCGGCTCACTCTACATAAACGAAGCTCGCCGACCCACACAAGCGCGGTTTGGTGGGCAGGCAAGGATTCGAACCTTGGAAGACATAAGCCAGCAGATTTACAGTCTGCCCCCTTTGGCCACTTGGGTACCTGCCCGCGATACTTCATCGTTCTCGATCAATCAAATCCAGCACACAGAAGACGCGCTCACCGACCAACCGCTCAACAAAGACAAGCAGACCTACCCGTGCACAGCTTTCTTCCTCAATCCTCAAAGATTGATTCACTGAAGTGCTCGGACAGGCTAGGTTAGGAAATGCTGGATTCTATTGATGAACTTTCGTCATGTCAAGAGGGGAATTCGGCTCCGGTACTTTTTTTTAATTTATCTTTCCCTCGGCAGCCTAACAGGCAGATGCCGGAAATGCCCCAAGTGACGCTTCCAACTGCTCAACAAAATCATACTGAAAACCGAGGACTTGTTTCATTAAAACCACGGCTTCCCGTAGTGTGAGCTGTGACGGTTTCGCCAAATATCGCTTCTGGGCAAGACGTCGTTCTGCGGGATCTTCAGGGGCATAGTACCCTCGGAGCTCCACTTTCTCAAATGCCGTTTTGAGTCGCTGTATCCATCGATGAGCTTGTCCCCGCTCCTGAAACATGGATTTCCCGGTCTTGCGCTGTACCTCAAGCTGATTCCACACGGTCCAGCCAATGAAGACCGCCCATGTTTCATTCAGCGCTTCCCACGACTCGGCCTGCGTCAAGTAGCGCGACTCCATTTCATTCTGTCGCTGAACAATCGGCGCTATTTTCACTTCACTATAGCGACAGACTTGCTGCTCTCGGGCGAAGCCCAGCAGATCTTTTGAACGGCTACCGGCCTCACGAGATTGCTCCTCTATGAGACTGAGATAATCCATATACGCATGAAACAGTTCATGATAGAGCACCTCCAGTTCCTTGTGCGTCATCTGGGCAAGCGGCTTGAGAACCCTCCCCGCAGCGTTAAAGGACAACGACCGGTTCAGGACCATCCGATGCTCTCCGGGATGGTACTCGGCGGCGTAGGTCCGAAGATCATCGAACTCAAACTGAATAAAGTCCGGTGAGAGCGCCTTTAGAAACTTCGTAGGCAACCGGAGCCGTTCCGCGTCAGCGAGAAAACGCACCCACGTTTGGCCGGCACTGCCTTGCTGGTTCAGAGATTTGACGGATGCCTCGGCGAGAAAAGCTGGCCCAGACCAGCAGCACCACACTACGAGGAGCAATCGAATTGGGCGGTAGCTCATGCGGATAGAAAACAGGCGTGATACGTCACGATAACAAACTCAAATCAATAATAGGGGTCTCGTGTCATTCCCCAATCCTCGCGTCCGCCTTCCTCTACCAATGCGAGAGTATCAAGCAGGTCCGAGGACACATGGTCCAGAAACCGTGAGGGCTTCGACAGCAACATCCCGCTGGTCTTGTCGTACACATTGATGGGGTATGTCATAAATAAATGCCGTTTGGCTCGCGTAACGGCCACATAAAAAAGCCGCCGCTCTTCCTCCAGTTCATCATCGGCAAGAAAGGAATAGGCGGAAGGAAACCGACCGTCGACCACCCAGATCACAAAGACACACTGCCACTCCAACCCCTTCGCGGAATGAATCGTCGAGAGTACGAGCCGTTCATCATCGCGATCAGGCGCTTCGACATTCACCGCACTCCCGTCCGGCGGTTCCAACGCCAAATCGGCAAGAAATTCGTCGATGCCATGGTACCCTTCGGCAATCGTATGGAGATGGTCGAGATCCCTCGTGCGCTTAGGGTAATCGTCGTACTGGTCCTTGAGGAACGGGAGATAGTACTCGTAGATATGATTGACCTGTTCAGCCGGTTGCCGATCGTCCGATCCAGCTAGACTCTCCAGCGTGTTGGCCAAGTTCTTGAGACCCTGGCCGGAACGGCCGCTCACTCCGCGTAACACATCATATGGTCGCTCAGCTTTCACAATCGCAGCGAGCAAATCCTGGGCCTTCTTCGGCCCCACCCCTTCCACTAACAACAACACGCGATGCCAGCTCACCGTATCAAGCGGGTTCGCGACGACTCGCACATGGGCCAGCAGATCCTTGACATGAGCTGTTTCGATAAACTTCACTCCACCGCGTTTAATAAAGGGAAGCCCCTTGCGGGACAGCTCGATTTCCAAATCGAAGGAATGGAAGCTTGAGCGAAACAGGACCGCCACTTCGCTCAGCGATACCCCTTCTTCGCGAAGCTCAAGAATCTTCTGCGCAATGAATCGGGATTGTGCGTTTTCTCCAGCGGCTTCCACCAGCGCCGGCAACGGGCCATCGATCTTTCTAGTAAACAGGCGCTTCGTATACTTCTCAGCCGCTTCATCGATAATGCAGTTCGCGAGGTTCAAGATCGGCTGGGTGCTGCGATAATTTTCTTCAAGTTTATAAATCGTCGTGCCCGGGAACAGCACTGGGAAATCCATGATATTCTTGAAGGTCGCACCCCGGAACGCATAGATCGACTGTGAATCATCCCCAACCACCATCACATTCTGATGTGTCGTCGCCAGCTGACGGATGACTTCGGCCTGCAACCGGTTCGTATCTTGATACTCATCCACAAGGATATAGCGATACTGGCGGGAAATATGTGTGCGTGCCGTCTCGTCCAGCAACAACAACTGCCGCAGCATGACCAAGAGATCATCGTAGTCCAACAACTGCTTCTGTCGCTTCGCAGCTTGATAAGCCTTCTGCAATCGACCGAGATCTTCCGAATGATCCGAGAAGTGGCTGAACTCCTCCAGAATGATCTCGTCGAGACTGCGCAGCGTGTTCTCACTCTTGCTGATCATTTCCATGATCGTCCCCTTGCGGGGAAAGCGCTTATCCTTCTCGTTGAGACCCAGCTGCGATCGCACCAACGCGATCAAGTCTTCCGCATCGCCGCGATCCAGAATCGTGAACCCAGGTTCTATGCCGATCGACCGGCCATTGCGGCGCAATAGCATGTTCGCAACGGAGTGAAACGTCCCTCCACAAACCCGATGACTACTCGTCCCGATCAGATCGCCAGCACGTTCCAACATTTCCTGTGAAGACTTGCGCGTAAAGGTCAGCAAGAGAATGTTCGACGGATCAACGCCGGAGTCGATCAGATACGCGACGCGATAGACCAGCGTGCGCGTCTTGCCACTCCCAGCTCCCGCAATGACCAACGACGGCCCATCACCCGCCGTCACTGCTGCAAGCTGCTGTGGATTCAGCGCCGCCGCGTAGTCGATCGACAACTTGCGCGGCACGGCGTCCTCAGTAGGTCGCTTCAGCACATAGGCTTTGACGTCTCGTTCCATGAAGATATTCGAAGAGAGTAGCCGCTAATTTCGTTATTCAGAAAGGGTCGTTGTATACCACACTCAACTTCCCTTTCCTATCCACCTGAGACCATCATCCACAGCTGGTAGACCAACCATATGATGAAGGCGATCATAAGTAGCAAGAGGGCCACCGTGCCCCCGATGATACCGGCCACATAAAACCAATCAGCATGGGTTTCGCGATCCAGCTTCATGGCTGCGTCGCGAAACAGGGCAGCGTTTCTCGAATGACTCCGAAACCAGACCGAGAACAGATCTCCGACAATTGGAACGGCTCCGACCGTCCCGTTGATGAGCAGATTGAGACTCATGCGGGCCAGCACAATTCTGGGAAGCTGTAGGCGTGTCGCCAATCCAAGAATGATCGTGCCGATGAGATTGGCCAGAACATCACCGATGCCGGGAATCAGTCCGAGCAACGGGTCCAACCCGATGTACCACGACGTACCGGGAATCCTGATCGTGGTATCCATCACCTTGGCAAGCATGTCCGCAATGGTGATCAGATGCTCGCGCGTCTCATCACGCGGCAAGACCTGAACGCGAGGCTCCGACTCTGTATTTCGCACTGAGCTGAATTCCATTTGGAGAGCACTCTGATTCCGCAGGGCTCACTCTATCGGAAGGGGTGAAGGACGGCACCCGGTTCCAGAGCCAGCTGGCAATTAGCAAATAGCTGAAATCAATTGCACAGGACTTGCCGGCCCTGGTGGCCTCATCTCAGACGATACGTTAATGTGCGCGAAGAAATTCCAAGGTAAATCGGACTGGCGAGGGAAGTACAGCGGTTGCTACGCAATTTGTAGCAGAACCCTGATTTGAAATTCTTGTTCAAGCTTGGCCTTGATCAGCCTCATACAAGAACTTTGGGCCAACGTACCAAACACCTTCCAAGCCTAGCTCTTTACAATGCCTTGAGATTTCGACATCATACGTCTCAAGGTTGATTTGAGTTTCGGTCGAATTAGCCCAATCGATCCTACCTTCGTTGACCGCCGTGTCGGCTAGAGTCCTTGCTCGAGCACTGCTACTTGCAGTAAGACCAATATTTTGAAAGAACCCTCCTAAAAGTTCCTGTTTCCCAGTTTCATCCTCTCCAGTGTACGGGACATCAAGTAAGACGCTAATGGTTAACAAATACTGTTTCAACATTGGTGGAGCTCGTCTCTCAAATCCACTCTCAATCTATAGGTTAAACTCATGGAAATCGTACGCTCGAAGTCGAGAGCGGGCAAGAAATTGCCGAATCCTCCTCTTTGCTCCCCACGCAAGTCTCCGCTATAATCCCCGCTGCTCTTGAGCAAACTTATGGCCACCACTAATACTGCATACCAGGAACGACTCCGCCAGCTGGCCGAACTCATGCTCGCCGTATCGGGCGAGTCGGTCACGATGATGAAGCGCACTGCGCCTGAGCAGGCACTGAAGCTCAAGCGGCAGCAGGAGTGGGGCATCTACCTGGAATTCCTCAAGGTCATATTCAATCTCGCGGATCGGCTGGTGGCCCTGCACATTCCGCTCAAAGACCAGATGGAGTTTATGAACGGGCTGGAAGACGCTGTGACGCAACAGCTAAAGCACGCGTTAGAACCGGCCTTCGGAAACAATGCGGATCAGATGGAAATTGTCATGACGATCGGGACGACCGTGGCGGAGAGTCGGCAAGCCTACGAGCACTACAAGTTCCTGATCACCGAAGACTCCAAGACGAAGAACGAGATGTTCCGCGAGTTCGGCGACAAAGTCGCCGAGGCCCTCGGCACAGTCGGCAACGCGCGGCTCAGTTCCGCAGCGACGCTCTGCGCCAGCGCGGTCGTGCCGGCGCTCAGCGCAGTCCTGCAAGGACAGGCTCCTCCCTCTCAGGAACCGTCGCAGACTGTGCCTCCAGCCGTCGAGACATCGACGGAACAGAACAAGTCGACCGGCCAGGAAATCAAGCTTGTCAGCTTGATGTCGAGCGTGTCGGGCGAAGAAGTGGAGACCCGTTGGGGACTCCACCCCCGGTTCCGTGAGGACCTCACCACGTCCGAGCTTCAGCAACTCTCCAAACTCCTGAACCGGGTTGCAAAAATCCTTGGCGAACGTTATGCCGCCGTGGCATTCTCCAAAGACTGGGCCTCGTGGCATAAGGCCGGACACGCCTGATCGCAACCGGTGATCGTCCGTCATTGCCGATACTGATTACGTGATCTTGACCAAAGGAGTGTTTGTGGATTCTCCTAACGTAGAGCACCGTTCTCTCCCGCAGAACCTCAATCGTCTACCCGAACTGGCGCAGAATCTCTGGTGGAGCTGGACGTTGGAGGCTCGCCAGCTGTTCGAACTGATCGATCCGACTCTGTGGGCTCTCACACACCACAATCCCGTCAAACTCTTGTCTGATGTCACACCGGACCGGTTGGCACGCTTGGCTGAAGACCCGTCGTTTCTCCGCCAATACTCGGCGGTGTTCCGCCTGTTTGACGAATATCTGGCCAACAAGAAAAGTTGGGTCGGGACGCACCATGCGGATCTGACGAAGTCGACGATTGCGTACTTCTCGGCCGAATTTGGCTTGCATGCCTCCGTCCCCATTTATAGCGGTGGTCTCGGAATTTTGGCCGGAGACCATTGCAAGGAGGCGAGCGACATTGGCTTGCCATTCGTCGGAATCGGATTCATGTACCCGCAGGGATATTTCCGCCAGCGGATCACGCCGGAAGGGTGGCAAGAGGCGGCCTACGCTCCGTTCAACCGCGACGAATCTCCGGTTCATCTGGCCCTGACGCCGTCGGGCGAGCCCTGCCGGTTTGCCGTCGAGATGGGCAGCCGCCGGGTGACCGCGACTGTCTGGAAAGTGCTGGTGGGACGGATCTCGCTCTTCCTCATCGATACGGATGTGCCGGAAAACAGCCCGGAGGACCGTGCCCTCTCCGCCCGTCTCTACGGCGGGGACCAAGAAATGCGCCTCTGCCAGGAAATCTTGCTGGGTATCGGCGGCGTGCGCATGTTGCGCTCACTCAATATATCGCCATCGATCTGGCATGCCAACGAAGGTCACTCGGCCTTCCTGACATTGGAACGGGTACGCGAGTTTGTTCAAAAGGGGTCATCCCATGCGGAGGCCTGCGAGCTGGTCCGTCAGAGCACCGTCTTCACGACACACACCCCAGTGCCGGCCGGGCACGATGTCTTCCCGCACCATCTGATGGATCGATATTTTGCCGGCTATTGGGAACAACTGGACCTTTCGCGTGACGAGTTCCTCCGCCTCGGAGAAACTCCCGAGTCGCACGGACACGGCTTCAATATGACGGCCCTGGTCATGCGCCTGTCGGCCCACGTCAACGGCGTCAGCCGTGAACATGGCCGGGTCTCACGAGAGATGTGGCAACACTTCTGGCCGGGGTTGCCGACCGACCAGATCCCCATCCGCAGCGTGACCAACGGCATTCATGCGCCGACATGGATCTCGCCGGAGCTGCACCATCTGTACAGCAAGTCGCTCAGCCCAACCTGGACCCACACCTGCGATGATCCGGCCATGTGGCAGCGGGTGATGGACGTTCCCGACCACGAGCTATGGGTGGTCCGACAAACGATGAAGCGGAAACTGATGGGATTCATCCGAGAACGAGCCAGGGTCGGCTGGATGCATGGGCATCTTCAGCCGTCTCAAGTGCTCACACGCGGCACGCTCCTGGATCCCGAGGCCTTGACCATTGGCTTTGCCCGGCGGTTCGCGACGTACAAACGGGCGACCTTGCTCTTCCGAGACCTGGAACGGTTGAAGGCGCTCCTCCAAGACCGCTGGCGGCCGGTCCAACTCGTTTTCGCCGGCAAGGCCCACCCGGCCGATGAACCGGGGCGATACTTCATTCACGAGGTGCTGAACTTCTGCCATGACCACAAGTTGGGTGGTCGTATCGCCTTCCTTGAAGATTACGAGATGCATATGGCAAAGTACCTCGTCCAAGGTGTCGATATTTGGTTGAACACCCCTCGCTTTCCTCTGGAAGCCAGCGGCACCAGCGGCATGAAGGCTGCCCTGAACGGCGTGTTGAATCTGAGCGTCCTCGATGGCTGGTGGGTTGAAGGATATAATGGAGCCAACGGGTGGGGCATCCAGCCACTCAGCGAACAGGCCGACACACAGGCGCAGGATCATCATGATGCGGAACAGCTCTATCGCATATTGGAACAAGAGGTCGTGCCACTGTTCTATCAGCGCGATCGTGACGGAATTCCCCGGGGCTGGCTCCAAATGGTCAAAGAATGTATCCGCACCATCGCGCCCCAGTTCTGTACCACTCGCATGCTGAAGGACTATGTTGGGCTGATGTACCGCGCCGCCACGGTGCGGCCACCGACGACATGGTGACTCGGTTCGACGCAGCAGATCGCTCGCTGATACGCGACCAGGGCTTCACCCCGACTGCCATGACGCGTGTCATTGGCGCGCTCCTGCTGATTCTCAGCACAGCGCCTCTCCTTCCTGCATCGGCAGGAGCCCCTTCCACGGTCGAATCGAAAGCTGCGACCCTCTTCAAGGCCGGCGACTACCCCGAAGTGACCGCTCTCTACCGAGGTCTTCCACCGGACGTGACACCCTCGACCGCATTCCTCCGGCTCTCCTTGCTGAGCTATGTCCGACTTGGACGAACAGACGAAGCCCTGGCCATCTATGCGAAATTGAGCCAGACGGGCCAGCCCGCTGATGCTTCGCTGCTTCGCCCATTGGCACTCGGAGTGATTACCGGCCACGTTCGAGACCGAAAAGAGCACGTCCGCATTGCGGCCTACTCGGCCCTTGCCGAATTGGGCTTGCCTGAGACCTCGGCAATTTTGGAGGATGGCTTACTGGACACTTCGGTAGTCGTACGCGCGCGCGCCGCCGAGGCGATCGGAAAAGCCGGACTCGCGACGAAATCCGGCGCCGTGCGCCGCGCGTTGCGGGATGACATGCCGACCGTCCGTATCGCTGCGATGACGGCGCTCGGGGAAGCACAGGCCACCGACGTTCAGCAGCGGTTTCTGGATATCGCTCGGACTGAAGATGGGCCTGAGGCCATCTTCGCCTACGCCGCCCTGTTCAAACTGGGGCATACAGAAAAGCTGGACGATATCACCAGCGCCGCGACCCTGCCGGACCCAGAGACGAGGATGGCCGCGCTGGGGGTATTGGGGCGCCTCAAACGTCCGGCCAGCCTGGCGATCCTCTCCCAAGCTGTGTATGATCCTGATCCATCGGTGCGCGCGTTCGCTGCCGGAGCACTGGGAGAATTTGGCTCCGCTAACGGCGCAGCTCCGCTCACCCACGCAATCGGGGACGAGATGGCGATGGTTCGTGGTGTCGCTGCGGCAAGTCTTGGAAAGCTTGGCATCAAGGAGAACCGGCCCTTGCTGCTAGCACTCACGAGAGACCCGAATAGTCATGTCCGTGCCAACGCCACAGAGGGATTGATTCGCCTGGGCGATCCCTCCGCCCTCACGCTGGCCACAGAGTTGGCTCGGCATTCCGACCCTTCAATCCGTGGTGCAGCAGCACAGGCCTTGAGTGCCTCCGCCGAGAAAGACGCTTTGGCGGTTCTCCAGACGCTCTTACAGGATCAGCAGCCACTTCCTCGCCTAATGGCCGCCAAGGGATTGCGGAAAAGCAGCGAGAGCGCCATCCCGCTGTTGGTAAAGAGTTTACAAGACTCGGATGAGGCCGTGCGTATTGCGAGTGCCAACAGCCTACTCCAACAGTTGACCCGGTTAAGTTCATCCAAACGACGCCACTAACCGAGGGCCGCTATGGTTAAATTTTTCGCTGTTGTCTTGCTGCTCGTTGGAGCATTCGGAGCGGGCTACTATCTCGGACAACGACCCGTCGGGACGCTTCAGCGAACAGTCGCAGAGCTTCAACAGTCGTTGAAAGATGTATCCAGAAATGTGTTGGACACGACACTCGGGATCGAACGTGATCTCCGCAAGCGTCAAGGACTCGTGGACGCGAAGTCTCGATTAGTCCAGGCGAAGGCGCACCTCGTCGATCGCAATTTCGGCGACGCAGCGAAAGAATTGGCCGAAGCCGTCGCTGCCGTGGAAGCCGCCGCGAAGGGAGTCAAATCCGATACCGCAACCAATCCCCTCCGGGACATGGCCGGATCGCTGCGGGAGGTGAAGTCGGAAATTGTGGCGGGGAAACAAGTGTCGATGAAAAAGCTGGATGAACTCCAGCAGAGAATGGATCAAATCTTGAACAACTAACTCAGGCGTTGGCCGGTTGAGAGATCGGTGGCTTCTTCCACTTGGCCAGAATTCGCTCCACCCGCATCTTAACCACCATATCGGAATCCTTGAGCAAGGGCTTCATCGCCTCGCGGCCCCGCTCGTCACCGATCGACTCCAGCGCGGCGGCAGCCGTCAACCGCGTAAACCAATCTTTATCACCGAGCATCCCGATCAGGGGATCAATGGCCTCACCGCTCTTGATCCGCCCCAACGCAAGGACGGCGCACTTACGGACATTTTCGTCCTTATCACGAAGGGCACCGATCAGCCTCTCGACGGACGGTTCACCCAGTACGACCAAGGCATCAATAGCATCGTCTTTAAACTCATCGTTCCGAAGCTGAAGCATCAAGGGATCAAGGACCCGTTCGTCACGGATTTTCCCGAGCGCAGCAATCGCGTATTTCCGTACCTCCCAGTCGCGGAGCAATTTGAGAAGAGTCTCGACGGCAGGAGAGCCTACCTGCCCCATCGCCTCAATGGCGACCTCTCGAACCTGCCAATCACCGTCGCGTAGCGCGCGGGCCAGCGGCTCGACACACCGCTCATCACCCATCTCGCCCAAAGTAATCACCGCTTCGCGGCGGACCACCCAGTCAGGATCACTCAGCAGATCGACCTGAATGTCGATCTCGTCCTTGACCTGCTCTTCATCAAGGGCGACAGTACCTGAACTAATCGCCCCCTCGTCGACAGCGGAAGAACCAGCCGGCATCTGATCGGCTACACCACCGGCGAGCGGCTCGTCACCAACTTGCTGGGTGAGAGGGTTGATGCCCTGGGGGGGATGTTTTGGTTCTTCTTCCATGGAATCAGAGCCTGGCACAACTGTCACCGCAAAAAGACTAGGCTGATGCAGAGGTGGCAGCCGCGCCTTTGCTTCCGGCCGCTCGTTTCTTCCGCTGCACAAGTGCCCGCCGTTTACGCTGTTCTCTCTTCAATCGTTTCTTCAGTGACCGGAGAGCGGTGCCCCCCTCCGGGTTGCCTTGATCGGTCAGCTTTGCGCCGATCTTCTTCTTCAACTTCACTTCATCCGGTTCCGCTGCGCGCTTCTTGGCCATCGCTCCATGCCTCCCCTTCGATAAACTCACGTATTGTCAGCTACTGACGGGAACGATGCAGTCTAGTGGAGAGCTTTGCACACTGTCAACCTGGATGAGACCAGTATGGTCATCATCGCGCGTATACAATAGCAGTAGTGCGGGGCCGACAAACCAGCGGGCCGGGAGGTCCGCTGGTGGTAATCAGCCAGATAGACTTTAGTTAAGGACCAACGAGGCGACCGGAGTGCCGGCAGGATGAGTGACCGCGAGCATGGCAACAGCCCAGCGATTCCGCCTTGCAATCCAGAGATCGCCAAGGAAATTTCTAGCCGGAGAAGCCATCCCAGGCGACGCCCGATGTGTCCACGGCTGCGCACCAACAAGAAGCGAGGCAGCTCGGTCTGAGAATTGTTCTGACAACAGCATCAGCTCCGGGCGGCGTTCGCCGACAATCTCAACCTGCACATAGGCCACCCCTTTGTGCTCCACACCCAACTGGACAGCCGCACCATGGGAAAGGTCGAGAATCCGCCCTTTCTCATAAGGACCCCGGTCTGTGATCCGGACATAGAGATGCTTGCCATTCGTCAAATTCACCACACGCACCACGCTGCCGAGAGGCATGGTCCGATGGGCAGCCGTCAGCGCTTCCATATCGAACAACTCGCCGTTCGCCGCTTGTCTGCCATGAAATTGTTCACCGTACCACGAAGCGACTCCTCGATCTTTGATCCCAATATCCAATTGCATATCCCCTTTGGGAACCCACGAGCAGGCCCCCAATGATAAGCATAGGAGTATCGCAAAGGATGTAGACGACGACGAAAGCCGGCTGTGATGAAGCTCAGTCTGCATGCTGGGTATCGCCTCCCTCCTGATGGTAACCCTATGGTAACAACGAGACCACTGGTCGATTCAGGGTATAAAAGGTATGGGACTTCGACAATACCGACTGGAGTATCGGCTCCCCCACTTCCGTATGGAGCTCCTCTCTGTGAGCGAGAGGATGACTGTGGGGAAAATTCAACGGATAGGCTTCTACCACAACTATATAAACGAGCCAGGATTTAAATTCAACACCTGTGTAGATCATACGGATCCGGAAACGACAGGGAGACATCGTTGAGCGATCACGCTCCCGACATTGCGTAGATGACCCATCAGGCTTGATACTCATCCTACTACCCCTATATTGACTGCCTTGAACGGAGTGAGTAAGATCCTCCTTCAAGGAATATGGTGTAGTTTCGAGAGCGGTGCCACTCCACTCTCCCCAATTGTTCACACCGATACCACATTCGTGATCGACGTTCACAACATCACCAAGCGCTACGGGCATCATACCGCCATTGATCGCGTCACCTTCTCGGTGGCCAAAGGCGAGGTGCTGGCGTTCCTTGGTCCCAACGGTGCGGGCAAAACAACCACCATGCGGATCTTAACGTGCTTCATGCCGGCGACCGAGGGCACGGCACGAGTGGCGGGGTTTGATTGCGCCGACCAGCCATTGGAGGTGAAACGCCAAATCGGCTACCTGCCGGAAACACCGCCGGTCTATCAAGAACTCACGGTGGCGGAATATCTGACTTTTGTCGGCCGACTCCGTGGAATCACGGGACCGAAACTCTCGTCAGCGCTCGACCAATCGATTGGACGCCTCGAGCTGGGCTCCGTCCGCCATCGGCTGATCGGCAACCTATCCCGCGGCTATCGTCAGCGCGTGGGGCTGGCGCAAGCGCTCTTACACGATCCCCCGGTGTTGATCCTTGACGAACCAACGGTCGGCCTTGACCCCAAACAGATCATTGAAATCCGAGAGCTCATCAAGAGCCTGGCCGGCTCGCATTCCGTGATTCTCAGCACCCATATCCTTCCGGAAGCGACTGCAGTCTGCCAACGAGTTGTCATCATCAATAAAGGCCGTATCGTTGCGGAAGATACCCCAGAGCAGCTATCGGCCCGATTGCGTCAATCGGAGAAAGTTTCGATTACCCTCAAGACCTGCCCAGTTGACTGCGAGATGAAACTTCGCGCGATTCCCGGCGTTCTCAATGTTTTTCCCGGACAGGCAGGAGGGAGCTTTCTTCTCGAATGCGAGCTGGGCCGTGATCTGCGGGACGAGATCGCACGCGTAGCCGTCTTGAGCCAGTGGGGATTGCTTGAGCTCCGCACTGTGTCGATGACATTGGAAGACGTCTTCCTCCAGCTCACGCGCCACGAAGACCACCTCTCCGAACCGCCTGAGGCCGCCGTCAGCATGGTCGTAGCCGAAAAGACAGAGGCGTAGCCTACTATGACACCAGTGCAGGCCATCATCGCCAAAGAACTGCGCGGTTACTTCGTCTCTCCCATTGTCTATGTGGTCGGCGCGGTCTTTCTGTTCATCTTCGGGCTGCTCTCCTACCTCTACGTTGGTTTCGCCGGGGCGCAAGCCATCCAATTGATGCAGATGCAGCAGGGGGGAATGGCCCAAATCAACTTGAACGATCTGGTCTTCCGAAATCTGTTCGCGAGCATGCGGATCGTCCTCGTGATTATTCTGCCCATCCTGACCATGCGGTTATTCGCGGAAGAGCGCAAGCTGCGGACTTTTGAGTTCTTGATGACCTCGCCGATCAGAATCCATGAAATCGTCGTCGGCAAATTCGTCAGCGTGTTCCTGATCTATCTCGGCCTCGTCGGGCTCACCGTATTGGTCCCCACGGTGCTGATGCTGTTCAGCGACTTCGACTGGAATCCCATCTGGACCGGCTATCTGGGCATGGTGCTGCTGGGAGCCCTGTTTCTTTCCGTGGGCCTGTTTGCCTCAGCGCTGACGGAAAATCAAATCGTCGCCGCCTTTGTGAGCTTCGGCCTACTCCTGACCATCTGGTTGATCGCCGGATTGGGAGGCTTATTCGGAGATACTACTGCAGGCCGCGTCATCACGTATGTGTCATACATGGAACATTATGAGCGTCTGGTGCGGGGATTGATCGACACAAGCGATCTCCTGTACTTCGGAAGCGGATTGGCGCTCATGCTGTTCCTCACGCATCGGGTCGTGGAGTCGACACGCTGGAAATGAGCCTCAAGTCCTTTCCTCTCGGTATTCTCGGAGTCGTGCTCAGCCTCGGCGGCATGATCACGTACAGTCTTCGCCCTGACTGGCTGTGGGCCGTCACGATCGCGGAAGGGCTGGCGCTGGCCTGCCTCATCCTATTCTTCGTTTTCCATTTTGAGGCAGTCAAGGCGTTCTCCGGCCGACGCTCGACGAGGATGGGGCTGAACAGCTTTCTGATGATCGTATTGTTCACCAGCATCTTAATCATTGTGAACTTTCTGGCCTCTCGACACTCGATACGTTGGGACCTATCGGAAAGTCAGAATTTTACGCTCGCCCCACAAACTCACCGCGTGCTTCGCGGCCTGCCCCACGATATTAAAATTACCGTCTTCACGAGAGAAAAAGATCCCGGCTATCAAGTATTCAAGGAACGGCTGGAGAGTTATCGGCAAGCGTCTCCCAAGCTCAGCATAGAATTCATCGACCCGGAGAAACAGCCGAAGATCGCCCAGAGCTATGGAATCTTCCGAACCGATACCGCCATTTTCGAGAGCAATGGCCAGACAATCCGCGTCACCTCTCCCTCAGAAGTTGAGCTGACCGGTGCGCTGATCCGCATTTCCAAGGATGCCAAGAAACGCATCGTCTTCGTCGAAGGCCACAGCGAATTGAATGTCGAAGACAAGGACCGCAATGGGCTCTCTGCTGCCAAAGAAGCGCTCATCCGACAGGGCTATGAGGTCGGCACGCTCTCGCTCCTCAAGGAATCAGCCGTGCCGGATCATACCGCTGTACTGGTAGTGGCAGGCCCCCGCCGCGCCGTGATGAAAGACGAGCAGGATCGTATTCATGCCTACGTCGAGAAGGGCGGCCATCTCTTGGTCATGGCCGATCCCGACACACAGACTGGACTAGAATCATTACTCGCCCATTGGGGACTGGGTCTAGGGTCGGGGGTGTTGGTTGATCTGCAAGATCGATTGGCCCAGGGAGATCTCACCGCGCTGTTGGTCAGAACGTTTACCGAGCATGAGATCACGCAAGACCTCAACTCCGCCGTGCTGTTACCGCTATCCCGGCACGTGACGTTCGACGAGCAGATCGGGAAAGACTGGGACTTTGTGCCGCTGGCCCGTACCTCGCCAAACAGCTGGGCTGAAATGAACATGCAAGGCCGGGTCGTGAGCCTGAACGAAAAGGAAGACGTGAAAGGACCGCTGCCTATGGCGGCCGCGCTGGCACCGAAGAAAGCCCCGGAGGAGGGCACACCCCGACCCGCCATCGTGGTCATCGGAAACTCTACCTTCGTCTCCAACGCCTTTTTTAATTTCCCCGGCAACAGTGACTTTTTCCTCCACACAACCGGTTGGCTGGCCGAGGAACGGGACTTGATTTCCATCGCACCACGAGAACCGGCATTGCACCCGTTCACACCCAACCCCACCCAAGAACGGGCACTGATTTACATCCAGGTTGTGTTCCTTCCATTCGTGACGCTGCTTACCGGCATCATCGTGTGGAGAAAACGACGGCGTCTCTAGCCTATGACTCGCTACTGGCCGACTCTCCTCATGTTTCTTGTACTGGCTGGCCTAGGAGGCTATCTCTATCTCATGGAGCTTCCCGCCCAGCAGCGAGAAGAAAAACAGGAGCGCGCACAGAAACAAGTCCTGCCCTTCCCCGAAACCGCTATCACCGGACTCAGGATCACCACCGCGCAGGGGCCTATCGAATTAAAGCTGGGAGAACCTGGTAAATGGTCGATCGTGGCTCCGCTTCAAACGGATGCCGATCATCGCGAAGTGCAGGCGCTGATTCGAGCGCTCGTGACAGGAACCGTCACCAGAACTGTCGAGGAGCAGGCGACACAGCTGGCGGCCTTCGGGCTTGAACAGCCGGTGACCACCCTCACCGTCACGGCCGGGGTACAACACGAGACAATTTCAATCGGCGACAGTGGTCCGCTATCCAATACTCTCTATGTGCTTCGGGAATCGGACCGGAGCGTGTTACTGACCAACCTGGCGCCGAAGGACTTCATTAACAAGTCCTTGATGGCATTCCGCCGAAAAGAGCTCTTGCGATTTGTCCAGAATGATATCGAACGGGTCCGCCTGACTTATGCCACCACCGAAGTCGTGCTCTACAACATGGCCAAGGATAAGCCGAAGCCGTCGTGGAAGATCCGTTATCCCATCGAAGCCGAAGCCGACCAGAACGAAGTCCGCTCGTTGATGTTTCGGTTGGAAGATCTGAAAGCACTCGGCATCATCGATCCCGGTCCTGAACGAGACAGCGTGGCCAAGACTCTGACGACCCCCAAGCTGAAAATCACGCTGCATACGGCAACCGGTGACCAGTCCGTCCGGCTGTATCAACCGGACCCCCAGAGCGGAGAAGCCATTGCGGAGACCACCGCCGACGGCCCGCTCTATCGCATCAACCCCGTACTGATCAGAGATCTCACGAAAGAACTCTTCACGCTCCAGGACAAACGGCTGCTCGGCCTCGACTACACCGACATCGCCATGTTGTCGGTAAAGACAAGAGAGCATCAGTATGTTTTGATCAACCAGACCGGTGAATGGCTGCTTGAAGATCAGCCCACCGTGAAGATTAGCCAAGAAGCGGCAGATCTGTTTGTCAGTCGGGTCGCGAATCTTCCAGCGGAAGAACGTGTCATGAAACAATCCGCACCACTGGCCCCCTATGGGCTACTTGCGCCCGCCGCAGAATTTGTGGCGACGGGCAAGGACGGCCAGACCATAGGGAAGCTGACCCTCGGCAACAAGGCAGGCAATCTTCTCTATGCCACCGGCCAACGTCTGCAGGGGGTCTTTCAGGTCCGCCCGGATCTCCTCACCCAGATTCCTTCCAAGGCCGAGCTCCTCGCCAAATCGCAGGGCACTTCACAAACCAGGCACTGACCGCTCAACGCGCAGAGATGTCCCAAACACTCGCGCTGACCGACACTGGTGGTTCCACCGCCATGCACTCATACGTTCACCAACCAACCTCTTCTCCCCACAATGACGGCAAACCCTTACCTATGTAGGGCTCGACCGAATGCGACCCCTCTCGTAGGATCAGTACCTACAGTTCGTGTTCATAAGCATGATCCGGTCCATCACTCCTCTATTTAGAAGAAAGTGATCGGGGATATATGAAACGGAACCTCATCTTCACAAGACAGTGGCTCGTCACCGCCCTATTCCTTGTCATCGGCTTAAGTTCTTATGGCTGCGCGGACACTGCGTCGGTTTCGGAAGACGTCGCAGCACCCTTGGCTAGCCTCACGATCACCCCCGGGGCTCTCCAGCCGGCGTTTTTTGCCAATACCACGAACTACGCGGTCAACGCGCCGACCTCTGCAACCAGCGTCACCGTGACCGCTGTCCCCAAGGACAAGACGGCAATAGTCACGATCGATGGGTTCGTGACCTCGCAACGGTCTGTGACCCTAGGCTCTCCGGGGTCGACCACGACCATCCTCATTGTGGTGGAAACACAGACCGGACTTGAGACCACCTATACCGTCACGGTTACGAGACTCCTATCGAGCGATAACAATCTGTCGGCCTTGAGCGTTAAAGTAGGCACCACGAGTCAGACATTACTTCCCGACTTCGATGCGAACATCCAGGACTACACGGTAAATGTGCCGGATGCTAACGCCGGAAGCGTAACTGTCTCTGCAACCAAGTCGGATCTGAATGCCACTATCGTGATCAATGGACAGGGAACCAGCTCAGGTCAAGCAATCATTCTAATTGGTGTACCAGGAACAACCACTCTTGTAACAATAGAAGTGACTGCACCAAATGGCAGTAAGAAGACCTACCGCATCACGGTGAACCATCTCTCCGGCGATAACAATCTGTCGGCGTTGACGGTGAAATTGGACCCTTCAGGCACCAACCTTATCAATAATTTTGATCCCAACACGACGAGTTATACAGTGGATGTGGCAAGCACCGTCACCAGCGTGGAGGTCTCCGCGACCAAGTCCGATCCGAATGCCGTCCTCTCTGGCTCAATCGCCGACCCTGGAGCGGGGCAAGCAACCGGCCAAACAACCATTCCGCTGAACGGAGCAGGAACACCCACGTTGGTATCGATCACCGTGACCCCACCAAATGGCGACTTTAAGACCTACACCATTACCGTCAACCGACGACTTTCTGACAATAACAATCTGTCGGCGTTGACGGTGAAATTGGACCCTTCAGGCACCAACCTTATCAATAATTTTGATCCCAACACGACGAGTTATACAGTGGATGTGGCAAGCACCGTCACCAGCGTGGAGGTCTCCGCGACCAAGTCCGATCCGAATGCCGTCCTCTCTGGCTCAATCGCCGACCCTGGAGCGGGGCAAGCAACCGGCCAAACAACCATTCCGCTGAACGGAGCAGGAACACCCACGTTGGTATCGATCACCGTGACCCCACCAAATGGCGACTTTAAGACCTACACCATTACCGTCAACCAGGCGCCATAGGTTACTGCAAATCGTTCTGCTCCTCTGTAGCCCCTTGCGCCCAACAATCCACGCGGCATCACTCTGACTTCTCACTTGAAATCCGGTCCTCGAATATATTCCCCCCTCTCGCATCCCCGTCTGACCTCATCTCGATCTGGAACCTTGACCTCACCGTAGGAGGGTCCATAAGTACCTGTCCTATTTCCCCTATACCAAAGTAGGGGTAGACCAACCTTTTGCAGTTTCGTATTATTCACCCCTTTATATTGAGGTTCACACTGATGGACCTACCACATCACGCCTCTAGAGAAAGAGACCACATCACCATGATGCGTACCCTGACCGTCGTGAGACAGTATCTCGCTGCCGCGTTCCTCATTGTGATCGGCTTGATCGCCTATGGCTGTGGCGACTCAGCGACCGTGAATCCAGAGGCAGCACTTGGCAGCCTGAAGGTCAATAACGGCCCCGCTGAGGCAACACTAGAGCCATCTTTCAACCCTGCCACAACGAGCTATACCGTCAATCTTTCCAACAACGTCACGAGAGTGACCATTACCGCACAACCGGGCGTGGCCGGGGACACTGTGACGATCGATGGCCAGACAACGGGGAGCAGGGAAATCGACTTGGGCCCGACAGTGCGAACACTGTCGACGAAGGATGTGCGTATCGACGTGTCAAACCCACCCAGCAGTTCCAGAACCTACACCATCGAGTTCAAGAGAGCAGGCTTAGATGGAAACAATTCGCTACGGAGCTTAACCGTTTCGCCAGAAACCCCACCCATCGCATTCAATAAGGACACACTCATCTATACCGTCAGTGTCCTCAATAGCGTCGACAGGGTCACGGTCACACCCACGTTAGACGACCCTGCTGCTGCGACGATGACGGTGAACGGGCAATCTGCGATTTCTGCCCAGGCCCGTACCATCACCCTCAGTGGCCCCAGCCAAACCACTACCATCCCAATCGTCGTGACTGCGCAGAACAGCGACCAGAGAATCTATACGGTGAACGTCATTCGTGCCGCACTTGGTGGGAACAATAACCTGTCGGGCTTGACCGTTTCACCGGGCCCCTTAGACGGTCCCTTCAATGCCAACGACCTGAGCTACACGGTGAACGTGGCAAGCACCGTGACCAGCGTGACCGTCACACCGAGACTGCAAGCCCCCATCGCCGACCCTACCGCGACCCTGACCGTTACGTCGAACGGCCCCCAGCCGATCACGACCTCCGGACAGGCTCGAACCATTAGATTGCGCGATGCTGGGTTGAGCACCACCATCAATATCCTGGTGAGGGCACCGAATGGGAGCCAAAAGCCATACACCATCACCGTAGACCGAGCGGCACCTCCCCCGCCCTCGGGAAACAACAATCTGTCGGCGTTGACGGTGAGGCTGAGTACCTCAAGCCCTAACCTGATTAGTTTTAGTCCGATTACCACGAGCTACACGGTGGATGTGGGGAGCGGCGTAGGCACCATTACCGTCACGCCGGGACTGCAAGCCCCCATCGCCGACCCCGCTGCGACCCTGGCCGTTACGTCGAACGGGCCCGGGCCGATCACGACCTCCGGACAGTCTCGAACCATTCCGTTGCGTGCTGCTGGGTTGAGCACTACCATCAATATCGTGGTGAGGGCACCGAATGGCAGCGAAAAGCCATACACCATCACCGTAGACCGAGAGGCGCCTCCCCCGCCCTCGGGGAACAATAATCTGTCAGCGTTGACGGTGACACCTCCTGGTACCCCTCTTCCTGGCTTTAATTCAAGCACCTTGACGTACACAGTGAACGTCGGAGGCGACGTCCAGAACGTGACCGTGACTGCGACGCTTCAGGCTACCGCTGCAAGCATGATAATCAATGGAACAGGCACCAGCTCAGGCGTAGCAAGCGCCCCCATCACTCTTGGAGGACCAGGATCGAGCACAGGCATTTCCATTCTCGTAATCGCCCCGAATGGAAGCACGAAAACCTACACCGTTACTGTGAACAAGAGGCCGCCTGCCCCGGACTTGATAGAGGCGGATGACACCTGTAAACTTGATGACACCATTGGTGGTGACCCTACTCAGTGCCTTCCTGGCACTTCTCGAGAGGACAACATTACCAACCGTGCGACACCCACGTTTAGCATGCTCCTCCCGTCTGGACCAGGGCCCAGCCTCTTCGTGGATGGAAGCACCGTCGCTTCGGAATTTGACCAGAGCGCCAACACCCTTAAGCCGACGACACCGCTGCCTGACGGGCCCCACTCAATTAGATACACGGTGACCAATTCGGCTGGTCTTGTGTCCGCCCAGAGTGACCCCTTGGAGGTGACCATCGACACCACAGCCCCGGGGAATTAATAGCCCTGGGGCACGGTGTTGGCCACACCGATAGCGTGACTGTTTCGGCAACAACTAACTGCGACGCGCCAGTTTTACCCGTCTCGATCTGACGTCTTGACCTCATTGGTCGGATTGGCTATATCTGTAACTCCTGCTTCGCCTCAGTAGACACTCAACCCTCTCGTCGTTTCCACATGAGCGTTTGGGTTCGCCAGAGCACACAGGTTCATCACGTCACGCATCAAGAGAAAGTGACCGCCTCATGATGGGACGCCCGTTCACCATTGCTGTGCAATACCTTGCCTCTTTCTTCATCCTCATGATGGGGTTGAATCTGTACGGCTGCTCTGACTCGGCGTCAGTATCAAATGAAGCTCAAGTACCACTCGCCAGCTTGACGATCACCCCCCCAGGTGTCCTTCAACCGGCGTTTTCAAGCAATACCACGAGCTATGCCGCCGAAGTGCCCAAGACTGTCGCCAGCGTAACCGTGACGGCCAGTCCTCAGGACATCACGGCAACAATGACAATCAATGAGGTCTCAACCGTTGCAGGGCAGGGACGTTCCATACCGTTAGGTCCACCGGGATCCCCCGTAACGATCACCATCACCGTGTCGTCACAGACAGGCTCGGAGAGTACCTATACCGTCACTATCACAAGACTCTTATCAAGCGACAACAACCTGTCCGCCTTGACTGTCACCCCCGGCATCCTGGCTCCGACCTTCACTTCCGGCACACTCAACTACACGGTTGACGTGGCTACCGGTGTCACCAGTGTCACCGTCGCCGCGACCAAGGCGGATCCGGATGCCGTGATTTCGGGTGATATGCCCAACGACGGGCGGGCGACCATTCAGCTGAGCGGCCCTGGGACTACCACCCAGGTGACGATCACGGTGACGGCCCCGAATGGAAACAGCAAGACCTACCGCGTGACCGTCGATCGTGCCGCGTCGAGTAACAACAATCTGTCTGCCTTGAGCGTGACACCAGGCACCTTGGCTCCTGCCTTTGCTCCGAACCAGCTGTCCTACACCGTGGACGTAGCCACCGGTGTCACCAGCGTCACCGTCACCGCGACCAAGGCGGATCCGAATGCCGTGATATCGGGTGATGTACCCAACGACGGGCAGGCGACCATTCAGCTGAGCGGCCCTGGGACTACCACCCAGGTGACGATCACGGTGACGGCTCCAAATGGAAACAGCAAGACCTACCGCGTGACCATCGATCGTGCCGCGTCGAGCAACAACAATCTGTCAGCCTTGAGCGTGACACCAGGCACCTTGGCTCCTGCCTTTGCTCCGAACCAGCTGCCCTACACCGTAGACGTAGCCACCGGTGTCTCCAGTCTCACCATCACTGCGACGGTTCAGGATTCAAATGCCAGCTTGATGATCAATGGACAAGGAATCAGCTCCGGTCAACCACGCGAGATTTCTCCGTTGGCGCCCCCAGGGTCGGACACGCTCATTACCATCCTTGTGCGAGCGCCCAGTGGAGCTGAAAAAACCTACACGGTCACCGTGAAACGACCGCTACCCTCGAGCGATGCCACGCTCTCGGTCTTGACTGTGAGCGCAGGCACCTTGAATCCCGGCTTTGCCGCTGGGACACTGAATTATACGGTCAATGTCCCGGCCAGTGTCGACAGCATGACGGTAGCCGCGACCAAGTCTGATCCGAATGCGGTGATGTCCTCACCTGGGTCCGTGATTGCCCCAGCAGGAGTCGCCACCGGGAGCGTGAGCAGTGCACTCGGCTTGGGAGCCACGACCCTGTTCACAATTACTGTGATTGCACAGGATGGAGTGAGTACAAGACCATACACGATCAACGTCTTTAGAGATGCACGCTAGACATCATGCGGGTTACCCTCATAGTTTTCGCCCCAGGGGGTTGTGAAATCCTGTGTGCGCACAAGACCGCCAACGGCGAGAAGAACCGGCATAGAAAGAGCTCTCTGTCACCACCGGGTATTCCATTTTTCACCATTGACGCCCTTCCTATCTTTCGATCCATCTGTTGACCTCTCCCAGTTAGAGGCAACCATGCACGCACCCTGCTTATCCCTACGCAAGTAGGGATGGATCAATTCAGGAACCCTTTCGTAATATCTGCCTCTACCCTATGGTTCACACGGGTGGCTGGGCCCAGCAGGTTATCCAGCAAGAAAATGTGTTGGGTCCACCATGCGACGCTTCTGCATCATCCCAATACGACATGTGGCCATCACTCTTTTCGCCGGAGCCATCGGCATGAGTCTGTACGGCTGTACTGACACAGGGTCGATTGATCCAGGCCCTCAACTCGCCGGCCTCTCAGTCTCCAGCGCATCGCTCCAACCGCCGTTCGCCAGCGAAACGACCGGGTACATCGTTGACCTGCCCAGTGCCACATCTGACCTAACCGTCTCGGCAACGAAGTCTGATCCGAATGACGTGTTGTCTGGTGCGATCACTGCCCCAGCAGGGCAAGCCACCGGACAAACAACGATTTCACCCCCTGGCCCTGGGTCAACCAAAGATATCTCACTGACCGTCACGTCCCCAGATGGAAGAGCCAAGATCTACACGATGACCCTGAGGGCGATCACCCTTGGCGGGGATAACACTCTTAGGAGTTTGACCCTGTCGCCGGGTACCTTATCTCCTGCCTTCTCTGCAGGAACTCAGGACTACCGTGTGAACGTAGCCACCGCTATTGCCGAAGTGACGGTCTCCGCAACCAAGTCTGATGCAAATGCCGTGATATCTGGTGATGTGCCGAACGAAGGGCGAGCGACGATCACACTCAACGGCCCAGGAACAACGAAGGTTGTGTCGATCGTCGTCACTGCACCGAATGGAACCTCAAGGACCTATACCATCACCGTTGTACGAGCGGCCCCTTCGAGCGACGATGCTCTATCCAGCTTGACCGTGAGTCCAGGTTCCCTGGATCCGGATTTTGCTTCGGGAATCTTGAACTACCGAGTTGATGTTGATAACACCGTGGACAGTGTGATCATCTCGGCAACGAAGTCCGATCCCAATGCCGTGATGTTCGCGTTTGGTTCAGTGATCGCTGCGGCAGGGACACAGACAGGGCAGGTATCCGTCCCACTGGGCGGGAGACGCACGGAGGCCGACATCACCGTCACGGCGCAAGACGGCCTGAGTACAAATTCTTATACCATCACCATCATCCGATCTCGCCGGTAGACAATGTCCGCGCGTCAAACTGGAGCGGCCGCAACTCTTTTTCTCTTACACACCCATCGAAACAAATTGTCCCTGCTATAAGTGAGAGGCCTGCGAGACCTGGCTGACCATCAACGCCCTCTCTCGCACCATTCACAATCTTTCTATCTCTCGTTCTGATCTGTTGACCCGACTGCTTGGATCAGTTATAGAATGAAGGACTGCTCGGCCTCATGAACAAATTCTGACAGGCCGCTTTTGAACCCTCTCGTAGTCTCGACACCTACCGTTTGGGTTCACCCAATACATAGGCTTGTTGTTCTTACTTAGAAAGTGACCGATATCACATGCACCGTACAGTCTCCGCCGTGGGACAATGTTTGGTCAGTATTCTTTCCCTGACCGTCGTCCTCAGTGCCTCCGGCTGCAAAGATACGGGGTCGATCTCGGAAGGACCACAGGTCAGGCTCTCTAGCTTGTCGGTCTCTGAGCCAGGACTCCAACCAGCCTTTTCAAGCGCGATCACCAACTATACGCTCAGCGTACTGTCAACCGTCGCAAGCGTGACGGTGACAGCCACGCCAGAAAGCAACAGCACCAACATCACGATCGATGGGACTCCGACCAGAAATCGTTCTGTGGACCTCAATCCTCCAGGACAGAGCACGGCCATCCCCATCACCCTCACTGAGCAGAGCGGGAGTCAAAGCTCTTACATCCTCGTGGTGCATCGGGATGCTCCATTGTCGGGCAACAATGCGTTGTCGAACCTGACTGTGTCCTCAGGTAGTTTAACTCCAGGGTTTTCACCGGGCACGCTGAACTATACCGTGGACGTGGCAACCGGCACCTCCAGTCTCACCATCACCGCGGCGGTTCAGGATTCAAATGCCAGCTTGATGATCGATGGACAAGGAATCAGCTCCGGTCAGTCACGCGAGATTTCGCCACTGGCCCCCCCGGGATCGGATACCCTCATCACCATCCTCGTGCGAGCGCCCAGTGGAGCTGAAAAGACCTACAGGATCACCGTAAAGCGACCGCTGCCCTCAAGCGATGCCGCGCTATCGGCTTTGACGGTGAGCGCCGGCACCTTGGATCCCAGCTTTCCCGCTAGCACGTCGACCTATACGGTCACTGTCCCGGCCAGTGTCGACAGCATGACGGTGACGGCGACCAAGTCGGACGCGAACTCGGTGATGTCCTCCTTGGGCTCCGTGATCGCCCTATCAGGCGTTGCAAGCGGGAGCGTGAGCAGTCCGCTCGGCTTGGGAACCACCACAGAAATCATGATTACCGTGAGAGCACAGGATGGAGTGACTACAAAAACTTATACGATCAAGGTATCCAGAGCTTCGCGCTAAGCATGCCGCCGCACGCGCTCATGTTGCTATTCGAGTGAGTGGCCCCTCGGAAGACTCGCAGTTCACACCCCTCACCTGCCAGGGCTTCAATCCTACCGCTTCGGATCCAGCTCGATCAGGCCCTTGCGGATGGCGGTGATGGCCGCTTGCGTGCGATCATAGACTTGTAGTTTATGGAAGATGTTCCGGACGTGATTCTTGACCGTCTTTTCGCTCAGATCAAGGTTATTGGCGATCTCTTTGTTGGTTTTCCCGTCGGCCACCAATCGTAACACCGTAATCTCTCGCTCCGTCAGATCATGCTCGGCCCAGGATGGCTTTTTCCCCTTCTTTTGGGCCATCAATGAGAACTCCGCCAAGATTTTACTGGCGACGGACGGATGGATCAGCGATTCGCCTCGATAGATCGCTCGAATGGCCGCCACGATTTGTGACGATTCAGAGTCTTTCAAGAGATAGCCTGTCGCACCCGCACGGACAAGATCGAAGATGTACTGTTGTTCTTCATACATGGTCAACGCCACGATGCCGATGTGTGGAAACTCACGTTTGACTTGTCTGGTGGCCTCGACGCCTCCCATCCGTGGCATGCTTACATCCATCAAGATCACATCCGGAAGCAAGGCTCGGGCTTTTTCGACGGCCTCCGCACCGTCTTGTGCTTCGCCGATAACGTGAATGTCCTCTTTGGTCTTGAGAATGGCTGCTAAGCCCTCCCGAACCACTCGGTGATCGTCGGCAATCAGCACCTTGATTTTCTCCATTACTCCTCCCTCTCCTCTCGATGCCCCAGCGGCACCTTGACGATGATTTTCGTGCCCTTCCCCGGCTTTGATTGGACGAGCCCCTCTCCTCCCACCAGTCGAGCTCGTTCCAAGATGCCCTTGATTCCGAAATGATCCCACTTTTCAGGGTCTCGCAGCACGGCCTCCAGATCGAATCCGATTCCATTGTCGGCAATGGTGACACGCAACAGCTCCATCTCGATGTCCAGCTTGATCGAGACTCGATCGGCCCGTGCATGTTTTTGCACGTTGCTCAAAGCCTCCTGGATAATGCGAAAGAGAAAGATCTTCGTCCGCGGGAAGAGAATCTGCTCATCTCCGCTCACGGAAAACTTCGTGGTGATGTGGGTCTGGAGCTGATACGACTTGAAATAATTCGTCAGGGCAGGGATCAACTCCATTTTGTCGTAGTGCAGGGGGCGCAGGTTGAAAATCACTTGGCGGGCTTCCTGGATGGCCAACTTCAGTTGAGCCTTGCCCTCCTTGATGGTGGCCAAACTGGCTCGTGATTTCTTCCGGATGAGTTCCTGGCACAGATCCAGCTTGAAATTCACACCCGCCAAACTCTGCACGAAGCCGTCGTGGATCTCGCAAGCGATTCTGGTCCGCTCCTCCGTCACTGCCGCCCCAGTCTCTTTCACATACAACCGATACAAGGATTGATATTTATTCAGCGTCTTCTCGATCTCCGCTGTCGCGCGAATACGAGCGCCGATCAGTTCCCACATGAATTTCGCACTGGCGCCGCCGATTATGGTGACACCCATGCGATGAAAGTCCTGAAGGAATGCCCAGACCTCTGCATCACCCGACACATCGATGATCAGATCGACACGCTCCATCGCGAGGAGCTGCCGATAGTCCTGCGTGATCGGGATTCCGAACTGTCGCGCCAGTTCCAGCCCTGGGGCTTTCAGATCGAGCTCCGCGACACCAACAATCCGTACGAGGGGATCGTTTGCAAAGATCTCCATCAGCGCCGCCCCTCCGCGACCGGCGCCGATAATGGCAACGTTCGTCGCCCCGGAGGTTGACGGGTTTCGCCGAGCACGCTGAGAGAGTGGCTTCTTCATCAAGAGGCACTTCCTGGACTGGGCTTGTCGGAGTTCACGATGAACACCGGTCGAATCGGAGAACCTGAACAAGGCGGGGAGAGAGGGGCTGAGGGATCCAGACGGTACGTCTTAACTCTCACGCCGGTGCTGAGCAAGCGTTTGTAACTCGTCCATAAATTGGTCGATGCCCTTGAACTCTCGATACACGGACGCAAACCGGACATAGGCGACCTGATCCAGCTGATGTAACTCCTTCATGACTTCCTCACCGACAACCCGACTTTGAATCTCCGTCTCGCCCATCTCCTGAATCCGTTTTTCTATCCGGTCGGTGACGGCCTCAATGGTGCCAATACTGATCGGCCGCTTTTCACAAGCCTTTTTCAGCCCGACGAGAATCTTGTTGCGGTCAAATGACTCGCGGCGTCCGTCCTTCTTCACCACGACCGGGAGTATTTCTTCAACTCGCTCGTAGGTGGTATAGCGGCGTTTACAACCAAGACACTCGCGGCGGCGGCGGATGACCTCGCCTTCCTTAGCCATGCGAGAATCAACGACCTTGTCTTCGAGTTCATCGCAGAACGGACATTTCACCGGCGGCGACCCGTCCTCTTACTAGCGGCTGGTTAGTATTGATGGATGAAGGGAAACCGACTGTTCAACGCCTTCGCCTCAACCCGTACTTCCTCCAGCACGGCTGGCTCTTGCCGATGCAGCAGCACGCGGTCGACTAATCCCACGATCTGCTTCATCTCGGGCTCGCGCATGCCGCGCGTGGACACGATCGGCGTTCCAAGGCGAATTCCGCTGGCCACGGCCGGTGGCTTCTCATCGTACGGCACAGCGTTCTTGTTGACGATAATCCCGGCGGCATCGAGCGCCGCATCGGCATCTTTCCCCGTAATCCCTTTATTCGACAAGTTGAGGAGCATCAGATGGGTATCAGTCCCCCCGGAGACGATCTTATACCCACGCTCGACCAACCCCTGCGCCAAGGCCTTTGCATTGACCAACACTTGCTGTTGATAGCGCTTGAACCCTGGAGAAAGGGCCTCCTGAAACGCAACAGCTTTTGCCGCGATCACGTGCATGAGCGGTCCGCCTTGTAATCCAGGAAACACCAGCTTATCGACCCCCTTGGCGTACTCGGCTTTGCACATCGTCACACCCCCACGCGGGCCACGCAGAGTTTTATGGGTCGTCGTGGTCACGAAGTCCGCATAGGGAACAGGGTTCGGGTGAAGTCCCGCTGCGATGAGCCCGGCAATATGGGCAATATCGACGAGCAAATAGGCCCCAACGGATTTTGCAATCTGCTGGAACCGCTGGAAATCGAGGATCCTCGCATAGGCACTAGCCCCCACCACGATCATGCGCGGGCGGCATTCCTCAGCAACCTTTTGCACCGCATCATAGTCGATGGTTTCGGTCTGGCGATCAACGCCATAGGAGAAGACCCGAAAGAGAATGCCGGAGAAGTTGACCTTGCTGCCATGCGTCAAATGGCCGCCCTGAGCCAGATCCATCCCGAGAATCGTATCGCCCGGTTTTAAGACCGACAGATAGGCCGCCATATTGGCCTGTGATCCGGAATGCGGCTGGACATTGACGTGTTCGGCACCAAAAATCTGCTTGCACCGCTGAACAGCCAAGTCTTCGACGGTATCAGCATGCTGACAGCCACCGTAATAGCGCTTGCCCGAGTAGCCTTCGGCGTATTTATTGGTGAGCAGCGAGCCCTGGGCGGCAAGCACCGCTGGGCTGGCGAAATTCTCCGAGGCAATCAAGAGCAACTTCTCACGTTGCCGAACCTCTTCAGACTCAATCGCGGCATAGACAGCGGGGTCTACCGCCTTCAGTGCATCCAATGAGCCGATCGCGTCCTGCATCATGCTGTCATCACCCCTTCATCATGAAGCGGAAGGTTCTTCTGCCTCTTGCTTCTTCACCACGTGGACCTTCACCGTCGCCACCACATCTCTGGGCATCTTGATGGGCACGGCCACAGTCCCAAGTTCCTTGATCGGTTGCGCCAATTGAATCTTTCGCCGATCCACCGTGACACCTTGTGCCGCCAATCCTTCTGCGATGTCTTTGGTCGTGACAGAGCCGAACATCTTGTCGTCTTTGCCGACCTGCGCTTCGATCGTCAGCTCAACAGCCGACACCTTCTTGGCGTAGGATTCAATTTCCAGCGTTTCCTTCTTGGCCTTATCGGCTGCCACTCGCTTGGCATGCTCAAAAGCCTTGATGCTCCGACCATCGGCCTCAACGGCCTTCCGGCGCGGTAACAGATAGTTTCTCGCAAACCCATCGGCGACGTTAATGAGATCGCCGAGATGCCCCACCCCTTCCAGGGTCTCTTGAAGAATGACTTTCATACCCATACTCCTTCACTAGATAAAGTAGCCGAGGATACTGACCTGA
>Ga0224510_10000086_pt1 | contig 77994 bp, 84 predicted proteins | sample SF_May12_sed_USG_FD_170161 | JGI IMG/M metagenome (GOLD analysis project Ga0224510, IMG submission 170161) | Sediment microbial communities from San Francisco Bay, California, United States - SF_May12_sed_USGS_4_1 | ecosystem: Environmental > Aquatic > Marine > Sediment | place: USA: California... | reverse complement strand
GCGTCCGAAAACACAAAACGCCCTCATACGGCACAGAGAATCCACTCACCCTCGAAACAATAACGCGTAGTTATCTCGAAAAACGGAAACTTCCGTCATGAAAGATGGTTTTTCAGCAGACTGCTAGAGAATGACCGCTTGCAGACGAGAGCCCCAGCAGGCATCCTGACTATTCTGCAAAGGTTGAGGGAGATACCCCGAAGGGGATATGGGACTGTACGCGACTCAGATCTTTCCCCGCCTGATGGATTGGGTGATGGCTCGACCGGCCTTCTCGCAACTGCGAGAAGCGCTGTTGCAGCCGGCTTCTGGAGAGGTACTGGAGATCGGGTTCGGTACAGGTCTCAACCTCTGCCATTACCCAACCACGATCACTCGCCTGTCGATCGTTGATCCGGCGATTCTGCTCCCAATGAAGGTCACTCACCGCCTGGCTGCGGCGCCATATCCGATCCAGACCGTCCATGTCACGGCAGAGCAACTGCCGTTTCCTGACAGAGGATTCGATACCGTCGTCAGCACCTGGACGCTCTGCACAATTCCCGATCCAGTACTCGCGCTGCGAGAAGTGGGACGGGTCCTCAAGCCGGGGGGTAGATTTCTCTTCTTGGAACATGGTCGGAGCGATGACCAAAAGATCGCTGCGTGGCAGGACCGGTTGAATCCCATTCAGAACGTGATCGGTTGCGGATGCAATCTTAACCGGCAGATCGATCAGCTGATCATCCTAGCCGGCCTCAAAATCGCTCACCTTGATCGATTCAGCATGGCGACCGTACCAAGATTAGCTGGCGAGATGTATCGAGGCACAGCGGTCAAGGAGAATTAGGCTGGTGGACGTCCGTTGATAAGAACCGAAAAACCCGTGATGGAAAGAAACTGAGGGAGCGGAGCTGCCGGCAGCTTCGAACTCGACTTGGCGCTGTGAACCAAGTACGCCACCCCAAATTCTTTCGCAGCCATCAGACAGCCTTCGTCGTCATCCATGAACAACGAGCGCGCCGGGTCAAAGCTCAGCAATCGTTGGCAGTTCGGCCAATACTCTGGTCGCATCTTGAGATAGCCGACCTCAAACGCATCCACAATCCGATCCACATACCGATCTAGACCAGTCTTGGCAACTTTGATCGACACTCCGGCTTCATGGGCATTCGTCACAATAGTGAGGCGTTTCCCTAATATCCGGAGGTGCCGTAGAAACTCCTCTGCACCGGACAGAAAGCCGATCATGTGATCGAGCTCCTTGTGCATCGCTACCACGTCGATCCCGACCCGCCTCGTCCAGTAGTCCAAATCCGTCCAAGCTAATTCGCCTTCAACCGACCGATACATCGCCATGAGACGATCTCGAGCCTCCTCACATGATAGGCCGTGGAGCATAGCGTATCGCCGAGGCAATTCTTCCTCAAAAAAGAAGTTGTCGAAATGGCGGTCGAGCAACGTGCCGTCCATATCGAGCAGCACATCGTCGATTCTAGACCAGTCGGGAGGGCAGTGCGCCATACGGCAAAGTATAGCCGAACGATCGACAGGAAGACGAGGCGAGTTGTGTTTGAGAAAAATCCTATGTTACGGTCCGGCGAACCATGCCACGCACAAAATCCGACCCCCAACAGGAACCGACCCTGCCGATACTGCCGCAAGAAGGCGGCCCGCCGCCGCTCGTCGCCATCATCGGCAGACCGAACGTAGGAAAATCGACATTGTTCAACAAGATCTTAGGCGCGAAAATCGCCATCGTGGACGATGTCCCTGGCGTGACGCGCGACCGCAACTATGCCGACGCCACCTACCGCAATCGAAAGTTTCGGCTGGTCGATACGGGGGGACTCGATCTCTCCACGTCCGACAGCATGTTGACCTTGATTCGACGACAGTCGGAACTGGCGATTGCCGAGACCGATATTATCATCGCGCTCCTGGACGGGCGCTCAGGTTTGACCCCCCCGGACCATGAAGTCGTGCGGCTCCTGCGCGGCGTAACGAAGCCGCTCTTCTATGCCATCAACAAGATCGACACCCCCAAATCTGAACCCTTGCTCGCCGACTTCTACCAATTGGGCACCGACCAGCTCTACCCTGTGTCGGCTGAACATGGCCTCGGGGTTGCTGAGTTGCTGGATGCCATCTATCCACTTCTTCCGTCGGTGGACGAATCCGATCAGCTGCAACAACTGCCCCGCATTGCCGTGGTGGGACGCCCGAACGTCGGCAAGTCCACGCTCGTGAACGCGCTGCTGGGAGAAGAACGCGTCGTCGTCAGCGATATTCCAGGAACGACACGTGATCCCATCGACTCACTGGTTACTCACCAGGATCAGCGCTACATTTTCACTGACACAGCGGGTATCAGACGGCGTGGCAAGGTCGACCGCGGGGTCGAAGGCTACAGCGTGCTCCGTTCGCTCCGTGCCATCGGTCGATCAGACATTGCGGTCCTGCTCTTGGATGGGGTGGAAGGCGTCACGGAACAAGATACCAAGATTGCCGGGGCTATTCTTAAGCAAGGACGTGCCTGCATCCTGTTGATCAACAAATGGGACTTGCGCGCTGGGGATGAGAAGGCTCGAGAAGAGTACGAACTCGAGTTCCGCCGCCGATTTCCTTTTCTGACATGGGCTCCGATCCTGTATGGCTCCGCCATCAAACCCGAATCCCTTCGTCGTCTCTTCCCACTCCTCAACGACGTGCACACCATGTTTACCAAACGCATCCCCACCGGAACATTGAATACCTGGCTGCAGAAGATTCTCGCCATCCATCCGTTGCCGGCTCGGAAGCACAAACCGTCGGCGATGACAAAAGCAGCCTTTATCACACAGGTGGCCACCAAACCACCGGTCTTCGCCTTGTTTGTTGGTCATCCAGAGGACATGACGCCTGCGTACCTCCGGTACTTGGAGAATCAACTGCGCGAATCGTATGGATTCACCGGTACACCGCTCCGTCTTCTCGTTCGAAAGAAATAATCAGCCACACCATCTTATTGGCATCTCTTCTGACAAATCCGCTTTCGGGTTGACTCCGATCTAAGCTCATGTTATTCGCATAGAGGGTCGGCGTGGGTCTTTTCACAGCACTGTTTCCACGGTAGACCGACTCCGATCGAACCAGACAAGACGTCAACATCTCCATGTAAACGGCTGGACGCCGATGAATCGATTCCTACAACCCTTCCGGATTATTCTTTGGCTATTCCTCGTCGGGGTGGTGAATGGCTGTACGGCGGAATTGGGCCTGACGGAAGTCGCCACTCCTCAGACTTTAGGTGAAACAGCGCCTGCCCAAGTTGAGGCCTCCCCAGAACCCCACCAGCTACCACCTGAGTCGGAACAACCTGGTCAACCCGACGCATCCTCCGAGCTCCAGCCACCACTCGAGTCAGAAATCCCTGATTACGCAGAGGAATCGGCTGAGCCGGATTCTTCCATCCTACTCGAGGAGGAGGCGGCGGAACACGAGCCTGAGGTTTCCACTCCAGAACCTGAGGCCAACCCCTCGATCATGCTGACAGGGCGCGTCTGGCGAGCCAAGCCAGGGATCGTCTTCCTCAAAACACCGGTCGGGCTCCTGTCGCTGAGTTCGAAAACCACGCTCAGGACTATACCGGCTTCACAGGAAATATCCTTTGTAATCCATGATGACCATCTCGTGGTCGATATTGTGAAACGAACCGATGGGACGCTCGTCCACCGCTACCTCAGTGGGCCTTTCAAACAAAGCGAGGATGACACGCAGCTGATAGGATGGACACCTGAGGGCGAGCAGGCTTTCCACATGGGCAACCATGCGCGAGCACTTTCGAACCGCAAGGACGGTGAGTCCATCACGGTCGAGGTTGATACTACCAACACCGTCATCGGCGTGCATGATCTTCAGTTTGATCTCCAGGTCGGGCAGATCGGCACTCGCGGATCCGCCGCGCACCTGTTATTGACCGGCACCATCTCAAAACTCAAATCCAATTTTATTTTCTTCCGGACTCCAATCGGCATCGTCAACGTCAATGCCAAGATCGGCATCAAGAATGCTAAGGTCGGACAGACGATGACCTTACGCATGCATGATCACCACGTCGTCGCCGATCTCTCCGCTTCCAGCGATTCTGCTCCGAACCGGCGATTCGTGACTGGCCCCTTGGAATTCGCCACCCCGGATCGAGCGAGTGTCAGGCTCTGGACTCCAGAGGGTGAACAGACCTATCCGACGGATCTGGCGAAAGGCACGCTGAAGGGCGTGAAGGAAGGGACACCGATCACCGTTGAGCTCAACGGACAAGGCGACGTCGTCGAGTTCCACCGGATGAAGTAGTCCCCGGGACCCTCACCTTCGTCTTGACTCTCTTTTCGATCCCCCCGTAGACTTCTCAGTCTATGCGCGCATCTGGCACACATCGGCATCCTCCCGCTTCGTCCATGACTCCTTCACAAACCGTGAAGGCATTTGATAAACTCTACCGAGATCATGTGGACCTAATTTACCGCTTCGCGCATCGCTTGTGTGGCGAGCCGGAGGCCGCGAAGGATTTGGTCCAGGACACGTTTCTGAATGCCTACCGAGGCTTTGAGAGATTCCGTGGTGATGCGCAAATTTCAACATGGCTGTATACCATCGCCTCGCGGGCTTGCTTGCGCATGAGGCGAAGACGAAAGGGAGCTCCGGATCGGGAGCTCTCCCTCGATGAATTCATCCCCACGTCTGATGGCGAATTTCGCCTCCAGATTCCGATCGATGGCCTCAGTCCCGAAGAAGCACTCCAGAACAAGGAATTGCGGCACGCGCTGGATGCCGCCATCGATCAGTTACCGAAGAAGTACAAGATGGTCTTAGTCCTTCGAGACATGGAAGGCTTGAGCGCAAAAGAAGTCGGAACCATTATGGGTTTGAATGAACGAGCGGTGAAATCACGCCTGCACCGCGCCCGACTGTTTGTACGTCGTCAACTAAGTGCCCAAGGGCTCGGCCAGGCCGAACCTGATCACGAACACGCTCTCCTTGGATAGCGAAGGAAACCGTTCCATGGCAACGCGCCGAACTTCCGGACAGCGAGCACGCTCTTCTACGACTCGCCATCAGCATGACCATGGGAAGCGCAGGTGCCTGGGCATTCTCCGTCAGCTGTCCGCCTATATCGACGATGAACTCGCAGGAGATATTTGCCAGGAAATTCGCCGGCACTTGGGCGCTTGTCCCAACTGCGAGGTCTTCGTGGCATCCCTCCGTCAGACCGTCTCGCTCTGCCGGCATAGTCCGGTCCCGAGCTTGTCGACTGTTGACCGGGCCTCGATGCGTCAGGAGATCTTGAAGGCCGCACAGACTCGATAACCCACACCATCTCGATACCATTTCATCATGATGACTATGAACCCATTGCTTGGAATTCTCATCCTCTCAGGATTGTTCACGATTCTCGATGCCACCGTGCCGAGTCTCGCCACTTCCGCATCCAAAGCCCCTCACCAGGCTAAGCAGGATGGGACAGCCCGTAAGGCTGCCGTCGAGACGGCCCTTCGCTACGCCGAAGCCATCGCCCATGGCGACAAAGTCGCGGCTGGACAGTTGGACTTTGCATGCCTGTATAAACAGGTGACGGATCCCTCAGTGGAACCGAAGCTATCTGCGACAGCCGATTCCTCGTATGACGACTGTTGGCAGGCACTGACGGCAAGTCATGCCTCGTTCGTACAACGCTCGGATATTGGGATGAATGTCCTCTGGCCCAGTGCAGGTCCGCTCGTATTTTATGGCGATGACCTGTCCCGCGCTCCCGCCTCTGCCTTTGTGATGGATGCCCTTGGGATCGCACCACCCGGAACAGGCCTTCATCTGTCTGTCACAAAGAGCCGGTCGATTCCGAATGGATCCTTCCGACTCACGGCGGAAGGCACAGTCATCGGGGTCCCGACCACACTGGTCGAGCTGACCGTCCACTATCAGGACCCGCTCACCTCTCCGGTGACGTATGGGCCAAACACCGTCCAGTGGACGAGTACAATCAAGCGTGAACGGCGCGCCGTAAAATCCATCACCACGCAATGGGTGGTCTTCAGTGGACTCAAGCGACATGGGTTTCCACGTGACACCGCGGTCTTCCATCTCCCCGTGGAAACCACGCCTGAAGCACCAGGCATGGTTGCTGAGAGGATACCGTTCGCCACCGAAGCCAGCCGCGCCCTTCCTGAGTCCATTGTCTGGTGGGGGCCTGACGATCAACCTGGGACGCTGACGGCCGCAGCCGCTCGGGCTGCCGGCTTTCCTGAATTGCGAGATCGCGTCGCCTTGCTCAACCGCGTCCTCATCATCGATCCAAACCAAGTGGACGCGCTGACGGTCTTGACCAAAAATCTGTATACCGTCTTGCTTCGGGAGGCCGTCCAGAACCACAACCTGATCGTCAAGGATCCAGCGCTCTCCCTCACGGTCAATGAGTTTTATTGGACAATCTCCGCCGCTTCTGCTCGTCTGGATCTTTCGTTGGGGATGGAAGTGGGTGGATTCTCACAGCCGACGCCAGCGGATCTCCTGTACAGACTGTTGCCTGCGCTGCAGACTCTTGCGAAAACCCATCCTGAACGGTTGGATAACCGATTCCGGCTGGGCATGGCCTATCGTTGGAACAATGACCAAGGTCCCATGATCGAAACGTTCGAGGCGTTGGTGAAAGACATTCCGGATGACCGCAAGACACCCAAGGCCGAAGCACTGTTACAGCTGGCGTGGTCGCGCATCAACAAGGTGTCCTGGAATCGGGTCCTACACGATCCCGACAGCCTCCGCGCGTACGAAGACGCGCTTGCGTCGGCAGCCCTCGCCGAACTGCCGATCGACAAGTTTCTCGCCGAATACACCATGGCCTACAGCATGGTGTTCATGCCGGACTACGGTGAGAAGAGCCAGATGCTCAAACACCTCACTGAGGCCAAACGCTGGTTCAACGAGATACCGGGAAACGACGACCAGGTCTGGCGGTATTTCCTCGCGAGTGATGGACTGAAGGCCGTACTCGACGCCGATCCGATGTTCCAGCCCCTCCTAGCCGCGACTGAGAAACCCAAGGGGTAGTCGCCTTATTTGTATTCACCGCTACCTCGTCGGACAAACCATTCAAACGAGCTCGGGCCTCCTTAAAGTCCGCTCCCGGCCACTTTGCGACAATCGCTAAGGCAATCTCCGCACCGGAAAGCTGCCGTTCATCAGAGAGCCGCGTAACATTCACCGATGAGCATGATAACCGGTGGGTGCGATGGAGCGATGGCCGGTTACTCGCCAAATAAATAGGCGTATCAATTAGACTGGGACCTAGGTTGGAAGACCGGGGGTATGGGGATTGAGTGGGGATGTTGAATACGTCCGAGGCCCCGGTCTGTGATTATCTCAATCTATTTGGTTATAAGTATTGCAGGCATTGAAGCCAGTGAGATCCTGCTTGAGAAAGCCGCAAAAGGTGGTTTGGTGTTTGACGTCAAAGACATCCTCATAGGTAACCATACCGTAGAGATACAACGTAAACTCACCGCTAGTGATCATTTCAACCAGACTTGCAGTAAGGGGGGCGGGTTCTTGATTGGTGGTTACCTTATATATTTGGCCAGGGAAAAGGAATACAACACTACCAGGCTTTCCATCATCGTTGTAGACAGCAGTAAAAGGCGTCCCTTTCTTGAAGGTATTGCGCTGAATCATGACTTCCATCTTCCTCGCCGGAGTCTTGCCCATATTTGTCAGGACTACTCCGAACGATGGCTGAGAACCTTCCTTGAAGTATTTAGTCTCCCCTCCTGGATGGATAAACGATGTTGGACCGACCCAGGCTCGTTGATCCAGACTAGAGGACTGGTACTGTCGATATGCAATCAGCCCCAAGCAGATTGTTGTAATTGCTAGAATGAAATTAAATACAACATTCCAGAACGTGAGCGTTTTCCAAAGCGGGGACTTGCTCGGCTGTTCATTGATCGTGTCCCCCTCAAATGAGTGGTCTTCGCTCAGTTTTTCATCCATGCTTCTACTATCCGTGCCAAGCGGCCCAAATCTGTTTGCAGAGTGGCAATAAACGAGACAAAGGTCAATATCTAGATACATACGGCAAACCCAGCCAAGAAATCCGCTTACATTGCCCTGAGGAAACTGTCGGAACAATACGGTGGTGGGGTGAACCTATCCACAAATGGCCTTTTGAAAAAGAAAAATGGCTGGAGTAATTCACCACGCCCAAATTCCGCCACATTGTTCTGTGGATAACATCATTGATTAGTGTCGGTTTGGTCTTGATCGCTCCATTCAAGTTGATCCTCTGATAGCAATCGGTCACGTACTTCTGATTTGGGTCGAGACCTGCCGGTCACCGGGCATCTGTTCTGCCACGACCCGCCCGATCAACTCCAAGTTTTTACAATTGCTGCCATGGTCTGCGTAAGGCTAGGCGTCGGAGTCCTCATTCAGGCCCCTGCCCTGCCGACAAAGTCTCTGCTTTTATTACTGCTGGTGCATTCCTTAAACAGGTGGAGGATGTGCCGATTGGAAGGGTAACAGGTTTCCCGCACGCCCCCTAAGGGGTTGCTTGCTGATTCACCATGGACCCTTTTACAATACGCCTCCATTCTCTCCCCTGGATATAGAACCATGCCCTTTGCTCTCCGCTATCACTCTCGCTTTCCAGTCTTCACCACAGTGAGATACGAAAGTGGGAACCGCGAGGGCTATGGGACTGTCATGAACGTCTCCCCGCTCGGTTGGCGAGTCTCAGGTTCGTTGCCCTTAGAGCCGGGGGATGTGTGTGCTCTGACAGTCAGACTGCCGACAAAGAAATGGGTCTCTGTGGCTGCGGGGAAGGTGCGATGGGTACGCGGTGGCCGAGAGCTTATTCAGCACCCTGAAGAATGAACTCGTTCATCATCAGACGTATCACACTCGGGAAGAAGCCAGTCGGGAGATCTTTGCGTTTATTGAAGGGTTCTATAATCACCAGCGGCTGCATCAGAGCCTTGGCTATCTGAGTCCGCGGGAGTTCGAGGTTCGGCTCAGTGGGTCTTAACCTGGTGTCCACGAAACCCGGGGCAGCTCATTTTGTCCTCTATATGCCAGTGTTCGTCCTTTGCGTATGTCTCCTACAGGACAAGCTCAGGTTGACTTGTATTATGCGCTTATGTGAACATCCGGCCGGTCATTCATTTCGCTCTCAGGAGTCCTCAATGAAAAGTATACTTTTTGTAGCTCTCGTATTCTTCACAACTTCCTGCATTCCTGTAGTGCCCGTAGGTCCCCCGGGTGATGTAGGGAGTGGAACTCCGGTGATCCAAAGGACCAACATAACGTGCAAGACGACAGCTGACGGTTGGGGCAAAACATGCAGCTACAAAGAAGGTACCTGCAAATCCATCCATGAGGACATGGTGAAGTGCTGTGGTGTGGACGGCAGAGGAGAAGTCCTGGCCGAGTCCGCCACCTGCAACTCCAAAAACTGAAAGGCAAGCAGCCGTTCGGTGGGGAATGGCCACAACGCGATCTAAATGCCGATTCAGGTGGGAAAATCGGTTCACCAGTCAACAATTAGGGTCACCTTGGACTTCCCAGGGTCTAGCGCCCGCAAGAGTGTGCGGGTTAAAATCCCGCCTTCGGCACCACTTCAGGTGCAACTCCTGCTGTGAATGTTCTTTCTTTTTCACCCCGTGGGATCCCGATGGCGCCGTCATTCGATTTGACCACCTGATAGCCGTCGGTCGTGTACTTCGGCTTCGGGTCGATAACCGACACTGCCTGCCAGATTGAGTCCGAGCTACTACGCCGTACTCGTACGTTCTGTGCTGTTGCTGCTCTAACCTCCAAGATTGCTCCTAGAAGGGAAAGTGTATGTTCATGCTTAATGTGCCGACGTTCCCCTCTTGCAACAAGAATGGGTACAGGGAAAAGTGATCGATCACGTCTTGGATAGGTTCGGGATGTGGAAGTTCACGCGGCATGCTCCACTCGCCTGTGGCTACACATGCCTCGTCACGTCCATGCGTTGGTGCAGCACACGGGCGATCCGAATACCGCTGTCTTTGGACATGTAAAATACTGCGTGGGATTGCCGCTCAACCCGCCGCAATCCCGGCGCCAGTTCATCGGCCGTGCGCCCCTGCGTCAGCTGCTCCGCCAGCATCTGGAACGGCTCGTGCAAACCGACGAGATAGATCCGCGCCTGTTCCAGTCCAAAATGAAGGATCGTGTATTCGTAGATGCCATCGAGCTCGGCGGCGGCCTTCGACAAGAGGCTATAACCGGCCATTCCCCTTCAGCCGCGTTTCGACTTCCTCCATAATCTGCGGCACAGTGCGGTCACTGACGCCGCTGTCCAACCCCTCCTGAATGGCGTCCTTCAACGTCTGAAATTTGGCGCTGTCCTGATCACGCCGGATCAAATCACGGATATATTCGCTATCGTTCGTGAATTTGCCACGTTCGATCTGGGCCTTGATCCATTGATCCCGTTGTTCCGTGAGAGTGATTGTCTTGCGTGTGGTTCCCATGGTGAGACCTCCAACAATCTCATACTATTGGTGTAGTTTGGCACTTTTTTGAGCATGCTAGAAGCCCGTGGTGTTCTGCCAGCGTGGTGTTTTTGTCACGCTTCACGTATCGTACGTGACGATGGTTCGCTTACAACAGCACGATCTTCGCTTTCCACCAGTTGATCAGGCATCCCCCGAAGGCCTGCTGGCCGTCGGGGGGGATCTCCGCCCAGAGCGTCTCCTCGCCGCGTACCGACAGGGTATTTTCCCCTGGTACAACGATGACCAGCCCATCTTGTGGTGGTCGCCTGATCCTCGCGCCGTATTATTCCCCGACAAGCTTCATGTGCCGCGCAGTCTTACACGAAGCCTCCGCCCGAGCGTGTTCACTGTCACACTCGATACCAGCTTTCGCGCTGTCATGGAACAGTGCGCAGGACCACGTCCACAGTATCCAGAGGGAGGTACCTGGATCACCGGCGATATGCTGGACGCCTACACGCGACTCCATGATCTCGGCTACGCCCATTCCGTCGAGACGTGGCAAGATGGCTGCTTGGTCGGTGGACTGTATGGGGTGGCACTCGGTGGGGCGTTCTTTGCAGAGTCGATGTTTACGAGGGTCAACAATGCGTCCAAGGTGGCGCTTGTCAGGCTTGTCAGGCAGCTTCACGCCTGGGCCTTTCGCATTATCGATTGCCAACAGTCCTCTCCCCACGTTGCGCGATTCGGCGCGGAAGAGATTCCACGCTCGAAATTTAGTACCCTTCTGAATCAGGCACTCACCATTCCCGACCGACAGGGGCCGTGGAAGTTCGAATGTACCGTCTGTCAGAAAGAATAGGACCAGGAAGGGACAGGTTGCGACATGCGGGCCGAACTACATTGACAGTCTCTTCCTCGGTCGCCTATGATTTCCCGTATCTATTTTATGGAGAATCTCACATGAGCTTTGTCATTACGCCGAAAGAATTAAAGGCCCGAATCGATAAAGGGGACCAGTTGGTCCTGCTAGATGTGCGGGAACCGTGGGAGAACCAACTCGCTAAGCTCGATAACTCAGTGCTGATTCCCCTCGGCACGTTGCCTCAGTCCCTCTCGCAATTGGACAAAAACGCCGAAATTATCGCCTACTGCCACCATGGCATGCGAAGTGGAGATGCAACAGGATTTCTCCTTCAGCAAGGATTCGCGAACGTCAAGAATTTGATCGGGGGGATCGATGCCTGGTCTATCCAAATCGATGGAAGTGTGCCTCGATACTAACAGGCTGAAACTTTTGCGGCCTCTCGTGCATTGCTACGGCTGAGGCCTTGAGAGCCGGACGAGGGCTCAGCAGAGCGATGAGCCTTCAAACCATCTCGACTACTTGCTTTTCCCTTGGAAAAATTCGACGGTCTGCTTGAGTCCTTCGGCGAGATCGACTTTCACCTCCCACCCCAACTCCTGTTTAATCTTGGAAGGTTCGATCACGCTCCTCAGCTGCTCGCCGAGTTTAGCCGGCCCATGAACTTCCTTCGCCGGAGAACCGGTCAGTCCAGCAAGCATTCGGAAGAGCTCATTCACAGATGTCTCGGTCCCAGTTCCGACGTTGTAGACTCCGTGCGCATCCTGGCCCATGGCTGCGAGATTAGCTTCCGCCACGTCATCCACAAACACAAAGTCGCGTGTTTGTCGGCCGTTTCCATTGATAATAGGCTGCTCATTATTCAACATCTTCTGGATAAAGATGGCGACCACCCCGGCTTCTCCCTCAGGATCTTGCCGTGGTCCATATACGTTCGCGTATCGTAGACTGACCACTGGAATCCCACCCGTGCGTTGGAAGTAGGACAAGTAATGTTCACCGCAAAGCTTACTGATGCCATAGGGTGACAGCGGGTTATAGCCGTGGGATTCTGGGGCAGGGAACGTCTCCTGCTCCCCATAGATCGCTCCTCCGGATGATGAAAATACAACCTTTCGGCATCCATATCGAACCGCCTGTTGCAAGACGTTCATCGTGCCCAGGACGTTGACTTGCGCATCGAATACTGGATCCTCAACAGAATTGCGCACACTGATCTGAGCGGCCAGATGGAGGACCACGTTGGGCCGCTCGTTGCGGAACACCCGTTCTAACCGCCCGCTGGTAATGTCAGTCTTGTAGAGGCTCGCTGCGCGATTGACGTTTTTTCGTTTCCCGGTGGCTAGATTGTCAACGACGACAACCTGATGCCCCTCTTCCACGAGTCGGTCCACCACATGAGATCCAATAAATCCTGCACCACCCGTTACCAGTACTTTCATTGGCCCTCCTCAGTGAGCTGTCTACTGCAACCGTTCCTACATACCATGAAACGAGGTATGGTATTCAAGAATTGCCAATACTTCTTCATTGCCTTTTTTTTTGCCTTTGATGGGAGAAGCAATGACCCGATTCGTCTGTAATCCCATGTCCGTCGAAAACTGTAAGACTCTCCGGACGACCTCCTCTCGTTGCCCCTCATCCCGTACGACGCCTCCTCGACCCACTTGCCCCCTTCCCACTTCAAACTGCGGTTTAATCAAGGCGATGATATCGGCACGAGGTCGTAGAAACTGAATGATGGGCTGGAGTACCTTCGTCAGCGAAATAAAGGAAACATCGATGACGACCAGATCGATCAGCTCTGGGATGGCGGAACGTGCGATGTACCGTATGTTGGTTCGCTCAATCAACACGACGCGCGGGTCTTGTCGAAGTCGCCAGTCGAATTGGCCGTAGCCAACATCAACCGCATAGACCTTCGCTGCCCCTCTTTGCAACAAGCAGTCGGTGAATCCTCCCGTCGAACACCCGACATCGAGACAGACTCGTCCGTGAGAAGTCATTGAAGCAGCATCAAGAGCTGCCGCTAGCTTTTCACCGCCTCGGCTGACAAAGGGCTGACGTTCCCCGGTCATCTCAATGACCGCATCCACGGGAATCACTCTGGATGGTTTGTCGACAATGAGCCCGTTGCTTTTGACCTTTCCGGCCAGAATCATACGGGCTGCTGTATCTCGGCTCGGCACCAAGCCCTGAACCACCAGCACGTGATCGCAGCGATCCTTCTCGAGTCGTACTCTCGTACTCATGAGTGGTAAAGACAGGAGCACATAAAAGCCTCCTGCATCAGATGGGGCCTCGTTAAGACTCCCCGGTGGAGCCCTTCAAGTCGATGTCCTCGGATGTGAACGCGCGCAGCTGTTTCTTACCGTTCTTGTCCTGGACAAGAACTTCCACTTTCCGCTCCGCTTCTTCCAGCACCCTCAAACAATTCCTCGACAGTCGAATGCCTTCCTCGAAAATCTTTAATGATTCATCGAGCGGCAGATCTCCCTTCTCCAATTCACCCACGATGACTTCCAGCCTGGCCATCGCTTGCTCAAATTTCACTCCAGCCACAACGTTCTCCTTTGAATGACCACGAGGCGCATTATATCGAAGTCGGGGCCGGCATTTATACGGATGAACCAGGAGACACTTCTTCCACCGTACAGCGTAGTTGGCCGTTCGCAAGTCGGGCCCGAATCTGTTCCCCGATAGAGACGTGATTGATATCTCGAATGGTTTGGCCGTGGGGCATCGTTTCGAGAATCCCATAGCCTCGGGCAAGTATGGCAAGTGGGCTGAGACTATTCAATCTGTCGAGATACGCGTGCGCATGCTGCTCGTTTCGCTTGAGATCATGACTCATGGCGCCCATCAAGCGTGATCGCAATTGCGGGACAATGGCCATACCGTGACGGACTCGACCCTCAGGACTCGCAGACGCCAATGCGTGGCTCCATTCTTGTGTAGTTGCCGTCACCTGTTTCAACTTGGCGCGAATGGCTTCACGCATAGCTGCCACAACATCGTCCACATGTTGCGCTTCTCTTAGAATTCGAAATCGGATACTCGCCATATGGACCGACATGAGATCAAGTCGTTGATTGCGCTCAAGGCATTGGGAAGTGATCGCCTGCCGACAGCGAGTCTCGAGCATGTCGAGACGTTCTACGATCTCCGACAACACCGGAGCCACAATTTCCGCCGCAGCCGAAGGCGTTGGTGCCCGTACGTCGGCCGCAAAGTCGGCGAGGGTGACGTCCGTCTCATGCCCAACCGCTGAAATGATCGGAATCCGTGATGCAGCAATCGCTCGCACGACCGCTTCTTCGTTGAAACTCCACAGATCCTCCATCGAACCGCCACCCCGACCGACAATCATCACATCGATCGAGCCGAGCTTGTTGAGTGCGTGAATGGCTGATGCAATCTGTTCGGCTGCTTCAGTGCCTTGAACCTGGACGGGTGCGATGACGATTTTCAAGATCGGGCATCGACGCTGTAAGACAGTGATCAGGTCTCGAACCGCCGCTCCGGTCGGTGAAGTTACGATTCCAACTGTCCACGGAAACACCGGCAATGATCGTTTACGCTGTGCATGAAAGAGTCCTTCCGCTTCAAGGCGACGCTTGAGCTGCTCAAACGCCAACTGAAGAGCGCCTCGCCCTTTGGGCTCAAGATGATCAAGGATGAGCTGATATTCTCCGCGAGGCTCATAGACTGAGAGGCGTCCTCGCACGATGACCTGCAGTCCATCCTCCAAACCAAATCGCAAGCGAAGCACCGCTGAACGAAAGATCACTGTTCGAATCTGACTCGACTGATCCTTCAACGTACAATAGAGATGCCCAGATCCTGGCGCGCGCAGATTTGAAATTTCCCCTTCAAGCCAGACTTCGGTAAAATCAGCCTCAAGGGAAGCTCGGACCATGGCGGTAAATTCAGAGACCGTGAGAGTTGGCCGTGGAGGCCCATCAAACGCAGGGGGGAAAAATGACGAGGAAGAGTAGGTATTCGTGAGCCTCTCCTTCGCAATCGTTTGTGAGGACACTGCGCAACCGCCTAGACTGGCACGCCGTTCAGCGCCGACTTCAGCATTCCCAGCTAATCAACCAGGCGGATTCGTTCAAATGCGATGACCTTACCCAAGCGGGGATCAAGCTCGAGCAAGACCGCGCAGAACACTGACGGTCCTGAAGCGACTTCAAACCGCCGAGGCATTCCGGTCAAAAACTTTTCGATCGCCAATTCCTTCTTGACTCCGATGACCGAATGGAGCGGTCCCGTCATCCCAATATCCGTGATGTAGGCGGTCCCTTTCGGAAGGATCTGCTCATCAGCGGTCTGCACATGAGTGTGTGTGCCGACGACAGCCACTACTTCTCCATCCAAGAAATGCCCCATGGCCATTTTTTCAGAGGTGGCCTCCGCATGCATATCGACGATGATGGGGGATGTTTCCTTCTTCAGCCGTGATAATTCTCGTTTCGCTGTCTGAAACGGACAATCAATCGTCGGCATGTACACTCGCCCCATGACCTGCAGAACTGCCAGCCGCTCGCCGCCTGCAGTCTCAATGACGACGCTCCCGTTTCCGGGAACGCCCGCTGGATAGTTTGCCGGACGGAGCAAGCGAGGCTCACGAGAAAAATAATCGACAGCTTCCTTCTTATCCCAGGCATGATTGCCCGTGGTGATCACCGAGACTCCCGTCTCAAAAAGCTCCTCTGCCAGTTCTGGCGTGATACCGAACCCGCCCGCGACATTTTCGCCATTAGCAATCACCGCATCGATCTGGCGCTGCGCGACCAGGCGAGGCACTGCCCGAGCCACAACTCGACGGCCGGGCTCTCCCATAATGTCGCCGATACAGAGCACCTTCATTTGGCGTATTCCACGTATCGACTTTCTCTGATGACGGTCACCTTGATCTGTCCCGGATAGGTCAACTCCTGTTCGATCTTTTTTGCCAGTTCACGAGAGAGCTGAAAAGACTCAGCATCGGTGATGTCTTCTTGCCTGACAATGACGCGAATTTCGCGCCCGGCCTGGATGGCGTACGCCTTCTGCACACCCTTGTGGGTGGTCGCCAGCGACTCAAGTTTTTCGAGCCGCTTGACGTAGGACTCCAGCGCTTCCCGTCGTGCACCGGGGCGTGCCGCTGACAACGCTTCGGCCGCCGCCACCAACACGCTCTCCGGACACATTGGCTCAACTTGCTCGTGATGTGCGGCGATCGCATTGACGATTTTGGCCGATTCCCCGTATTTCTTGGCAATCTCAGCCCCCAGCATGGCGTGCGGTCCTTCTTCTTCATGGCTGACCGCCTTGCCAATATCGTGGAGCAGGGCTCCGCGACGAGCCAATCTGACATCCAATCCCAGCTCCGATGCCATGATGCCGCAAATGTAGGAGGCTTCTCGAGCATGGTAGAGGTTATTCTGTCCGTAGCTCGTTCGATACTTCAGGCGTCCCAACACTTTAATCAATTCCGGATGAAAGTCGGAAAGCCCCAGCTCAAAGATGATCTTCTCGGCCTCTTCATACATCAACTTGTCGATGTCCACCTTCACCTTTTCGACGATCTCTTCAATGCGAGTGGGGTGAATGCGTCCATCATGCATCAGACGTTCCAACGACACTTTTGCGATCTCGCGTCGTAATGGATCAAATCCTGAAATGATCACGGCCTCCGGGGTTTCATCAATGATGAGATCGATACCCGTCGCCGCCTCAAGCGCGCGGATGTTTCGCCCTTCCCGACCGATGATCCGGCCTTTCATAGCATCCGTGGGGATAGGAACCACTGAAATCGTGGACTCCGAAACATAGTCGCGAACTACGCGCTGAATCGAAGACGTAATGATCTCTCGTGCCTCCCGCTCTGCATTCTCACGGGCCTCTTCGATCGTTCGTTTTGCAATCCCCACAGCGTCCAGTCGAGCCTGCGATTCCATCTCCACGATCAGCTGTTTCTTGGCCTCGTCTGCCGTCATACCCGCCACCCGTTCCAACGCTTCACGGTGCTCACGCTCGGCCTTCGCGCAGGCAGATTCCTTGGCCAGAAGGCCCTCTTCCCGTTTCGTAAACTCGACCTCGCGTTTGCGGGCCTCATTCTCTCGTTTTTCCAACGCGGCGACCTTTTGGTCGAACCCTTCTTCTCGTTGAATGAGGCGTTTTTCCAGCGTCAACAGTTCGCCCAGCTTGGCCTTGTGTTCCTGTTCGAACTCGGATTTTGCCTTGAAGGCCAGGTCCTTCGCCTCTAGTCTTGCTTCCTTGAGAACATTGTCCGCCTCACGTTGTGCGTTCTGCACAACCTGTTTCGCCAACCCCTCCGCCTCAGCCTGTTTGGCACCTGTCATCCGGCGACGCAGAAGCTCAAATATCCCAGCTCCGACGACGGCGCCGAAAATACCGGAAAGCATGATGTACACGACAATTGAGGTTGAAATGGAAGTCACCCCCCCTCCTTGAAAACCATCAGGTGGCTATGCACAACCTGACGGAGCGCCCACTCACGGACCATGCATAGTGGGCATACGCGCGATGTAAGATAAAGACAGAGGGAGGGTTTAGGAGATCGCGAGTCGTTCGACCTGGAAACACGAGAGAGCGTGAGGGTACGAGTCCACAGTGAACATGTTTCTTCCCCTCTCTCTCCGTCGCTGCTGATCGCTCGTGATCAGTCGCTGGTGAGAGTCGGTTATCGAAACAGGCGTGGGTGGTAGATACTCGCCGGCTCTAACCGGCATCTCCCTGATATCGTTGTGTCGGACAACAGGCGGTTTCGCAGCACCCCTAACCGGTTGACCAACCAAGGTTCTTACCATGAGCATCCACCGAACCAGTTCTTCGTATCCCCTCAAGGTATCTTCTCTCTTCTTTAGACTACGCTCGTTTCCGGTACGTAAACGATTATGCGATGTTACCCTTCCCTCTGACTATCAACACACTCGCCTATCTGCACGATAACAAAGGGACTCTTTGAAAGCAAGGCGAATCCCTCTATCGAAAGAGCGATGTCGGCATCTGCTCATCGATGGACTCCATCAAGGTAGCCATTCGTCGTTCGACATCGGCCTCTCCCTGTGCTCGTTTCTTCTCAGACTCAAACAGTTGATGGGCAAGATTGATGGCAGTGAGCACCGCCAACCTTGACGGGGTCGTCGTTTTCATTCCTTCGGCCAGATGTTTCATGCGATCGTCGACAAAATGGGCCAGCCGCCGAACATAGGCATCATCGCCGTCTCCCGTGACTGCGTACCGTTGACCATAAATTTCGACATCAATGGTCTTAGTCAATGGCCACCTCCTTGGGATCCTCGATGCATTCGAGCAGTTCGATCTCGCTCATGACTTTTTCTATTCGTGCCCTGATATCGACCCGCTCCTTCTCCCATTGGCGATTCATATCATCCTGTGCTGCCAATCGCTGGCGGGCCGTGTTGACCTCGTCTTCCAATACCGCATTTTTACGTTTGAGCTCTTGAACCAGCTGCACCAGATCACGGATTCGGGTTTCAAGCGCATCAAGTCGATCCAACGCCATGACAGCTCCTCTTTGTTGGGCCTCTAGGGGTAGGGGTGCACTATAAAAACTTCACAACATCTTGTCAAGAAACGGATTTTTCGATTCCATCCAGACGACGATATTCTCTGTAGCTTCGCAACACCCGTTTCACGTAATGCCTAGTCTCTTGATAGTGGATGAGCTCAACAAACTCATCTTCACTCCGCCCACGATAAGTGGCCGCCCAATTCTTGACCACGAGTGGGCCCGCGTTGTACGCAGCGATCGTCTGCACCAGATTGCCGGAAAACTGCGCGAGGAGTTGTTCCACGTACCGGACGCCAATGCGAATGTTCATCTCTTGATCAAAGAGATCTTCTCGAGAGAGTGGGGGAAGCCGATGTTGTTGAGCGACGGCATTGGCGGTGGCAGGCATCACCTGCATTAATCCAATCGCCCCAACCCGAGAAACGGCTTTCCAATCGTACTGACTTTCCTCCCGAATAATAGCCGCCACGAGGAATGGATCCACGCCGTTGACCGCCGACATTTTAATGGTGGGAATCAATCCGGTTGGATAGGCGACTTGCCAGAGGCCATCGGCGATCTCTCCACCGGTCCGCTCCAGCTTCTCTCGAAATCGAGATCGCACCAGACGCAAAGCATGATGGTACGCACCGACTTCGTTCAACATGATCGATAACGCCGCCAACGCCTCGGGGTCACGACTATACTGATCTGTCAAGGCCGCAAGTTCTCTGACGGCATCCCGCTCAAGGCCGAGCGCCCGTAGCTCGACCGCACGCCGATAGGCCGACTGCTGCTCGATATGCGCCCGATTCTTTGCATGATTGTCCTGCGTCGAAGCTCCGGTTGACTCCGCAACCGGCTGAGCCACGCTGGTGGAAACGGTGAGATTCTCCTGCTGAGTCCCACTCTGTCTCGGCACGTCTCCCAGGTCTCCTGCCAATTGGCAATAATAGGTGTAGGGAAACTGTTGACAAAGCCGCGCGAACACCTCATTGGACTTCGCAGCTTCGACATGGCTGTAGGAACGGGCAATCCAGTAGAGCGCTTGAGGCTCAAGCTCGCTCCCCTTCTGATCGACGATCTGCTGCCACGCGCGGATTGCCTCTGGATAGCGAGCTGTTCGGTAGAATACCCACCCTTCCCGCCATCGCGCCTCTGCGCGTTGAGATACAGGCTCGCCCGATTTCGCCGCCCGTCGATACTTCGTGATTGCTTCGTCGAACCGTGATTGATCCTCAAGCCAAATCCCACCAAATACATTGATTTTCGCTTTTTGTTCTGGGCTTAACCGTCGCTTAGAGAGCGTCCGACAGAGCTCTAAAATTTTGTCTCCGAGCCCTTGCCTGAGATAGACCCTCGCTAGCCAAACAGTGGCTTCATCAGCCCGAGGTCCTTGTCCAACCGCAAGCTCCTCGAAGGTGTCGCGTGCTTGGTCGTAGAGCTTGAGACGAACTTGGGCCACACCCAGTTTCAGTTTGGCATCTCTGCGATATGGAGAAGAGGGATCTCGCGTCAAGAACTGCTTCAACTCTTCGATCGCCTCGACGTGAAGCGATTGTCCGAGAAAAGCCTGGGCCCTGGCATAATGCTCATCCGGCGACGGCGCCCAGGGCTCATCTCCGATATTGCTCGCGAGCAGCACCTCGGCTTCCTTCGCCTCCTTTGTATGGGGAAACTTTGCCCAGAGCTGCTTAAGCGTTTCTCTGGCTTCGTTCAATTGACTTTCCCGGAGTTGACAAGAAGCCAACCGGAATCGAGCGTGCGCAACCTCCCGCTCCCTATCATTGAAGTCGACGGCCTTAGCTAGCCAAGAAATGGCTTCTGGGCATCTGGAAGCCTGATACCAAGCTTCCCCGACACGAAGTGTCGCTTGATTGAGTAAGTTGGAATCAGGAATGGCCTGAAGCACGCCTTCAAACATGGCCGCCGCTTCCTTGGGATCACCTAAATGCAGCAAGGCCTCTCCGATCCAGAATCGGATATAATCGTCGAGCGCGGGAAAATCCCGTTGAGCAGCTCGAAGGTAGGAAATCGCTTCCGCCGGATTCTGATCAATCAAAGTCACACCGGACAACAACCCCGCGCGTTTCGCCCACAGTGAAGCTGGAAACTTTTCCATCACCTTTCGGAGACGCTCAAGCTTCAGCGTCGCAACGTGGTCCCTCGTCAGACTGGTACTCAGTCGTTCTTTTGAGAAGGCCGCAGCGGCAAAACATTCTTCCGCTGAGGCACAGCCATCGGTGGGGGACTGTTGAGGCGTTGCCACCTGCCCCATAGAGGCATCACGAGAGAACATGCCTCCAAACACGGAGGCCGTCCCGGACGCGAACGCCAGAGTGCAACCGATGATGAGGCGATACTTGGTCGAGATTGTCATGCGCGCCTGCTGACCTTCATCCACCTTCATTATATACAGGGTTGTCTGCAATGGAAGAAGTTTCGAGCCTCACGATCAGGATGGCTCCATATGCGGAGGAGCTCCCGCTATGGTAGGCTCGTCATGGCCAAAAATATCTTTTCGATTTTAGCAATGTCGTCTCCAACTACACAGGCACCCCTTCTGGCGTTTACCGAATCTCAGATGGTGAAATTTGTCCGCGCCCAACACTGGCCGGACTATCGCGCGACACAAATCATGCGCTGGCTGTACCAACGGCGGGTGCGAACCATCACCGACATGACGGATCTTCCCTTGCACACTCGTTCCCTGTTAGCTCAGTCCACCAACGTTGGTCGTTCGCACAATCCAACCGTCATATCGTCTCAGGATGGAACGCGCAAAGTGTTGTTCAACCTCGATGACGGAATGACGATTGAATCCGTACTAATCCCGGATGACGAACGACTGACGCTCTGCGTGTCGACTCAGGTCGGATGTCAGTTGGATTGCAGCTTTTGCCTGACGGGAAGAATGGGGCTCAAACGAAACCTCAAGCTGCATGAAATCATCGATCAAGTCCTGACTGCGCAAGAGTTACTGAATGCCGACGAACGCATGACTAACCTCGTCTTTATGGGGATGGGAGAACCTCTGGCCAATCTGGACATGTTGAAAGCCGCGGTGGTCGGCCTGACCAATAAGCCGTGGGGTCTGGGATGGTCGCGTCGACGCATTACGGTTTCGACGGCAGGACTGGCATCCCGCCTACATGAAGTGGCCGGCCTTGGCGTGAATCTCGCGGTCTCCCTCAATGCGACCACTGAAGAGCAGCGACGCGAGTTGATGCCGGCCGCAAGCGAACTGGCAACCTTGAAAGCGCTCCTTGCCGCCTGTCATCGGTATCCGCTTGCTTCTCATCAACGATTGACGTTCGAATATGTCCTCTTGGCTGGCGTGAATGATCAGCCAAGTGATGCCCGGCGGCTGGTTCAGTTACTGAAAGGCATACGATGCAAGGCCAATTTGATTCCGTTCAACGATTTTCCAGGCAGTCGATTCCGTCGCCCATCGGAGCAGAGCGTCCTTCAGTTCCAATCCGTCCTGCGCAACGCCGGTTTGGATACGTTCGTGAGAAAAAGCCGCGGACGGGACGTCCTGGGCGCCTGCGGCCAACTGGGGAACCTCCCCGCTGGTCGCCTTCTCCAACCTTGACACCCGTTGAAACTCGTTGCTAGCATGATAAATTCTCCCATATGATTAACCCAACTTTTCACGTGCCTTGGTATACCTGTCTTGTAGGCGCGCTTTTCCTTTCAAGCCTTTCCACGTTCTCCTTTGGTGCGGAACCGAGTGAATACATCCTCTCCAACGGCATGAAGGTGCTACTCGTTGAGGTCCCCAAAGCGCCGGTGGCTACGGTGCAGGTGTGGTACAAAGTAGGCTCCCGAAACGAAGTGATGGGTCGTGCCGGACTCTCGCATATGCTTGAACACATGATGTTCAAGGGCACGACGAAATATCCCAAAGGTTCATTTTCCCGGATCGTTCGGAAGAATGGTGGGATCGATAACGCCTTTACGGGGCAGGACTTCACGGCCTATTTTGAGAATGTAGCAGCCGATCGTGTCCCACTGGCTTTGGAGCTGGAAGCCGACCGTATGCAGGTTTTGACTCTCGATAATGCCGAATTCCAGACCGAACGCGAGGTCGTGAAAGAAGAACGCCGACTACGATCCGAAGACGATCCTCAAGGTGCGCTGGTTGAAGCGTTGTTTGCACACGCCTACATGAGTCATCCCTACCATTGGCCTGTCATCGGCTGGTTCGGCGATCTCGATGCGATGTCTCTCGAGGACCTACAGCGACACTATGACACGTTTTACTCACCCAACAATGCGACACTGGTCGTCGTGGGCGATATCAACGCCGCCGCGCTACTTCCCACGATCAAACGTCTATTTGAGCCGATCCCAAGAGGGCCATCACCCAATCAATCGCTACGACCGGAACCGGACCAACGAGGCGAGCGTCGATTTCTGCTGAAGCGTGAAGCGCAGGTACCGTTTGTCATGATGGGGTTTCGCGTGCCCAACTATTCGAGTGAAGATTCTTACGCGCTCGACGTCCTCGAGTCGATCCTGTCTCGTGGGAAAAGCTCCAGACTCTACCAGAGTCTGGTGTATGCGCAGAAGAATTCGTTGGCCGTCGGTGCCGAGTACAGCTTACTGCAGACAGATCCCGGCCTGTTCTATTTCTACTCCTTGGTGAATCCCAGCGCGAAGGTCGAAACTGTGGAAGAGACCTTGCAGCGTGAGATTTCGCGGCTTCAAAACGAGCCGCCCTCCGATCAGGAGCTCCAGCGGGCCAAGAATCAGATCGAGGCCTCGCGAATCTTCGAGCAGGATTCGAATTTTCGCCATGCCATGTTGCTGGGGCAAGCGGAAATGGTGGGTGCCGGGTGGCAACGAATCGATCACTTCGTGGAGCGTATTCGAGCCGTCACCGCGAAAGACATTCAGCGCGTGGCCAGACAATATCTTACCGAGGACAATCGGACCCTTGGCATTCTGATTCCTTTACCTCCCAAACCACCCGAAGAATCGAACCCCACAGCGATACGCGAAGGAAAATCGTAGGTGACCATGAGGGATGAGCCACACAGCGCGAGGCACTACTGTTTCAATTCACCATCCGTTCAACATCGGCTTGGGATTGGCATGTGTAAGTGGCTCCTGTGCGCTGGCTTGCTGCTGGGGGTGACGACGACGGGATTGGCAGCAGATATTTCCCCCGCGAGATTCACGACCCCCAATGGCATGACTGTTCTGGTATTGGAACAACACTTCCTGCCCATTGTTGAAATCCATGCTCTCATCAAAGTCGGCTCGGCACAAGACCCTGCCGAAAAGGCAGGCCTCGCAAACTTAGTTGCCAGTCTCCTGGACGAAGGCACGGCGACGAGAACGTCTAAACAGTTGGCTGAAGAGATCGACTTTGTCGGCGGCTCGCTAGGAGCGCATGCGGGCGACGATTTCAGCAGCGCCTCCGCGCGCATTCTTCAGAAAGATATCGACCTCGGGTTTACCCTCCTCGCCGATATTCTTCAGCACCCAGTTTTCCCCAAGCAGGAATTCGAACGGATCCGCTCACAGATCCTAGGCGAAATATCCAGCGACAACGACGATCCTGGACACGTCGCCATGAAAGCCTTCAACCAGCTGGTCTTCCAGAATCACCCCTATCGTTGGCCGGTGAACGGGACTGAGGAGACGTTGAATAAGATCACCCTGGCAGATGTTCAGAGCTTTTATGCCAAAGAGTATCTTCCCAACCAAGTGATCCTCACGATTGTCGGCGACGTGACGGTAGAACAGGCGACAGCACTGGTTCAGACGCATTTTGGATCCTGGAAGAAAGGCACGGTACAGCCTCGGCCAGCCAAGAAACCGGCTACCATCGATAAAAAGGTGGTGCAGCTCATTGAAAAAGATCTCACACAATCAACCATTGTGATCGGCCATCCGGGAATCCGTCGAACGAACCCTGATTTTTACGCCGTGACCGTCATGAACCATATCCTGGGTGCCGGTGGATTCTCATCGCGCCTGATGGACTCGATTCGTGACAAGCAGGGGCTCGCCTACGGCATCACAAGCCATTATGATACCCGAGCGATGCCCGGCTCTTTTTGGATTAATCTCCAGACTCGAACCGAAACGACCAACCAGGCCATCAGCAGCGTGTTGTCCGAGATGAAGGCTATTCGAGAGGCTCCGGTCACCGATCAAGAATTAGCCGAAGCCAAAGCATTTCTAATGGGCAGCTTCCCGCTCAGACTAGATTCCACGGCAAAGATGGCCCAGGTCTTAGCCCAAGTGGAGTTCTATGGGTTGGGGTTCGACTACTTCAGCCAGTATACAAAGTGGATCGAACGGGTGACGAAAGAAGATGTATTGCGAGTCGCAAAACAGTATCTCAATCCTCAGCATTATGCATTAGTTGTGGTCGGCAATATCGCGAAAGCGAAAGTTCGTCATTAGGCAGATACACATGCACACTCAACAGGCATCCCTTCTCCAACAGAAACTCGCTCGACTTCGATCCCTCCTGAGCGAAATGGGTTCAGTGGTAGTAGCCTATTCAGGGGGAATTGACAGTGCATTCGTTCTCAAAGTTGCCCACGATCAACTCCGGGAGAAGGCGGTTGGGATCACGGCCGTCTCACCGACATTCCCATCGATTGAGCTGGAGGCTGCTGAGCGGGTGGCTCGGGAGATCGGTGCGCGCTATGAAATCGCGAAGACGGATCAGCTCGCCATTGACGACTTTGTTAAGAACGACGCGAACCGTTGCTTCCACTGTAAAACCGATTTGTATCAACTTCTCGGAGGCCTGCGGGAATCACACGCGGCGGCGTATGTCCTAGACGGAACCAACCTCGATGATCTCGGTGACGACCGCCCCGGGATCAAGGCCGCACGTGAATGGGGAGTTCGTAGCCCCCTCGTCGAAGCTGAGCTCTCGAAGGCCGATATCCGCACCCTCGCCAAAGATCTCGGTCTTTCGAATTGGGACAAGCCCGCTGCAGCCTGTCTTTCATCACGAATCCCACGTGGAAATATGATTACGTTGGAAAAATTACATCGCGTTGAAGACGCGGAGGCTGTGCTGCATCGAGAAGGATTTCGTCATTTTCGAGTCCGTAACCACGGTGATGTTGCGAGAATTGAAGTCGCCAAAGACGAACTACCTGGGCTCATCGAATCAGATCGATGTGCGAGAATCAGCGGGAAACTGAAGGAACTGGGGTTTAAGTTCGTGACCGTGGATTTAGAAGGGTACCGACCAGGTGGAGTCAGCCTACGCTGACTCCACCCACGCTACGACACACCACTACCGTTGGTAGGATTTGGAAAGCGCTTCCAACGCTTCATCTGCGAACTTTCGCTGATCGGCTTCCGTCAAACTCCGCTGCACGACTTTCTCCGCCACCATCAGCGCCAATTCAGTCGTCTGAGTGCGGATGTCCTGCACGGCCTTACGGCGTTCTTGCTCGATCTCACGCGTCGCATCGCCTTTGATTCGTTCAGCTTCTGCAGTCAATCGCTGTTCGTTTTCATCAAGAAGCCGTTGCGCGCGTTCTTTGGCAGCCGCAAGAATAGCTTCCGCTTCCTTGCCCGCCGCACTGAGCTTGGCTTCATACTCCTTCAGCCGGCGTTCAGCCTCTGATCGATGATGCTCGGCCTGCTCGAGACTGTCCTTGATTTTCTTTTCTCGTTCTTCGAGGACGCTCAAGAGACCGGGGAACGCATACTTATAGAGGATGAACAGCAGAATCCCGAAGGACACGATCTCCCAGAAGATGAGAGAAGAAAAAAAATGCGATTCAAACTGCGGCATGTGAACTCCTAGGATAGAAGGGTACCGACGTAACGGAGACGCCTATTCCCCTGTTGCTCCCCTTACCCCTTTCGAAAGCCCATGATGATGAAGGCAATGACCAGGCCATAGAGCGCGATGGCTTCCACCAGCGCGAATCCGATCCACATGTACTTCGTGACGCGAGCCTCGGCTTCAGGCTGACGTGCCACCACTTCAATCATCTTTCCGAAGATGAACCCGATGCCAACACCGGCTCCGGCAAACCCTGCCGCAGCACACCCCATGCCGATCAACCCTGCTGCTGCTGAATCCATTATGGCTTACTCCTCTCTTGTCTAAACTCGCATGCGCTAATGCGCGTGCTCTTCATGACCGTGCAAATGAAATGCGTCCCCTAAGTAGACGCATGTCAAGATGCTGAAAATATAGGCTTGAATGAATGCGATGCCAAATTCCAAGCCATAGATCGCCACCGTAAACGCAAAAGGCAGCCATCCAATCAACAATCCGCCACCTATCGTCAAGCTAAACAGGACGGCGAGCATGACATGGCCAGCCGTCATATTGGCAAATAACCGAACAGCCAGCGAAACAGGCCGTGCCACTTGGCTGATGATCTCAATCGGAATCATCAAGGGCACGAGCCACCCTGGTGTACCGGGTGGGACAAGAATGCCCAGGAACTTCACCCCATGTAACATAAACCCTAGAACCAAACTGATCCCGTAAACCACAAAGGAAAATACAGCTGTCACGATGATTTGGCTCGTTACCGTATAGCTTCCCGGGATCAGCCCGATGAGATTACTGAACAGAATAAACAAGAACAGAGTGGCGATGAGGGGGAAGAAGCGCATCCCTTCCTTCCCCATCGTATCCAGGATCATACTCCGGATGAAGTCCACCATCATTTCCGCCAGGCTCTGCATTTTCCCTGGCACCAGCTTGCGCGCAGATCCAGCCATCACCATGAGCACCGCTGCCACAGCGATGACAATCCACATGAAGACGACGGCCTTATTGATGGAAACGTCTAGCCCACCAAGGGAAATCGGAACCCAATTTTCTAGCTCAAATTGATGAAGCGGACTCTCTTCCACGATACTCCTGTGTTTTTTCTATCGAAGGTCGTTATGTTTTCGGCCACCGCTGGGCCGACCGATAGGCATTCCTCATACCTGCGACGAGGCCTAACACCAATCCTCCGATCATTCCCCATGGGGTAGAATCGAGCAGATATGTATCACAGGCCCACCCCAATCCTCCCCCGACAATCAGCGCAGCCAGCAGATCGGTTGCCATCCGAACCGCTTGACCGAGCCCCGCGTATAGGGGATCTTGTGAAGGGGCCATTTAAGACCCATGGGAGGCGAGAGCACGTACACACAACTCTGCCGTTGATGGGCTCTCAATTTAAGCAAAACTCTGCTTGCAATGTCAAGCCGTTAGAGGCCTACCTCTCAGAAAATCTCTGCGCTATAGTGAGTTCGCGCTTTTCACGAAGGACGTGACCGTCCATGCGGCTAACCACCTTGTCGTCGTTATCATTCTTGGATGGGCCTCCTTCGCCTCTCATTATGACGCGACCCTGCCCTTCGGCGAGTCCCTTCGAGCTGTATTCGAGAATCGCCTCAGCTCGACACCCCTCCTTTCTCTTTGAAAGCGGCAACGGTGGCGGAGCCATGGGACGGTATTCCTACTTCGGCACCGACCCCTATCAGACGTTGACTGGAACAGCCGATCAGTTCGTACAACACTCGACTCTCGGTCACACGGAATCGGGGTTAGACCCTTATGAACGCTTGATGCATCTTGTGGGCAGTCAGCGGATCGAGCGTCTTCCCGGAGGTCCACCGTTTTTTGGCGGAGCTATCGGGTATTTCAGCTATGATCTCGCCCGACAATTCGAACCGCTCCCATCGCTGGCCCCCAATCGCCTGGCTTGCCCAGATCTTGGGTTCTCATTTTTTGACGTCGTGGGAGCCGTCGATCATGAGCTGGGCGACCTTGTTCTGATGTTCTGTCCTCCACTCGAACGATTCTTGGGTGAGCCTCGAGACAAACTGTTTCGAGAGGGAACGGATCGCCTTGCCGCATTCGACGCTCAGTTAAGCAAGTCCGTCAGGATTGAACCACGAGTTGATGTGCTGGAACGCCTCACATTCACACCAGAACAACACCGATCATCCTACATGCAGAGCGTACGGCGTTGTCAGGAGTACATCGCAGCCGGCGACATCTACCAAGCCAACCTTTCACACCGTTTCACAGTGAGCTGCGAGGCGCTGACTCGGGGAGAGCTTCAAGCCGACTTATCCGCCTATCGTCGTTTGCGGACGCTGAACCCTTCCCCTTTCTCAGGGATACTCCGGTCCGATGCAGTTCGCCTCATCAGTTCTTCGCCTGAACGGCTTGTTCGCCTTGATGGTCGTCGCGCCGACACCAGACCGATCGCCGGAACCAGGCCACGTGGGGAAACAGTCTTCGCCGATCAACAGCTTGTCACCGAACTGCACGCGAATAAAAAAGAGCGAGCAGAACACATCATGTTGGTAGACCTGGAACGGAATGACCTCGGTCGTGTCTGTCGGTACGGAAGCATTCATGTCGACGAACTTATGACGTTGGAGCAATATTCCCATGTCAACCACTTGGTCTCACAGGTGTCAGGAACCATACGGAACCACGTCACCGGTTTCGACCTGCTAAAGGCCATGTTCCCAGGGGGAACGATTACCGGCGTCCCTAAGATTCGCTGCATGGAAATCATCGAGGAATTAGAACCAGTCCGCCGCGGTCCCTACACCGGATCGATGGGCTACCTCAGCTGGAGTGGAGATCTCGATTTCAACATTCTGATCCGCACGCTCGTGGTGATAAACGGCATGGCCTCTCTTCAGGTCGGAGCAGGGATCGTGGCCGACTCCGACCCGGCGTGTGAATACGACGAAACCATCCATAAAGCCCAGTCTTTTTTCAGCGCGTTTTCATAACGAGATGTGGATCTATCTGAATGATACGTTCGTGCAAGAAGACGATGCTGTGATCTCCGTTTTCGATCATGGATTTCTTTACGGAGATGGAGTCTATGAAACGATTCGCTCCTACGGCTCTCGCCTCTTCATGCGGGATCAACATCTGTCACGACTGTTTCGTTCCGCGGAAGCCATTGGGTTGACGATCCCGATTCCCCTGAAGGAGTGGGCGGACATCCTGCATGAAGCCATGGCACGCAACACGGTCGGGACTGATCAACAAGATGCCTATCTGCGCATCACGGTTTCACGAGGAGCTGGAGACATCGGTTTGAATCCTGCGCTGTGCCCCTCGCCGACTGTTGTCGTGATGGCCAAACCGCTTGTACCGCCGGCAGCTGCTCTCTATGCGAGCGGCGTCAACATCATCGTCGCTTCCACCAAACGGAACCTGCCGAGTGCATTGCCGCCACAGGTGAAGGCGCTGAGCTTTTTGAACAACATCCTGGCCAAACGCGAGGCCATCGCCGCAAATGCATTTGAGAGCATCCTGCTCAATTGGGAGCAACACCTGACCGAATGCACAATCAGCAACCTGTTCTTTGTGGCTGACGGAAGACTACGAACTCCCGCCCTGGAGTGTGGCTTGCTCGACGGCATCACGAGAGGGATCGTGATTCGGCTGGCGGGAGAACTCCACATCCGCATCGAAGAGGGACACTTTACCGTCGACCAGCTGTATCGTGCAGACGAATGTTTTCTCACGAACACCAGCATGGAAATCATGCCCGTATCCATGGTCGACACTAAAAGAATTGCAAGAGGGAAACCAGGCCCAGTGACTTCGAAGCTACAAGCTCGATTTCTGGAGGCACGTGAGCGATTCTTGGAGCCTATCAGCTCGTCATGATCTACCAATCTTCCCGCTTTTCCACCATCCCCGAGCTGTTCCTAACGGCATAAACGGCATAAGATGTGCATTTCCTTGACAGTCTGTTACAGACTGCTATCGTTTGACCATGCTGAAGGACAGATCTCCACTCACCTCCTCTCGCAGGTGGACCGCCCTGGTCGCCCTCATGATGCTCAGCAGTAGCCTGACGACCGCAGTTCCGGGTCTCCACGCAGAAATCTATCAATACATTGATGCCAAAGGGACGATCTCCTTAACGAACGTCCCCTCTGATGTGCGGTACCGCCGGGTTGACCTCTACCCGAATCGTCTGCACCTAGTCATTTCAGAAAAAGAGTTGGAACCGATGATCAGCCGATTTTCCCGAGAACATCAACTTCACCCCGCCCTGATCCGTGCCGTCATTAAGGCCGAGTCGGACTTTGACCCGCGCGCGGTCTCTCGGGCAGGAGCTATTGGATTGATGCAATTGATGCCGCAGACGGCAGTCCGGCTGGATGTGCGAGACCTCTACAACCCCGAGGATAATATCGGAGGGGGAACCAAGTATTTGAGACAACTCCTCGATCGATTTCGAGGAAATCTACCCCTTGCTCTCGCCGCCTACAATGCCGGAGAGCACGTGGTCGATCGCTATCGAACCCTTCCACCGATCAAGGAAACTCGCCAGTATGTTCGCAAGGTCTTACGATACTATCGAACCTTCCTTGCGAACGACCTCAGCTCAACCGGTCACGTCATCCCGTCTTCGGAGAGCGCAGCCCAGCGACCCGCCTCCGTTTCTTCGATCCCACCTGGTCAGTAACGCGTTCGCCCAGACGCAGTCGACTGTGTAGTTTCCACCCCGAACTTTGAGATTTTTGGGAGTCGGAGCGATAGTGGGCACCAACGCTGTTCTCCCGCCAGAGCGCAGCTTCCGCTACACAGTGGGCCACTTGAACCATGTTCTTGACTTCCAGATCGGTCCGCGTCAAGAAGGATTGAGAGACCATCTGTTCCCATCGGGCAAGTTGCGCGCTCGCCCGAATCAACGACTCGCGAGAACGGACAAGCCCCACTTGGCCCCACATCGTTCGACGCAACGAGCTTCGTAACTTCTCAGCGTCTTCTAATCGACCAGCTCCACCGCACCTCAGCCGCTCACCGTGAAGAGTCACGTCCGGCGTCGAACAGCGTGCTGCCCAGGCTATCGCAGCAGCACCGGCCCGCATCCCAAACACCAAACCCTCCAACAGAGAGTTACTGGCCAAGCGATTGGCACCATGCACACCACTACACGCAACCTCTCCAGCCGCAAAAAGACCCGACAGCGTCGTGGCCCCATTGATATCGGTCGCAACTCCACCCATCATGTAATGCGCACTCGGAGAGACTGGAATCCATTCCTCAGTGATATCGATATCGTGACGTAAGCAGGTCGCATAGATAGTGGGAAACCGTCGCTTCACGAAATTCGATCCCAGATGCGTCACATCAAGATAGACATGTCGTGTCCGCGTCGCCGCCATCTCCGTCCAAATGGCACGCGCCACGATATCTCTCGGGGCCAGGACGCCGAGCGGATGGTAGCGTTGCATGAACGCTTCGCCTTTATGGTTGCGCAGTTGCCCTCCTTCTCCCCGCATCGCCTCGGACAGCAAGAACGGAGGGCTCGACGGCAGATACAATGCCGTCGGGTGAAACTGCACGAATTCCATATCCTGGAGTTCCGCTCCTGCGCGAAACGCCATGGCCATTCCATCGCCGGTCGCATTAGGCGGATTCGTGGTTCGAGCAAAAATCTGACCGGCTCCACCAGTCGAGAGAAGGACGGCCTTTGCGCGAAGAATGAACTGTTCTCCTGAATATTCATCCAGGACCACCGCCCCGCAGCAGCGACCTTCCGCCACCACAAGATCAACGGTGAAATGATAATCCAAGCGGACAATCTGTTTCTGTCGGGCGACCTGCGTCATTAAGGCACGCACCATTTCGTTTCCCGTCGCATCACCGCGAGCACGCAGTATTCGGCTGCGGCTGTGTGCGGCTTCCCGCGCAAAGGCAAACTTGCCTCCGGTCTTGTCGAACTTGGCTCCCCACCGGATCAGTTCTTGAATTCGATTCGGTCCTTCTTCAACCAACACACGTACCGCGTCACGACGACACAGCCCGTGTCCAGCTTTCACCGTATCCGTCAGGTGGATCGCAACATCATCTTCTTCGCTCATCGCCACGGCGACCCCACCTTGTGCAAAAATGGAGTTGCTCTGTAGGGGGTGGCCTTTCGTGAGGACAATCACTCGACCGACGCGGCAAAGTTCTAATGCGGCGCGGAGCCCTGCGACTCCACTCCCGATCACAAGAAAATCTGCTTCCGGAACAGTTCGAGACATCGCTATTGTAGCGGAGCTTGCGGTGAAGGAGTCTCGGATAGCGATTGCTTCGTCTTCATTCCAAACGGCAAGTCCCCCTCAACTCCTCGTAGAAGGATCGAAGGCACCCCAGCCCATTGCAACCGCGCGTGGCCGCGCTGCCGCATACCCGCATCATCGGCATCTTTCTTCCAGTTCCCTTGCCAATTGACGAACACGTCGATGTCATCCTTTTCGATCACGACTCGCTCGATCTTGAACTCAAGAGTGATGGCATGAAACGTTTCGAAGTCCATCTCAGCTTGTCGGTGAAGTTCCTCCATCTGATCCTGCGGCAACAGCAGAGAATGGAAGGCTGATCGATCTTTTCGTTGATACGCGCTCCGTAAGGATTCCATTGCCTGATCAAGGCGAAGAAGACGGTCGTGCTCCTCAGGGTACTGGATCGTCTTGGAAGGACACCCGGCCATCACAAGGGTACACAACAGGAGCCACCCTATGAACGAAACCCGCGAAAGGCAGTATTTATGAAGATTCATGGGGTGTCAGTATACCATACGGAAAAAAGTGCTGTGATCTTGCATTTTCGACGGAAAGCTTTTAGACTCTGCCCCCTTAGGAGATACGAAGCATGTCAAGCGTTCTGAAGAAGCGCCGAAAGAAAATGCGCAAGCATAAATACAAGAAGCTGCGCCAGCGACAGAAGTTTCTTCGCCGAAAAAGCTAAACTCAGCCTGCGTGGCGGGAGGAGAGGATCGTGGCCGAGGGCAAGAAAGTCCGCATCCGTGTACGGACGGTCAATTGCACCTACGTCGGAGACTTTCTGGTCCCTCCGATGCGCAATCGTGTCTCCGATGCGATCAACGAAGAAGCACGTCTCTTCATCAGCCTAACCGACGTCCTCATCAATGATAAGGATCGGTCTGATTTTGTCGCGATCAATAAGAACTTAATCGAGTCGATCGCTCAACTCTAGCCCATTCGTCTCGCCCCCGTCGGCCCAGCATTTCCCAATAACACCGTGAACTGACACAGGTTTCTGGTCGATCATGCCGTGTAAGCCATCATGTTGATCTTCAAGCGATTCCTTCCGTTTGTTCGACCCTACCTGACACGCCTCATGCTTGCCGGCCTGCTGGTGTCAGGAGTGGCAGCCATCAATCTCGCATTAGTCCGACTGGCTGGCTCTCTCTGGGATGTTGTGACCGTCCAGCATGATGCCGACAAAATGACGCAGTTGATCGGCGCGTTCTTGGGATTGGTTGTTCTCCAAGGACTCTGCTCCATGGGCCATAGTTATCTGACGGCGTGGGTTTCTCAGAACGTCATCGCCGATTTCCGCAAACATCTCTTCGCCCACCTGCAAACGTTGACGGTCAGCTTTTTTTCTCGTCGACGTACGGGAGAATTGCTCTCTCGCTTGATGTCCGATGTGACAGTGATTCAATCCCTCGTCACAGAAACCCCCATTGATGCGGTCAAACAACTGGTGACCTTCGTGGGCGGCATCACGTTCTTGCTCCTCATGAACTGGCAGCTCTGTCTCCTTATTCTGGTTCTCCTTCCGTTATTAGTCGTGATCTCAAAGCTGTTTGGGCGCAGATTGAAATCCCTTTCAACCTCGATTCAAGACCATACCGCCGCGCTCAGTACGCTGGCTGAAGAAGTGATTTCGGGTATTCGCATCGTCAAATCGTTTGTCCAGACGCCACGCGAAACAGAACGATTCGCCGATCAGGTCGATCAGACTCTCCGCCTCACACTCAGCCGAGCGGGCATCATGGCCGTCTTCATTCCGGTAATCAGCCTCATGACATTTTCGTCGGCGACCGCCGTGCTGTGGTACGGAGGCCGGCAGGTCATCGACGGCACCGTGACGCCGGGCGATCTGTTCGCCTTCATCTTGTTCGCAGGCATTTTGATCGGGCCCTTCAGCGCAGCCGCGCGCGTCTTTACCCAGATCAAGGAGGCCCAAGGAGCGACGCAACGCGTCTTTGAAATACTGGATGCTCAGCCGGACATTGACGATCGACCAGACGCGCAGACACTGGTCACAGTCGAGGGCCATGTGCGGATGGAGAGCGTCACGTTTGGCTATGATCCTCGCCACTCGGTATTGTCCAACCTTTCCTTTGAAGCCAAGCCCGGCGAACTCGTTGCGTTGGTCGGACCAACCGGCGCCGGCAAGACCACAGTGATCAATCTCCTGCACCGCTTCTACGACCCAACCGAAGGTCGCCTCACCATCGATGGAAGAGACCTCCGAGACATCACGCTTGAGAGTTGGTACCGACAGATCTCACTGGTCCCGCAAGAAACGGTCCTTTTCGGAGGCACGATTCTCGATAATATTCGTTACGGAAAGATGGACGCACACGAAACGACTGTATGGGAAGCCAGCAAAGCCGCTCATGCGCATGACTTCATCACAACCTTACCGGACGGATACCAAACCGTGGTCGGTGAAAAGGGCGTCAACTTGTCGGGTGGACAGCGTCAACGAATTGCAATTGCTCGAGCGATCCTCAAAAATCCTCGTATTCTGCTCCTGGATGAAGCCACCTCCTCGCTCGACACCGATTCAGAGCGCCTGGTCCAAGAGGCACTCCACCGCCTCATGGAAGGACGCACCACCTTTGTTGTCGCCCACCGGCTGTCGACGATTCAGCGTGCCGACCGAATTGTGGTTCTCGACAAAGGAAAGCTCGTTGAGGAAGGCACCCATGCACAACTACTGGAACGAAAGGGCCTGTACCACTATCTTTATACCATCCGCCTGAACGAACCGAGCCCGTAGTCCCGATTGCTCCCGCACTACAAATATTCTTCTCAACTCCGGCTTCACGACGGCCCAACTGAGACTGCTTCTGACTCGCTTCGCTCCCCCAATGGTTCGCACAGTTACGGTAGAATCATAGGATCATGTCTCTGTTTCCTCGAAGCTTGCTTCTTTGCATCTCGCTTCTCATGAATTGTTCATCTTGCGAAACCATCGCATCAGCTATAGAAACGGGCACCGAGGTCACCCTGCATCTGGAGTCTGGTCAAGCCATCGCGACCAGTCAGCTGAGTGGACAAAGAGAAATCCCTCTCGGCGCGCAGGAGATCGTGCTCAGCTCCGGCACGAATGGCATCAACGGAATCGTGGTGACTTCTCGTCGCCTCTTAGGGTTTTCAAGCCGTGCCCTGACGTGGACCAAGAAAGAGCTCGACCTCAACGAGAAGGTCCTTGAACGCAAGATTCTCTCAACCTTCAGCTTGATCAGGACCGATCGACACCTGTATGGATTTCGCGACGTCAATGGTGTGTGGTTGGATGAATCGTTGAGGGTTCGAGAAAAAGTCACCCGCTTCCACAGCAATGACTATGGGGCCGTCTTCATCACGAATGAGCGACTGGTGGGATTCACACCGCTCCTTGGGGGGTTCTCATCGAAGCCATTGGACGTCCATGAACACATCCTGGGAGTGGATAACGAAAACGGCCTCATTGTAATTTCCACCACTCGGCGCACCTTGGTCTTCGGCACTCGCTTAAGTGGGTGGGACGAATTTGAGTGATTGGCCTTATACCAGCCCCATGGTTCCGCTAGCAAACTCGTTCAACTTGTAATCAAACACTAGCCTCCTGCCCGCTGAAGAATCCAGCGTGATGCTTCATGTTTAGAGGTCAGACTCGAGGACTTCAGCGAGTCGGTCTTAACCTGATAAATATGCCACAAATACTGATCACGATGATGGCCACGTGGACCATGAGGGATCTAACCAGCGGAAACCTCATCTGTAGATCAGTGACCATAATGTTCTTCCTCCTTATCTCCACAAAATCGTGAACCCTGATTCACTATCATGCAGTCATTCCCCTGATCGATCATGAGGGGAACCTCTTGCTGCATTGATAATAGATCTACCTCTTGTAGATCACTGTCCCATTGCCGAATCGTTAATACCGTGTGACATGTCTCTCGCTTGAAAAGTTTACAGTCCTGTAATGGCCACCTAACGCCGGTGCAACGAGCGCTTGGTAGTGTGAAGCCAATACAAATATTAAAAGGAGGATTCCATGGTGACAGTCGGCAATCTGATGCGGAAAGAAATGGTGACGGTGGACGTCGGCACCTCGGTCGTCGAGGCGGCGAAGTTAATGAGAGCCTGCAATGTTGAGAGCGTACTCGTCGCGCGTCAAGCGCAGATTATCGGCATCGTGACCGAATCAGATATCGTCAAAAAGTTCGTCGGAGCGGAGAAAGCCGCGTACTTCGTGTCCGTTGAAGAGATTATGAGCAGCCCGATCCCAGGCATCGAAGAGCGGCGGCCATTGACGGAAGCTGCAGACCTCATGGACCGGCATTGTACGCTCCACCTTGGTGTGACCAAAGGGGGTGCACTCGTCGGTCTGGTGTCGGTCCGGGACTTTCTCCGGCCGGTTTCCATCGACGATTTCTAATCTTTCTCCGCTCCTTAAGCCCGCTGCCTGCTCGGCTAGGCAGCCCCTCCCTTCTCCTCTACTTCACCGGTCGCGCGGGGAGTTGCAACTCCCACCCTCACACGTCCACACTAGGACAATCCACTTCTGCGACACAGCTCCTACAATGACTCGATCAGACACACATTTCTCGCCTCGTCACCGCTCCTCCCCGATGTCGTCACAACCCGAACGAGAGCTCAAGTTGGGCGTTGATCCCGACTTCCGTCTGCCTCGCCCACCCGGCACTCCGTTGTCTCGACGGCTGCTGATCTCAACCTATTACGACACGGCCGCCTATGATTTGGCCCATGCGCGGATGACGTTCCGCCATCGCATCGAACGGAGGAAAAAGACGTGGCAGCTTAAACTTCCGTTGGGTGACGATCGACAGGAGGTGGAAGCGCCGGGTGACCAGGCAGGGCCACCTGCCTCGTTGCGTCGTCTGCTCGCTCTGCATCTTGGACATCGGAAACTGGAACCGGTCGTGACGCTGCGAGTCTGGCGGACCAGCATGCTGGTGCACCATGGCCGAGTTCCCGTCGCGGAGATCGCCCTGGACACGGTGTCGGTCATCAAAAACGGCTGTCCCATTCAGCAATTTCGCGAGCTTGAAATCGAACAACGACAGGGCGATGAGACTTCGCTTCGTTCCCTTGAACGGCAGATGCGTGAAGCCGGCGCCACTGATCACGACGGACGACCAAAGTTCTTTCGTGCCCTCTCGCTGCAGACTCCAGTCCCAGTCCCCCAACCTGACCCCAAAGCGCCGGTGGCTGAGCATTTGACGTGGACACTCGCCCAGCACGTCAGGTGGCTCCTCGCCCATGATCCCGGCACGAGACTCGGGACTGAGCGTGAGAGCCTGCATCAAATGCGCGTCGCAGCGAGGCGCCTGCGGGCAGTGCTTCGCACAGCTCGTCCAATCCTGTTGTCAGAATGGGCTGCATCATTAGACCAGGAGCTCGATTGGTTGAGCGAGCTGCTGGGGCCCGCCCGCGATCTCGATGTCCAGATCGCATATTTTTTGGAGGAATCAACGGGATTGCAGGCACGAGATCGCAAGCTGTTGGCCGACTTCATCTCCCACCTTCGATCACAACGGGATGCCGTACAACAGGTGGTTCTGCGCGAACTTACCAGCACCCGATACTTCGATCTCATTAGGCGATTGCAGCAAGCCGCACACGATCCTCCAGTCGTCGAGTCTCTATTGACTGTGCGTCAGCTCGCTAGGCGGGCCTTCAAGAAATTGCGCAAGGCGATCAGGGGTCTGAGAGCATCCCCGTCGGATACCGCACTCCACACAATCCGGATCAAGACAAAACGCGCGCGCTATGCAGCGGAATTTGCTCGCGTCTCGGTCGGCAAGCCTGCCACGCGTTTCATCAAAGCAACTCGGGCAATCCAAGATCGGTTGGGTTTCCATCAGGACGCGATTCAAGCAGAACGTTATGTCAGACAGTTCCTCAAGTACTCGACCAGCGTCCGATCCGGATTTGTCGCTGGACGCATGGTCGAACGCCAACATCAACGATGCCATAGCGTCCGCAAGGATATGAAACCACTGTTCAAGACGCTGTTGAATCTGGGGAAGAAGGCGTGGGGATAATCGAGGCTTACTTCACTTTCGACAACTCGGCGGGAATTCTAATTTCTGTTCCGTCTTGCAGGTTAACCACAAACACCGACGTGGCATTGGGGTCAAACTGTTCATAGGCAAAGAGGGCGGTGAACCGGGATCGGAAGGCCGGGCCGTTGCCTTCGTTCTTTCGTCCCCGCTCAGCTTTACCGATGTCGATCGCCTTGATGCGTTTCGACTCTTGGTGCAGCTCGATCAAGGCCCCTTCGGCGAAATACTCGTCATCGCCGCACAACTGCACCTCAATCTCCATGTTGGGCATGTCCATCACTTTTCGGATGAACTCCTCGGGCATGCGCACGTCTATCTTTCGCTTCTTCGATTCCGCCGCTTCTTGCCGACCAAACGCTTCCAACCGGTAGTGCTTAGTGCGCAGAATGGCACTCGCACCGCAGGGCTCTTTCTCCGGATCGGCGCCCACACGACTCGCTAAGGACGCTTGCTGTAGGACTTTCCTCACATCTTCCGGAGAATTGGCTTTTTCCATCGGCACTCGACCGGTTTCGAGCGCCTTGTGCGCGTCTTCCGACGACAAATTGACCTCGATCGCCCAGGCGGCACTCTGCCCAATCACCACGGCTCCAATCAGTCCCCATGCCAGTGTGACTTGTTTACGAAGAATCATACCTTCCCTCTTGTACACCGCTGTACACCGCCAGACGAGCTTGTCGCGAACGCAAGCAGCGAGGCGACTGGCGAGCATCGAAGCATTGTAGGGGAACAGCCTAGCCGTTGCAATCACACCGCGAAGCGAAACCAATTCGCATAAGGACGTCGCCGGTAGAGCTCTTCGACATGCACGGGAACGGGATACCCGGCTAACCCCAGCAAGCGCGCCACGAGCTTGAGCGGAAGTCCCACCACAGTCGTATAGTCGCCATCAATACGATCCACTAGATCCCCGCCAAGCCCCTGAATTGCATAGGCCCCGGCCTTCCCCAACGATTCTTGCGATGCAAGATATCGGTCATACCGGTGATCAAGATCGAGTTTCATTCTTACCTTCACCGTATCACTCTCGACGAACTCCATCTCTCGCTCACGACTGCACAGAGCCACAGCGGTATGGACGTGGTGTGAGCGGCCGGCCAACCGTGCGAGCATGATGCGAGCGTCCTGAAGATCGACTGGTTTTCCCAAGAGCTGACCGTCGAGCTCAATGACCGTATCGCTGCCCACTACCAACCCATGTAGCTCCGGAGCGGCTATCACTCGCGCCTTTTCGAGAGCGAATCGTCTGACCTGTTCAATGGGTGCCAACTCAGGCGTCGGTTGTTCATGGACATTCGGCGGGATAACGTGAAAGGACAGGCCCAGCAGTGCCAACAGTTCTTGGCGGCGCGGCGAACTCGATGCCAGGATTAGCTGCATCGTGACGCCAAGAGGCTCATGCCATCGGTCGATTCAGATGGTGGAGACTCCTCTTTCTCCTGTACCCGTCCCTTGAAGTCCGCGAGCACCTGGTTCAACTCATCGACCGAAGAAACGCGCACCATTTGCGCGCGAAGCGAGGCGGCATGCGAAAAGCCTTTGCAATACCAGGCTAAATGCTTTCGCATCCGGTAGAATTGTTGTTGACCAAAGAGAGCCCGGAACTGTTGTGCATGGTCCACCAGAATAGCAAAGCGCTCTTCCTGCGGCACCACAAGGCCAAGATCCGCAGGGTTGCTAACTGTACATGACTCACACGCTTGCTGCCGCACCTGTTCCTTCGCGTGAAAAAACCATGGCGCGCCCAGAGCGGCGCGCCCCACTAACACGCCGTCCACACCTGTCTCACGGACACGCGACACAATGTCCTCTGGGCGTTGAATGTCACCGTTCCCCAGCAATAACGTCCCTGATCCCTTCGCCATCGCAGCTGCGCGCGCGATGGCCGACCAGTCCGCAGATCCTCGATACATCTGCTTGAGCGTCCGTCCATGAAGGGAGATCACGGTCGGCTGTTCTCTCAGCAGGTCGTCAAGCCAGGTTTCGACCGTCACTTCGTCATAGCCAGCTCGGGTTTTCACAGAGAGAGGCAACTTGCGTCGCGAAGCTGGAGTGACGCTGCCGCGCCGGCAATTCAGACGGTGGAACGCGTCGATGCGAGCCTGTTTAAATCCGGCTTGTTGGAGAGTCTGTCCTTGCACCCAATCATCGATACCGCGCCTGGCCGCCTGAATGATGGAGCGAGCCAGATCCGGGGTGCGGATCAGTCCGGCCCCCGATCCAGACGAAGCGACGCTCTTCGACGGGCAGCCCATGTTAATGTCCAGCCCATCAAATCCTAGTTCGCATACGGCATGGGCCGCCTGGTAGAAGAGATCCGGGTCCTTTCCATAGAGCTGGGCGACGATCGGACGTTCGACTTCGCTATAGAGGAGAGTCTCCAGTTGGATCTCAGGCCCACGGCAGACATCATGCACATGCGTGAATTCTGTAAAGGTGACATCCGGCTTCCCCTGGGTGGCGATCACAGATCGGAAGCAGGCGTCGGTGACACCATCCATCGGCGATAGCCCTATGATTGGGCGTGGAAGATTGAGCCAGAAATTCATCTCACTGCACCTGCGCGACAACGTGTGATTCGTTTACAGATCGGTAGGCAAGCCGAAGCTCACAAGCTTCCCGGTCCACCATGCCCTGTAGTTCCGGCGCAACCTCATGTACAAACTCGACAAACCGTTCGATTTTCAGCAAAAAGAAATCATACGCTCCAGAGAGAGGCCGTGTCTCCCGAAACCAGAAGGTGACAAATCCATCGAGGGACACTCCTATCTCTTCGAGACGACGACAGGACTCTACGAACATATCCTCCAGCTCGCCTCCCCAATGGAGAATCTCATGCGGAAGATAGCTGCCTCGATAACGACCCAACTCTTCTCCATATGCCCAAGATTGCTCCCATTCCGGTCCCACCGGCTCGGCCTTGCCTGTTAGGACACGGACATACTGATCATAGGCGTCGTTCAGGTCAGATCCGGTCCTTGTTACACTCTGGTCCTCATGAATGGAACCGGCTTCGATCGTGCACGAGCGTTTGTCGCCCACCGGCATACGATCGAACGCTGATGCGTAGCGTTGCGAGAACTCGGCAAATTCCTCGACGATCAGTCCAACAGGTTTCGTGTCGACCTCCAACGCGAGGCCTTTCAGACTGATGAGCCGTGGATGGTTCAGGATCTGATCCAGCATCTCGAACAAGACAGGGGGGATGGGGGCTTCATGCGCATCGATCCATGCAGGAAGGACATCACCGTTCGTGTGGCCTGCGGGAATTGAGAAGAGGGGTTCGGTTGAAACATGAATGGCCAGACCTGCAACATGAATCTCTACAACTCGCTCCATGGGGAGTTCATCGAGAAACGCGCTCACAAATTGCACGAGCGACTGAGTTCGAGATGCCCCAGAGTAGCGGAAGACCGTCCAGAGATGACCAACATCCAACACCAGCCCACAAGACGCCTGTTCACAGACGATCCGATAAAATGATGGAACAGACAGAGTACCGGCAACGAAATAGGTGAGTGGCGGCATTTCGAGCAGCACCAGCGGCGTGCTGCCACGTTCCAGTTCACACTGTTGATCAAGAAGGCTTTGGATCTCCCTGATATTCTCGCTCACGATCTCTGCGCTTGATCGAATGTAGAGCGGAGGGAGATAGGTTCCAAAGTAATGCCCGGCGAGAACCTTCGTCGCACATTCGTGATTCAACCAGGCACTCTGCAAGATGGAAAGATGCTCGACCGTTTCTCGGAGGGCCTCTTGAAAAGACCTCGTTTCCGTCACCTCGGGTTGGGTGACCCACAACCCTTCTCCGTGATAGGCTAGTAACTCGTCGCCAAGGTCTTTCTTTATCGTCGACAAGGCCATGGCGGTCGTACTGAAGACCTCCAAATAGCCGAGCGGAAGGTGTCGTTCCTGGAGAGCTCCCCGCAAACTCGCGAGGGCAGGAGCATGGATATCGACGGAAAGGCCTAGCCCGTGCCTAGGAATTGCTTCGAGCCGGTCAAGGAACTCATGATGGAAACACCTTCGAACTGTCATTGTTCTACTCATTCCGTCGGTCACAATTTTCGCCTAGTGTATGTCGTAAAACCATTGAATGACAACCCTTTCCCCTCTTCGTGGGCACACCAGACCTTCTGCTATACTTGGCATACATCGCAACGGCCAGGGGAACAAATTACTGGTGAAAAAGGACCTGGCTGAGCAATGTTGGACAAGGACGATCAACAGCGGAACGAGACAGAACAGCAGATCGCATTGGTTGCACACATGATGACACCCGGCGTCGTTCAGATTCCTGGAGATGTCTCCGTCACCGAAGCGGCATCTCTCTTAGAGCGTGAACGGATGCCCTGTCTCCTCGTCAAAGACTCGGAGTCTCGTTTTGGACTCATGACGCCGACCGATATCGTGAAAAAAGTGGTTGCCCAGGGCCTTGAGCCGGATGATATTGAAGTTCGTACGATCATGACCCGACCGGTCCAATTCATCGAATATGATCGAGCCCTGGAGGACGCGTCGACTCTCATGATGTCCACTGGGACGCCGATCCTGATCGTCACCAAACAAGCTCAACCGGTTGGAGTCCTGACTGCCCGAGACCTGGTGCTTTCGCCGAAGCGGTGCGTGACAAACATGGCAGCAACCATCAGCATCATGGATGGAGAGTCAGTGGGTGCAGAACATCAAGGTACCGTCACCCAACTCAGTCATGCCGGTGCTTCTGTGAAGTCTCCAGCTTTCCTCCTTTCAGGAACAAAAGTTATCCTGAGCTTTTCCCTTTCCCAAGCAATGAGTCCGCTGACGATACGAGGTACGGTCCTGAATAATGCTCTGGTCGAGCAGGTCTCAGGCGCAACCCGTTCTGCCATCTCCACGCCTCCTGGCATCGAAGTTCAATTTACGGATCTCTCTCCGGCCGATCAGTCCAGAATCAAAGCATGGGTGCTGGCCAATCTTCCTAAGTCGTTCGACCCATCTTAAATCGGTCTAGATCGACTCAATCTTTGACCAACCTCCGTTCCACTGATACAATTTCCTCACTCGGCGCAAGGACGACCATGCCTACAACGGGAAAATCATCACAGAGTCGATCTCGTCCAGTCTTGTCACCAGACGAGATTCTTCATCACATCAGCACGCTTCTGAATCGTCCGGAAGATGACTTACATGCGGCGCTCATGCGAGAACTCCTGACGGGGCTATTGAAACTCAACGACGCACACCTCGACCTTCTGGATATCAAGATCGTCAATCGGGCCGTTAAAGAGTTGCGTCATGCCTTTGGCGTGTTTCATGGCTATCGTGATCGTCGGAAGGTCAGTATCTTTGGCTCGGCACGGACGCCATCGGACGATCCCAATTATCAATTGGCCCACCAATTCGCCCACGCCATTGTGCGAGAAGGGTTCATGGTCATCACCGGAGGGGCAGATGGGATCATGCGCGCCGCTCAGGAGGGTGCAGGGCGTGAGAATAGCTTCGGTGTCAATATCATGCTGCCGTTTGAGCAAGGGCCGAACTCGACCATCGCCGATGACGAGAAACTGATCACCTTCAAGTACTTTTTCACGCGAAAGTTGATGTTCCAAAAGGAAGCGAACGCCATTGCGCTCTTTCCGGGTGGATTCGGTACGCACGACGAAGGCTTTGAGATCCTCACCTTGGCCCAGACCGGAAAGAGTGATCCTCAGCCTATCATTTGCCTACAGGCTCCTGGCTGCGACTACTGGAATGACTGGTCGGCGTTCGTGGTACGACAACTGTTAACACGGAAACTGATCAATGAAGAAGACATGAGTCTCTTTGTCATCGTCGATTCTGCAGAAGCGGCGGTCGGTCATATTCTCCGATTCTACCGGCAATATCACTCTATGCGGTTTGTAGGACGACAGCTCGCCATGCGACTCAGACAAACCATCTCTTCCGAGAAACTTGAGCAAATCCGAGACCGATTCACGGATCTTCTTTCCGACGGGACATTCGAACTCTGTGGCCCTCTCGAGGAAGAGCTCGATGAACCGGCCTTGCGTAACTTGCCAAGACTCGTGTTCAACTTCAACCGACGCAGTGCCGGCCGACTTCGCCAATTGATTAGCCACCTAAACGGGCTGTAATCGACCCCCTTCCTGGCTAGACCAGAAAGATACCTTTTCGTCACGACGTAGGCATGGTATCTTCTTTCATTGTTATGGATACCGTGTCGTCTGCTCCTCCATTTCATAGTTCTCCCGACATCGTCCTGTACCATGCGGACTGTTCCGATGGGTTTGGAGCCGCCTGGGCTCTCTGGAGGAAATTTCCAAGCGCCAGCTTTGTGCCCGTCAAACACGGTCACCCTCCTCCACCTGAGCTCAAGGATCGACGAGTTGTCATCGTCGACTTCAGCTATGGCCGACCAATTCTGGAAGCCATGGCCTCTGAAACCAAGGAACTCCTGATTCTGGACCACCATATCACGGCAGAGAGAACGCTGGAGGGCTTTCCCAACGCATACTTCGATCAAACGAAGTCCGGTGCTGTTTTGGGTTGGGAGTGGGCACATGGCTCCACCGCGCCCTGGTTGCTTCAATATATTCAAGACAAGGATCTCTGGACGTGGGCCTTACCGGGAAGTCGTGAAATCAACGCAGCCATCGCCTCCTATCCGTTCGACTTCACTGTGTGGGACCGCTTTACGCAATCCTCGCTCGAGCAAGAGGGGCGAGCAATTTTACGCTATGAACATGAGCTGGTCGGCAAGCTCGCAGCACAGGCCGCCTTGGTTGAGTTTCAAGGTGTCGTCGTTCCCTCAGTACAAAGTGCGATCCTGACGAGCCAAATCGGCGAACGACTCTCACCACATCATCCGTTTTGCTTGATCTGGCATGATCGTGATGGCCGTCGCTATTTCAGCATGCGTTCCCGTGCGGATGGGACGGACGTCGGTACCATTGCGGCTTCGTTCGGCGGGGGAGGCCATACCCACGCGGCTGGATTTTCCGTTCCTCTACAGGGCGATGGTGCCCCACCAACTGATCCCAGACTGCCACGTTTAGTTATTGATCGACGCCTCAATCCCTAGCTTGGAACCACCGTGATTCCGCTTCACGACGATAACCCCACGAAACTTACTCCAGTCGTTACGGTGACCTTCATCGGCATCTGTGTCGCCGTGTTTCTGTACCAAGTCAATCTTCCCCAAGAACCGGCCGACCTCTTCGCGTTCCAATACGGCGCGATTCCCTCTGTTTTCTTCGGACACGCCTCACTTTCGGAGGAAGTCCGAATCGCTTTTCCAGCGTCTCTGACTCTGATCACAAGCATGTTTCTTCACGGAGGGTGGATGCACCTATTAGGAAACATGCTCTATCTCTGGATTTTTGGGAATAACATTGAGGATGTGATGGGTCATGCGAAGTTTGTCGTCTTTTATATCCTCTCCGGTATCCTTGCTGCACTGAGTCATGCACTCACCGATCCTTCCTCACAAATTCCGATGGTTGGAGCTAGTGGCGCCATCTCTGCAGTATTAGGGGCCTACCTGTTGCTCTTTCCACGGGCTCACGTACTGGTCTTCCTACCCGGACTTGGAATGACCAGAGTCCCGGCAGGAATCGTCCTTGGGATGTGGTTCATCACTCAACTGATCAGCGGAGGGATGAGTGTCGGTGCCACTGGAGGCGGCGTTGCCTTCTTTGCTCACATCGGAGGGTTTATCGGAGGCATGGTTCTCATTGGGTTCTTCAAGCGGAGAGACGTGAAATTTTTTGCTTCATCTCGATCAACGTGGCATGACTAACGCCGCGCGTTCCGTTCCACCCACGCTGCCTACGCGGCGTCCAACGCCTCTCTTACCTTTTCGACAAGACCAGATTGGCGGTAAGGATGTTGCAATACAAACCGCTGATTGATCCGATGGTGTTGAATCGTTTCGTCGTCATATCCAGACACAAACAGCGCCTTCATCTTTGGATGTTGATTCATGAGACGGCTTGCTAGTTCACGCCCGCCGATCTCGGGCATGAGCAATGGGCTCACCGTGAGATGAAGAATGCCGTCATACTGCTGCGTAAGCATTAAGGCTTCTACTGACGACGCTGCTTCCAGAACCCGATAGCGATACCGTTGCAGGGTTGACAGCGCGAGCTTGCGCTCGATCTCATTCTCTTCCACGAGCAGAATGGTTTCATTTCCTTTGGCTGCCATGGCGGTTGAAAGAAGCTCGTCACCTATCCCCGTGGGTGAGGCAACAGGGAAGAACAGGCGGACGGTCGTTCCGTGCCCTGGTCGGCTATGAACGTCGAGTGAGCCTCCATTCTGTTTAACAATTCCATACACCGCTGTGAGGCCAAGGCCGATGTTCGTTTCCTTCGTCGAAAAGAACGGCTCGAACATGTACGCTTGAGTATCTAGATTCATCCCCGTTCCGGTATCCATGATCTCAATTACCGCCTGTGGGTACTTCATGCCTGTCGGCAACGGCAGATTCGATTGTGACGCGTTCTCGAGTATCTTGACGTCGATCGACAAGCGACCTCCCTTCGGCATGGCATCCCGTGCATTCACCACAAGATGAAACATGACGGTTTCTAAACCTTCTCGATCCACTTCGGCCTGCACCACCTGTTTCGGTGTTCGGATGAGCAGTTCAATACCTGAGGGTAGTAGACTCTTCATCAATCCTTGCAAGTCGGCTATTGCTGCATGAACGGAGACCATATGACAAACCGGTCGGTCTTCGAGATTGAGTGCGATCAACTGTGCCGTCAAGGTAGCGGCCTTTTCGCCGATCTTAAAGATCTCGTCGGCAGATGATCTGAGAGGGTCGTTCGCCTGAAAACGCGACAGCATGATACCGGTCTGCTTTCCAATGCCCGCGAACAACACGCCGAATTCTCCAGCTATCCTCGCCGTGACCCGGCCGACAGCTTCCATTTTCTGTGCTTCCTGAAGTCGTCGTTCCAGTCCTTGTCGGACAATCTGGCCTTCGCGCAGCTCGGCGTGTGCCCTCGTGAGGTCCTCTTTGATGGTTTTGATTCGAGTTTCGAGCTGAGTTTTTGTGGTCGATAACTCACCCTCTATCCGTTTCAGCCCCTCAACATCTTTCAGCAGCGATGCTTTTTCTTCTTGAGCAATGGCCGTGTTTTCCAGGGCGACACCGTAGAACACCGCCATCACGAGAAGAACCGGAATCCCCAAGAGTTGCCCAGTGGCCGTCGCGCCGGTTTGGAGAATGCCTTCATAGAGGACAACCGCATATCCGGCGCTCAATAAGAGGGAGAGACCAAGCACGTGGCTCAACCGCCTTACGGAAGCTGCCACAAGCACGAGAACAAAGTACGCAATATAGAGATCGGATCGGGCATTGCCCGAAAGGTAGATAGCGGAGGTTACCAGAATCGTATCGACGGTCACCAGGCCGGCACTGAACCAAGCAGATGCCAGTACAGTCCGAGGCAACATCGCAATTGCGACCAGGGCTAACCAGAATCCTATCACCAACGTGTTGCTCATGCCTCGACTGATGATTGACTGCACACCAAACAGCAATTCGTAGGACACGATAATGGTGACAAGGCCTTGAAGGACGAGGTAACGAGATCCAGGATCCGTGAGCAATTGGTAGAGTCTGTTAACCGCTTGACTATGGCTGGTTTGCACTGAGTCGTTGGTCATCTTGTAGACCCTCCAGAAAGAACAGCAGGTGAGGAGAAGCAAATTACATACCCTCCCACTCCCTATTAACCTGTTATTTTCCCACATGTTTCTGCGCTCTTTCGACCTCTAGCGCACTAACTAGTGACAAAATAGAACGGCACAAGTGATAGAGCGGACTGCTCACCGGATATCCGGGGGGGGGATGAGTGCTGGGTGGGAACCAGTTAGACGGGCTTTTTCAGAGTCGCGACGAACTGCTGAGCCGTTGCAATTGCCATCTCCCTTTGCGGAGCTGTGAAGGTCACGTGACCCATTTTTCTGCCAGGACGAATCATCGGCTTGCCGTACAGATGAAGTGCCGCGCCTGATGTCGAGTAGAGCGCGGAACAGGCCTCTGCGGATATCACCGATCTGACTTCCTCGCCGATAAGATTCACCATGACTGCAGGACTCAAGAGCCTGACCTCTCCCAGGGGCAATCCACAGGTCACTCGTACTTGCTGTTCGAATTGGGAGACCGTGCAGACATCCAATGTATAGTGGCCGGAATTATGTGGCCGCGGAGCGATCTCATTAATGAGAAGAGGTCCCTCTTCTGTGTGGAAGAGCTCGACACAGAACACGCCAATGCCCTGTAAGGCCGCTACGGCTTGTAGTGCCAGGTCCTGGGCTTGTTCAGCTACACCTACAGCAATGGATGCAGGCACGAGCGTGTCGCGCAAGATCCCCTGCTCATGCCGATTTTCGACAGCCGGATAGACTCGGCACTCCCCCCGCTCATTGCGTACCACGAGAACAGAGAGCTCTCTGGTAAATGCAATGAACTGTTCAACAATCCACCGCTGGCCGGATTCGGCCTGTCCAAGGATCGCTTCAACCACCTTCACATCGGAGTGGCTTCGAAGAACCCACTGCCCTTTTCCATCGTAGCCACTCTTCGCCGTTTTACAGACAACAGGAAGCCCAAGACGGTTGACTGCTGTGATCAGCTGACTGGCAGATTCCACAACAGCAAATGACGGGACCGAGAGTTGACGAGACGACAAGAATTGTTTCTGTTCAATCCGATCTTGGAGAGTACGAAGAATCGTGCTGGTTGGCAGCATCCTACAACGCTCTTCCAACCACCCGCACAGCTCCGCCGGAACGTTCTCCCATTCCAGGGTAACAGCGTGGACAACACTGGCAAACCGTTCGCGGCTGGTGGGATCGGAAAAGGGTGTTGTGTACGAGTGAGCAGCTAGCTGATGGGCCGGGGCATCACGATCCGGATCCCAGACGGCCACACGATAGCCCATTCGGCGTGCGGCTGTGGCAAACATCGCCCCTAACTGTCCACCACCCAGCACACCAAGAATTGAGCCCGGCTCAAGGATTGGCGTGGTCACCGTCGGCGGCTCGCCTCAGTGATCCCCTTTGCCTCAGGTGAATTGAGGATGCTTTCTGTTTGAGCCGTACGATAGCGCTGAATGCGTCGGGCTATATCGGGATGGGAGACAGCAAGAATCTGTGCTGCAAGGAGACCCGCATTCTCTGCACCACCGATCGCAACGGTCGCCACGGGAATACCCTTCGGCATCTGCACAATCGACAGTAATGAGTCGAGCCCACGCAGGTTTTCTGTTGGAATAGGGACGCCGATCACCGGCAAGTACGTCTTGGCTGCCAGCATGCCGGGAAGATGAGCCGCGCCTCCGGCTCCAGCAATGATAACTTTGATCCCTCGATCTGGAGCGTTGGTCGCGTATTCAAAAAGGCGGTCCGGCGTTCGATGGGCAGAGACGACGAGAAATTCGTATGATATACCAAGTTGGGCCAAGACTCCCCCAGCTTTCTCTAAAATGGGAAAATCTGATTTGCTCCCTCCAAGCACACCGACAATCGGCCTATGAATGGGAGTTTTTCTTCTGACCTTACTCGGTGATCCACTCGGCGTCCTTCCGATCCTAGGCATTCTGGACTTCCTCTCCCTCTTGGTGAGAAACATGATCCCACTCGAAGGCTTGGCTGCAAACATTAGCCGGTCTGCTCGTCGTGGTCAAGAAAAGCATTCGTAGCAGGAATGACGGAAGATTCTCGCGAAGAAACGACAGAGCACCACTTCGTACCGCACCCTGGCCTCATCATGCGCACGGTCTGTGGTTTTCAGAAATGTGCGATCTGCCACTAAACGCGAAGATGACCCAGGAGAGGAACTCCTGAGCCATCTTCACAGAGGTACCTTCGTGCGTCGCACAGTCGTGCGGCGCAATTCGACTACTTGATTCCTTGCCCAGCTGACCTTGGAGCAAACATCTCAAAGATGCTTGGTTCCCGCTCCATATAGTCTGGTGGGAAGAAGTTAAATCGTCGCCACAGTTCGTACCAGAGAGGGACACGATTGAGGATCACCCACCCTAAGACTCTCGTTCCTTGCCGCACCTGCGCTTGATCCGGCCAGGGTTGAGAATCCTCAGGGTCAGGCACGACCCAGAATCGGTAGTTCCCTTTGCCATCATCGATCTGATCGACCACCTTGATCACACCAGAGCGAGTACCAGCCATGAGCCCTGGCCAGGCCGGCAATGGAATGGCCGGCACTCCGAAGAACAGGATCTTGACCTTCCGCCCAGGAACCAAGAGGGGAGCATCCAACCCTTCGGCCGTCATTTCGATCGCTGGATCGGACGCAAGTGGTGAAATAGTAACTAGATTATCTCCCTGCTTGACCGTTTCGTTAATTCCAACTCGGGCCATTTTGACAACGGTCCCATCCATAGGGGCATAGAGCTGGGCGGCCTCGATACGTTGTTGGACACCCTGCTGCTTGTAGGACATGTCGGCCAACTGTTCAGTGGCCTTTGCAGCTTCGGCTACCGCAGCATCGCGTGATGCCACCGCATCCAGGAGTTTCTGATTCACATCGGCTGTAATCTGATCGCGACCGAAGTTAAGAGCTGAACGGCCCTGTTCCGCCGCTAGAAGATTAGCCTGAGCTGCCTGCAGAGCCGCTTTGCTCCCGATTTCAGTTTGGATCGTCAATTCGAGCTCTCGTTGTGAAACGAGTCCATCCCTCACCAGTTGTCGATGCCGATCAACGTTCAGTTGGGCTGTATCGACGTCGATCTTGGCCGCTTCGACCTTCTGCTGGGCTTCCCGTATTCGGTTATCGGCCTCGACCACACGGGCTTCAGCCGACGGTACGGCGGCTTGGACCAGTTTCTTCATCTCACCGATCCGTTTGGATAGCTGGTCGGCCTTGGCCAAAGCTGCCTGGCGCGTTTTCCCCAGTGCATCCTTACGTTGTTCGAACAGGGGAAGGATCTCAGGCGCCATATAGGTCGGGTCATAGTCCTCAAGCTCACCGATGAGGTCCCCCTTTTTAACCTTGACACCTTCATAGATATGCCAAGCCTTAACCCGTCCAGTGATTCGGGATTCGATCTTTTGTGGTCGATCGTAAGGCGTATAGGCCGAGACTTGGCCCTGCGCACTGATCGTCTGTGTCCAGGGCACGAACTCAAGGATGATCAGAAACACGAGAAGGATCGTGAGGATAGCTCGCGACGCCGTGAACATCCCACCGGAAAGTTTCACAGCCTCCCAACAGGACAATGTCGACAAGGCTGATCCCTGTTCGATCGTGATTGCCTCCAACCCAACACCCTTCGTTGCGAGCGCACGCTCTCCACTTCTTTCGAGACCACCACCTAGACTAGCCATGGAGCCTCCATAAATTTACCTGTATTGATGGGCCAATTTAACCATTGCTCACTATGCATGGGCATGGTGTAGCATAATCCGACGATCGGCATGATCCGTCAGGTTTGGATCCGTTGATACAAAGATCACCGACCATGCTTCGTCCTTAGAGCACAGGCGACGCAGCACCCTTTCTCTCAACGATGGCTCGAGCGCGTGAATAAGCCCATCGAATATCAGAACTTGTGGATGGCCCAGGATAGCGCGGGACAACAAGATCTGCACGATGTGCGTCGGCGAAAGCGATTCTCCAAGTGAAGAGACCTCTGATTTCACCCCGCGTGGCAAGGCGTCGATATCTTCCTCCAGTTCGGTAAAGCGGAGGGCCCAGCTCAGGTCGTCATAGGTCACATAGGAACGTCCCATGACGATGTTTTCTTCGATCGTTCCCTGGACCAACGTCAATTGAGAATCAAGCATGACGCTGCGGACTTGGTTGAGACCATTGGGATCCATGTAACGCAGATCCACCCCGTTGTACTGCACAACTCCGTTGGTCGGGGTTTCGAGACCCCCTAAGACTCTAGCCAGCGCGGTTTTGGCCATCGTAGTCTTGGCGTAGATGCCAAGCTTCTCTCCGGGCGCCACATCCAAGTTGAAGCCATCAAATACGGAGGCTCCACCGTGAATCAGGCTGACAGCTTTGCAGGTAACTCGGACACCCTGGGTTAAATGCTTCGGCATTCCCACCGGTGATTCAACCGAGACGTAATCTTGCTCTTGCTGAAAGACCGTATCAAGGTGAGTGAGGGCTGTGAAGAAGTAGTACACGAACCCCATGTTCTTGATGAGCGTGTCAAAATTAATAACCAGCGCACCGACCACCGCTTGGACGGCGACTAACTGACCGAGGGTCAACTGGCCAATGGACATAAGATAGGCCGCTATGCCAAGTGCGCCTGCCTGTGCGAACGCTTGCCCTCCCACAGAACCGACGTACTGACGCACGAGGACACGAAATCGTGCCTTTCGAGCGTCAACATAATGGTTCACGAGGTCATTCGTCTTCTGCAGGATATACGCACGGCTGTCGGTCGCTTTAAATTGCAACGAATTCTGCGCAACCTCCTGAACCCATCGAAAGGTATCGTACTTCGCGTGAGACATGTCGAGGGTTGTCCTCAGTGCCCCGCGAGAGAGGACAAAGAATGTGATTGCGAACCCCGCCAGAAGAAGCAAGTTGAACATGAGAAAATACGGGTGGTAGACCATCAGCAAGAGCATCCCGACCGTCCCACCCACGACCACATTGATCAAATCGAACAGCAGGGTGGACAACGCCCGCTGCATAAAGACCGTTTCCATGAAGTAGTTCGCAATGTGAGTCTGCGAGGCCTTAAATCGATTCCGAGGAAGCTGTTCAACCATCGCCACTGTGATTCTGGCAAAGACGCGACGTTGGATGACGTCTATCGCATAAAAGTGGAATGTCTTGAACAAGCCGACGAACAACAACACCAACAGCATGACCGCCGTCAATGTCCAGATCATGACTGGCTGAACCGCATAGGAGAAGGTGCTAACCAACTCCTGTACGGTCAACGGAATGATCAGCGAAAAGAACGCGACCGCCAAGGCGTAGGAAAAGATCAGGTACATGATCCTTTTCTCAGCCTTCATGGCCACGGACAGCTGCTTCATCAACGCTTCAAACAGGCCCGGATAACGATTGCCCTGAGGTTCTTTCATGAGTACCCCCGGTTATTAATCAGGATGTGAATCATTGGTCCCTTACTGAATTTAATGACGCCGGCACTTAACCACATTCACGATTCTGCAGCCAAGCCCCCCGAATGAACTATCTACCCATGCGAACGTTAATCACGCCCACGAGCCACACGGCCAGACGAACCAGCCGCATGCAATGCATCACCGTATTTGGCGAGTACGTTCTCCGCGAGCGGCTTCGACAACGATCCTTTGGCCCACAACATCCCTCCCCGGGACACTGCATAGTCGGCTTGGGCACGGTAGAGCTCGTAAGCCGCCTCGACGACCGCACGCTCCCGCAAGTTGACGAACAGCACACTCGTCGCCCCCATATTGAACCGAGCCCGTTCGCCCTCTTCTAACGTCTTGGCCAAGCGAAGGGCTTCCGTTCCAGCTTTCACTCGGTCCCGAGCGCGCACAATCGCTGAGAGCCAGTTGTCTACGTCGATCTCGACCTGACGCTCGGTGTAGGCTTGCTTCCAGGCCAATCGTTCCTGCTCAGCCTGAGCGTGAAGGACCTTCCCGCGGGGGCCCCGATTGAACAACGGCATACTGAAGCGAACCTGCATATTGTAGCCGAACCCGCCAATCCAATAGAGAGAGCCCACTGCCGGCCCACCTGAAAACGTTAGCTTTGGAAGCAAACTATTCTTGGCCAATTTTAGTTCGATATTGTTTAATCTGGCTTCGATGTAGAGATCGCGTACTTCCGGGCGATCCTCCGCAGCTTCCACCTTAAAGGCCGCTACATCCTCTTCGCTCGGCAACGGCGTTTCCCCCTGAAATTCCGGGGCCCATTCAGGGCGAGGTGTCACAGGTTGGCCGTCTTCCCAGAGAAAGAGCGCAAGCTTATATTGCTCATACTCGACCTTCCGTTGCGCGGCAATGGCAGCCTCTCGACGCCGCTGAACTTCTTCTTGGGCCTCGACCACGTCGATCGGAGCGACCGCACCGCCTTTTGATCTCCCCTCAACCATGCGATACCGGTCTTCCGCGACGGCCAACGCACGCTTCACCATCTCGGCCTGTTTGACGGCGACCTGCCAATCCCAGTATTGCACGGCGCCGGCGAGATAGAGATCTTGCCGTTTCTGGGCCACCTTCACTTCGGCTTGCGGCCCGGCGAGCTCCGCCTGTTGAAACTCGGCATACTCTTCGTTGATCATGAATCCCCGCAGGAGATTCATCGCTCCGCCGACGATCAGCATTTGCTGCGGCCAGTACAGTTGGAGGTCTTGAGGGAAGGCTACCAAACTCCCGCGGGTTCCTGAATTGATAGTGTGGCGATCACCGAAACCATTGCGAATACCCCCGAACACCTCAATGCCCCAGGGATGCGCCACTTTGAGCATGGTATCGCTATAGCCGCTCGTCAAGTCATTCGGTATGCCGGACACGTTCGTCAGATTATAGGTGACATACCGATCCATCTCGACCTCGTTCCGAACCCTCGGCTCCCATGCACCCAACGCTTTCAGCACTTTCGCGCGAGCCTGCGACCGCTCCAGCCCGGTGGCCCGGAGCAACGGATGGGTCAACTCAATTCTGGCCAACACCTCTTCAATGGTCAGGGGAGCTGTCCGCACAGACTCGGCGCTTGGTGCACTCGCCGAGGCGTGAGGTTCTGCCGCGACGGCCGCCGGGACAATCATCAACGAGATCAACAATAGAAGAATCAAGGAAGGATGCTCCTTTGTTGCTGAATTAATCGCGTCCTGACACTGGATGACCCGAAAGACCAGCCGCCGTTAGCGGATTGCCATACTTCGCCAAGGATTCCTCCGGCCATGGCTTCGACAGCACGCCCCGTGCCCACAACATCCCTCCACGCGCCACGGCGTAGTCGGCCTGCGCCCGATACAGTTGGTACGCCGATTCCACCACGTTGCGTTCACGGAGGTTCACAAAGAGCACGGTGGTCGCGCCCAAATTGAATCGGGTCCGTTCGCCCTCTTCCAGCGTCTTGGCCAGCCGCAGCGCTTCCGACGCGGCTTTCACCCGATCCCGGGCCCGAACGATCGCCGAAAGCCAGTTGTCCACGTCGACGCTGACCTGTTGCTCGGCATACAGCTGGCTGAAGACCAATTGTTGCTGCTCCGCCTCTGCAGTCAGGACCTTTCCCCGCCCTTCCCGCTGGAGCAGCGGCATCGCAAACTGTAGTCCAAAATGATACCCCACGCCCACAGCCCAGTCTCCGGGGGTATCCATCCGTCCCCCCTCAAAATTCAACTTCGGGAGGAGGTAGTTCTTGGCCAGCTTGAGATCAATATTGTTCATCTTGGCTTCGATGTAGTAATTGCGCACTTCCGGCCGATCTTCCTTTGCCTCCACTTTATAGCCCGCGATCTCCTCCTTAGTCGGAAGCGGCGTTTCGCCCTGGAATTCCGGCGCCCATTCAGGGCGCGGCGTCACTGGCTCGCCATGCTCCCAGAGAAAGAGGGACAGGTTGTACTGCTCATACTCCACCTTCCGTTGCGCGGCGATCGCCGCCTCGCGCCGATTCTGCACCTCTTGGTTCACCTCGACGACATCGAGCGGCGCGACCTTCCCACCCTTGGCCAGCCCTTCGACCTGGACCAAGCGGTCTTCGGCCACGGCCAAGGCGCGCGTCACCATCTCGGCCTGTTTAACCGCGACCTGCCAATCCCAGTACTGCACGGCCCCGGCGAGATAGAGGTCTTGCCGTTTCTGCGCCACCGCGATCTCCGCCATCGGCCCGGCGAGCTGGGCCTTCTGGTACTCCGCGTACTCGTCGTTGATCATGAAGCCGCGCAGCAGCTTGAACTTTCCGCCGAAAATCATTTGCTGCTGTTCCCAGAAGAGATTTAAATCAGTGATGAAGCCAGATTGATTGAAAAAGGAGCGATCCCCGAACCCGTTGCGGATCCCGCCATGGACCTCGAAGCCCCAGGGATGCCCGACCACGAGCTTACTGTCGTTATAACCCACCGTGTGCTCATGCAAGTTGGATAGAAAATTGTAATCCTGATACCGATCGACTTCGGTAAAGTTATTGAACTTCGGTTCCCAGGCCCCGAGCGCCTTGAGAATTTTCGCCCGAGCCTGTATCCGCTCGACCCCGGTCGCCCGAAGCAAGGGATGCGTCAACTCGATTCGAGCCAGTACTTCATCGATGGTCAGAGGTTCGGTGCGCGTCGCCTGCTCCTGCACGGCACTCGAATCGATCACCGGTTCCGCCAGTGCCGTCACTGGGAGCAAGATCAGAATCACGAATAATAGAGCGGCCATCAAAGGATGCTCCTTGTGCCTGATGAATGTACCTGACTAATCGCGGCCCGGCTGTTGAAACCCGTACGTACCGGCCGCCGTCATCGGATTCCCATACTTCGCCAAGGACTCCGTCGGCCATGGCTTCGACAGTACGCCCCTGGCCCACAACATCCCTCCACGCGCCACCGCATAGTCGGCCTGCGCCCGATACAGCTGATACGCTGATTCCACCACGTTACGTTCACGGAGGTTCACAAAGAGCACGGTGGTCGCGCCCATGTTGAACCGGGTCCGTTCGCCCTCTTCCAGCGTCTTGGCCAACCGCAGCGCTTCCGTCGCCGCTTTCACCCGATCCCTGGCCCGCACGATCGCCGAGAGCCAGTTGTCCACGTCGAGGTTGACTTGCTGCTCGGTATATTGCTGTTTCAACGCCAATTGTTGCTGGAGCACCTCCGCGCCCATGACCTTCCCACGCGCTCCCCGCTGGAACAGCGGCTGCTCAAAGTGAAGATTGACATGGTAGCCGACTCCCACAATCCAGTCGGTGGCAGCATCCGCCGGCCCCCCCTCAATATCCAACTTCGGGAGCAGGTGGTTTTTGGCGAGCTTGATGTCGATATTGTTCATCTTGGCTTCGATGTAGAGGTCCCGCACTTCCGGCCGAGCTTCATTCGCCTCCACTTTATAGGCCTCGACCTCGTTTTCGGTTGGAAGCGGCGTTTCGCCCTGGAATTCCGGCGCCCATTCCGGTCGTGGCGTCACCGGCTCGTTCTGCTCCCAGAGAAAGAGAGATAGTTTGTACTGCTCGTACTCCACCTTCCGTTGTGCAGCAATCGCCGCCTCTCGCCGCTTCTGCACCTCTTGATTCGACTCGACGACATCGAGCGGCGCCACCTTCCCGCCCTTGGCCAGCCCTTCGACCTGGACCAAGCGGTCTTCGGCCACGGCCAAGGCCCGCTTCACAATCTCGGCCTGCTTGACGGCGACCTGCCAATCCCAATACTGCACCGCCCCGGCAAGATAGAGATCCTGCCGTTTCTGTGCCACCTTGATCTCCGCCTGCGGCCCCGCGAGTTCAGCCTGTTGATACTCGGCGTACTCTTCGTTGATCATCAGGCCGCGCAGCAGCTTGAACGACCCACCGACGATGAATTGCTGCCACTTATGGAGCCCCTGTAGGTCAGGGATAGCAGAAAGAATATTACTGCCGCGATCCCCGAAGCCGTTGCGGATCCCGCCATGGACCTTGAATCCCCAGGGATGCCCGACCTCGAGCTTGCTGTCGTTAAATCCCGCCATCAACCTTTGCGGCTGAAGCGGGTCGCATAATGGGTCGGGCGAACTTGGTGAGGCGCAGGTTAAGCCGGCGACGGGAGCCGTCGTGAGATTCCACGTTTCATACCGTTCAGCCTCTGTAATGTTATGGAACGTCGGTTCCCAGACCCCGAGTGCCTTGAGAATTTTCGCCCGGGCCTTGGTTCGCTCGGCTCCGGCCGCCTGAAGCAGCGGATGCGTCAACTCGATGCGAGCCAGCACTTCATCAATGGTCAATGGAGCAGTGCGCGTCGACTGGGCCTGCACGGCACGCGAGTCGATCACCGGTTCCGCCAGTGCGGTCATTGGCAGGAGAGTCACAAGGGCCAATACCAGAGCGATCATTGAGGGATGCTCCTTTCACATTGGGTGGCGGACGGCGCCCACACTAGCAATCTCCCGTTCGTTTTTCAAAATAGATAAAACGGATTGGAGTTATCGGCTAATCCGATGTATAGTGTCTCCCTCAATTGGAGCACTAGAGCCATATGGAATGGCTGAACTATCATCACTTATTGTATTTCTGGTCCGTCGCCAAACACGGCACCATGACGAAGGCGTGCGAGGAGCTCCGCCTCGCGCAACCCACGATCAGTGGACAGATCCGTCTCTTGGAAAACACGCTGGGGGAAAAGTTATTTATCCGCACCGGACGCCGCCTCGCGTTGACGGAGATGGGCCACCTGGCCTTCAAATACGCAGAAGATATCTTCGCCACCGGCCAAGAGCTCCTGCACACGGTCAAGAGCCAAGGGCATGAGCACCCTACCCGGCTGGTCGTGGGTATCGCAGACGCCATCCCGAAACCCCTCGCGACGCAGCTCCTCAAATCGGCCCTAAAACTGTACCGGCCGACTCGCTTGATCTGTCAGGAAGACAAGCTGCGCCAACTGCTAGCCGATCTGACTGCGCATCGGTCGGATTTGGTGATTGCTGATACCCCGGCTCCGCCGGGGATTAAGGAGCACATCTACAACCATCCGTTAGGTGAATCTGGAGTGACACTCTTCGCGACTGCGAGGTTGGCCGGCCAGTATCGTCGAGATTTTCCGCGCTCGTTACGCAGCGCGCCCATGCTGTTGCCCACCCCGAATGCGATGCTTCGACGGTTATTGGATCAATGGATGGTCCAGCATGGCCTCCATCCGGTCATTGTTGGTGAGTTTGACGACAGCGCAACCTTGAAGGCGTTCGGCCAGGACGGATATGGCATCTTCCCCGGCGCAACGGTGATCGAGAAGGAGATCTGCCGCCAGTACCGGGTGCAGGTGGTCGGACAGTTGGAGGCGCTCAAGCAACATTTCTATGCGATCACGGTGGAACGACGCGTCAAACACCAGGCCGTCCTGGCGCTCGTGCGCACGGCCCGGCGAGAACTGCAGGGCTGACTCCCCCTCGACCTTGTGGCACCCGGTATTTCTGCTCGACTCGCAGCTATGACCTTTATCAGACCGCGATAGTCAGCCCAGACGACGCCCTATCGCAGCCAGCAACGACTCTCGTTCCTGCGTCGTGAGCTCCTTCCATTGCCCCACGTTCAACCCCTCGACGGTAATGTGCATGATCCTCGTGCGATGCAACTTGATTACCCGATAGCCCAGCGCTTGGCACATACGCCGGATCTGCCGGTTTCGCCCTTCTGTGAGAACAATACGAAACCGATCGCCTCCCACTCGAATCATTCGGCACGGCTTCGTTTGACTCCCAAGAATCAGCACGCCTCGAGACATCTGATCGAGAAATGTGTGGTCAAACGGGCGATCCACTTGCACAAGATATTCCCGCTCATGACCGAATTCGGTACGGAGAATTTCGTTGACGATATTGCCGTCATTCGTCAACAAGATGAGGCCGGATGAATCCTTATCCAGCCTGCCGATTGGGAAAATCCGCTCAGGGCACCCGATCTCCGCAATAATATTGCGGGCGACATGGGGCTCACTCGTCGTCGTCACCCCGACCGGCTTATGGTACTTGACATATAGCGCGGCCTGACCCCAGGGGATCACACTGCCCTCGCGGGCAACGATGTCTGAGGGTTCTACTTGGTCGCCGAGTATGGCCACCCGACCATTAATGGTGATGAGGCCCGACTCGATCAGACGGTCGGCTTCGCGCCGGGAACAGATCCCATGTTCCGTGAAGAACTTATTGATGCGGATGGTGTGAGCCACAGAATGACGACTCTATCGACGTGTGAGGCTGGCCCTAGTGAACGCGCTTGCCGGCCTTGATCCGACCGAGCATACGATAGATCAAACGCGCGACGGAGAACTGCGGCGCGACGAAACCTTCGATTGGGGCGATTTCACTGACATCCATTCCTACGATTCCCGGCCCATTGGCGAGCGCAGTGATGAGATTGAGCGTATCGTACCAGCCGAGTCCGCCCGGCTCAGGAGTCCCAAGCGCGGGCACGAGCGACGCATCCAATCCGTCGCAGTCGAATGTGAGATAGACAGGCGTTCGGCAAGCGGCCACCACGTCCGGTATCCATTTCGCGGCCCTACCTTCATACGGACCTGACGGATCAAGGATGTTGGCCGCAAAAAACGTCTGGATCCGATCCGTGGCGTTGATACGAGCCACCTCTTCCGGACTGATCGATCGGATCCCCACCTGGACCAGGGGCAAACCATCTTCCACGACCCGCGCCATGACGCTAGCATGGCTGAACGGATTGCCGAGATAGGCATCCCGCAGATCTCCGTGGGCATCGATCTGTACGACCGTCATCTGCTGGTATTGTTTGGCGTGGGCTCGGATCGCCCCTAAGGCACCGGTGTGTTCGCCCGTCAGCGTGACCAAAAACCGTCCGGCTCCGACGTGCGGCGAGACAAACGCTTCAATGGCATCGACTGCGGAGCGATCGACCTTCCCATTGAGATTCAACGGCGCAGTCGTCGCAATCCCACCCCATTCACGATAGGGTTCACATCGGAGCTGTTCATCATAAAATTCGACCTGGCTGGAAGCTTCCAGGATGGCCGACGGCCCGCGGTCCGATCCGCGGATGTAGCTGGAGGTGTGTTCGTAGGGAGCCGGCAGCACGTAGACACCCGCTTGGTCCGGATGGCACCAGGGTTCATCAATGCCGAGAAAGTTGTGGCTCGGCCCCTCCCAACCAGCGGGAAGCGTCACGGGCGTCCTCCCCTTAAGTTAGGTGATCAGCTGAGGTCTCACCAACGCAGCCAACCCTATCGACCCTATCTGCGGGGACGGTTGGGAACATTCTCTGGTGGAATGAAGACCGCCAGCGCGATGACCGTCGTCCACTTCCCCTTCTTGCCGACGGCGGATTGGGTGATGTTCAGCGTCTTCACGATTTTCCCACCCATCTTAAAGACCTGTTCGCGCTCTTTCCACGCGACATTCGGATCAAACTCGACCCCTAAGGTCGTCGCGAGCATCTGCGCAGCCAGATCTTCCGTATACTCTCCGGTCTCCTCATCCGTCTCACCATGCGCATGGTGCTCTGAGAGGTAGCCGTATGTGCCGAGATCCGTGGGCTTCGCAAGGCCGACCGACGCCGAAATCAGCTGGTTCCGCTCGTTGGTTTCTGAACGAGCCATCACGCAGAACGTAATCTCGCCAGGCTTCAACAATTGCTCTCCGCGTTTTCTGGGGACGACCTTACAATGTGGTGGGAGGATGGACGACACACTGACGAGGTTGCAGTACGCCACACCGGCGCTGCGCAACGCTTCTTCGAAGGAGGCCAATTTCTCCCTGTGAACTCCCACACCTCTCGTGAGGAACATGTGCGTAGGTACCATCATCTCCCCTTTCGTCTGGCAATCGACTTTTCTGGCTGCTTGGAAGTTGTTTGGTGACGTGTTCGCGAGCGGTCAGCCAGACAAACAAACCGGACCAGATTAACTGCGATATCGGGCGTTTGTTGTAGCAAGATTGGACTGGCTTCGCAATATCTTCTAGACACTTTTTTCGGTTGAGCTGGGTGGGTCCTTCAAATTCATGATGAGCATACGCGGCTCCGTCATATCTTCGATCGCCGCGCGGATGCCTTCGCGTCCTAAACCGGAATCTTTCACCCCGCCGTAAGGCATATGATCCGCACGAAATGTGGGAATCTCGTTCGCCAAGACTGCACCGACTTCTACGTGACGAAAGGCATGAAAAATCTTATTGATGTCCTGCGTGAAAATGCCGGCCTGTAGTCCGAAGTCCGATTGGTTGAGCAACGCGACGGCCTCACTCAGCTGTCGATAGGGCGTGACCGTCACGACCGGTCCGAACACTTCTCGGCACGAGACCTTCATCTCAGGGTTCACATTCGACAGTACCGTCGCCTCAACCAGCGATCCCATCCGCTTTCCGCCCAGCAACACGCGCGCCCCACCTGCCACAGCTTCGCCGATCCAACCTTCCACTCGTTCAGCGGCAGCATGGTCAATGAGGGGTCCGATGCTCGTCGTCTCGTCGGTCGGATCGCCCGTCTTCAACCGAGCGACATGCATGAGCAACTTGGTCGTAAACAGGTCGGCGATCGAATGGTGCACGAAGATTCGCTGCACGGAAATGCAGGTCTGGCCGGCGTACCCAAATCCGCCGGCAGCGCAGCGCTGGGCGGCAAGCTCGATATCCGCATCCGATTCGATCACGACACCCGCATTGCCGCCCAGCTCAAGTGTGACTTTTTTCTTTCCGCACTTGGCCTTCAACATCCATCCCACCGCGACACTGCCGGTGAAACTCAGCAACTTGAATCGCGGATCGACCACCATCCGTTCAGCCAGGAGATTGTCGCACGGGACAACATTGAGCCCACCCGGAGGAACTCCCGCCTCTAGGGCAACCTCTCCAAGCAAGAGGGCGGTCAGTGGTGTTTGAGGAGCTGGTTTGATCAGAATCGAATTACCAGAGGCGAGCGCCGGCGCAACCTTGTGCGCCACCAGATTGAGTGGAAAATTGAAGGGCGTAATCCCGAGAATCGGACCGATGGGAAAACGGCGAAGCAGGCCTATATGCGTATCGAAGCCGGGGGTCCAATCGAGCGGCACCACTTCCCCTGGAATGCGTCGTGCTTCTTCGGCCGCGACCGTGAACGTTTGAATGGCCCGGCTGACTTCCCGCTGCGCATCGGTGATGGGCTTGCCTGCCTCCACTGTCATCGTCTGCGCAAACTCATCTCGACGTCGATAGAGAAGTGCGGCTATCTGTTGGAGAATATTGTATCGGGCATGGGACGGTAGTTGACCCATCGGACCAGCCGCGCTGGATGTCGATGCCATGGCCTGGTCGACGTCGAGCTCCGTCGCTTGAGCAACCCGCGCGACAAGCTTCCCGGAGAACGGATCCACGACCGGGGCCGCAATCTGCCCCTGCTTCCATTGGCCATGAACGAGGAATGGTCGGAATTGCTGCACAGGAAGACTCGCTGGAGTCCGTCGTGAAGTTGGTCTTAATCCGCCGCTTCAATCGGCTCGGCAGATTCAACGGGAGGTGGAGTTGAATTCGCTGTCTCTTGTTCGGCAACAGCCTTCGCGATCAGCTCTTCTGTTCCCCAATCGCGAATTGCCTCCAAAGTAAAGCCTTCATACGTTGACACACCATGACAGGATGGACAACCCGGCATGGGAACTTTTCGGTAGAAGACTTCTGTCAGACAAGACATGCAGACCCAGAAGTCATCATCACGATGGGAAACGGGCCAGAACGATTGTATCGACGCCATACGCCCCCCTACCTTTGCTTACGCAACTGGACTATTGAACCGGAACACACATCAACATCACTCACGTTGGCCCACCCACCTCCAGCACAATCCCGCTACGGTTGGGAACTCGCCAGAAGTCGGTCAATTTCTTCCGCGAACATCTCGAAGGGAAATGCGCCAGGTATCGCGACGGCCGGCTCTTTCTCAGTCGGTTCACTGGCCGTTCTCATAAGAATGAACCCAGGAGTTCCATGGAACCCCCACCGGTTGGCTTCCTGGCGATCTTCGAAAATCGCGCTGGTGTATCGTCCATCCTTGAAACATCGCTCAAATGCGGGCTGATCAAGACCGATGGCCGATGTATGGCGAAGGTACACGTGCTTGTCAAGTCGGCCCCCTTCGGCAAACAAGCGATCATGCATCGCCCAATACTTGCCCTGCGCTCCGGCACAGCGCGCCGCCGTCGCCGCGTCGACGCCCGGACCTTGATCAGCACGGGGATAATCGCGGTAGATAAATCGGACCTTCCCGGTATCGACATACCGAGCTTGAATGTGCGGCCAGGTGTCTTTGAAAAATTTCAGACAGTACCCACAGGTGAAATCGGAGTATTCGATCAAGGTCAGGGGCGCATTGGCCTGCCCCCTCACCCGGACGTCGGTATCCGGCGAATCTCCGGCGGAGGCTGCTGAAGACCATACGAGGATGCTACCGACACACAGGGGAACCAGCCATCGGCCAATCGTCCGTCTCACGAGTGACGCACCACGCCGGCCTTTTTTCTCTCGAGCAGCCCCATCATTAACAAGGGCCATACGACCGTGGCATCGCTCAACACTTCGGCAAATTGTCCGCCGTCCTTGGGAGTCACAAATTTTCCCCAGGAGAGCCCCTCTTGATACGTGCAGCCACTGAGCCCACCCCAGTAGTCCGGTTCTGGGCAGATCCTCACCCCATACTGAAATCGAGGAGGCTTCACGGACAGCCCTAACCGCAAATTGCCGATTTCGATGTACGGACCAACTTGTTGCGCCCAGTTCCGTGGGACGCCCCCTCCGATCGTGAAGATGCCAAGACGTTTGGCCGAGAGAATATGGTCGGCATAGCTATTAAGATCAAGATACGGGTTAAACGACGGATAGGATTGCAAAATGGTTTGCAAGACGGCCAAATCGCCCTTGTGACCGGCCTGCGATCGTACCCGATCAACCTCTCGGGCCATCGCCCAGGTTCCCATATCGAGTCCCACTTCCGAATCGGTGAAGGCCGGGATATACACCGGCACCTTTTTCAAATAGGCGCTCTTCAGAATCCCCTCGCCATCAAACTCCTCGGCCAAGGTCTTCCCCAATTCTCTCGTGAGGACTTCTGATGACAGCGGCCTATCATCGTTGAGGCGCTTCACTGTTCGGGTGACGACATGCTCGACATAATTCAAATTCGATTCCATCTCGAGGGTATCATAGACCCGGTTATATCCCTTCTTGAAGAGTTCTTCGTCGCTCATCGACGGGTCATGTCGATAGTGTGTCTTTCCAACAGACTCACTGAGCCCATGCGCCATCAACGCCCCGGTCGAGATGATGCAGTGCACCATGCCTTCATCGATCATCTTCGTGATGATCTTCCCCATCTTGGCAATGGTCATGGCGCCGGATAACGTCATGACGACTCGGCAGTCCGGATCCTCGATCATCGCCCAGAGCACATCGAAGGCTTTGCCGAGATGCCGTCCGCCAAAAGCGGTCTTGCCCATGGCCTCGAGTAGATCAGTAAACGAGGTGATTTTGTCGGGATCGAGCGGCTCCAGCGCCTCTAACCCATCTTTTGCACCGTCACGAAACTCACGCGCGTACATACGTCCCTCGGAAAGAGTTCGGCACTGTACGTTCGGTTATACACAACCAAGAACGGAGGCGTCAATGAAAGGTTCGCTCACGCGAACACGCAGACACCATTCGAACAACTACCGGCTCAGGTGTTGTTAGGCAGGCACAGTCCCCGCGGAAGACTCCGCAAGAATTCGGTCGATGTCTAACGCATCCAGCGATTCTTTGACCAACAGCGCCTCGGCTAACGCGTTCAAGCCGGCCATGTGGTCGGTCAGCACTCGCTTGGCTCGCTCGTAGTTTTCGGTGACAAACTGCTTGATCTCGAGATCAATCTCCTTCGCGACTCGTTCGCTGAGGTCCCGTTTGGCGGTCCAGTCCCGCCCCAGGAATACCGAGTCGTTTTTCTGCCCGAACGTCAACGGCCCCAATTTGTCACTCATGCCCCACTCACAGACCATCTTGCGGGCGAGATCCGTTGCCTGATTGAGATCGTTCCCTGCGCCTGTCGTCACATGTTTGAATACCAGCTCTTCTGCCACTCGACCGCCCATCAGCACGGCCAGCCTGTTGCACAGGAATTCTTTGGTATAGCTATGCCGATCCTCCGTCGGTAACTGCATCGTCACACCCAGCGCCCGCCCGCGAGGGATAATGGTGACTTTGTGCACCGGATCCGTCCCTGGTAAGAGCCTGGCCATGAGGGCATGGCCCGCTTCATGATAGGCGGTAACCCGTTTCTCTTCTTCGGTCAGAATCATGCTCTTCCGTTCCGCTCCCATCAGGATCTTGTCTTTCGCCATCTCAAAATCGACGGCGTCGACTTCGGTCTTGTTCTGACGAGCGGCCCACAACGCGGCCTCGTTGACCAGGTTTTCGAGATCGGCTCCTGAAAATCCGGGCGTCCCGCGCGCAATCGTATTCAGCTCCACGTTGGCTGCCACCGGCACCTTTTTCGTATGAACTTTGAGAATCTCCGCTCGGCCACGAAGGTCCGGCCGATCGACCACCACCTGGCGATCAAAGCGCCCGGGGCGGAGTAGGGCCGGATCCAGGACATCCGGTCGATTGGTCGCCGCGACCAAGATGACGCCTTCCGTCGTGTCGAACCCATCCATTTCGACCAGCAGCTGATTCAGGGTTTGCTCTCGTTCGTCATGGCCGCCGCCCAAGCCTGCTCCCCGCAGGCGACCCACCGCATCAATTTCATCGATGAAGATGATGCAGGGGGCGTGTTTCTTCCCCTGTTCAAACAGGTCGCGCACCCGCGATGCCCCGACCCCGACAAACATCTCCACAAAATCAGACCCGCTGATGCTGAAGAAGGGCACACCGGCCTCGCCTGCGACAGCCTTCGCCAACAAAGTCTTCCCCGTGCCGGGTGGACCGACCACCAACACCCCCTTGGGAATACGGCCTCCGAGCGACTGAAACTTACGAGGATCTTTCAGGAATTCGACGATTTCCTGCACGTCGTTTTTCGCCTCATCGACTCCAGCCACATCAGCAAAGGTGACCTTCTTATGCTCCTCCGTCAGCATCCGCGCACGGCTCTTGCCGAACGACAACGCGCTATTGCCACCGGCTTGCATCCGCCGCATGAAGAACAGGAAGAGTCCGAGAAACAGAATAAAGGGACCCCATGTATACAGAAACGTGATGTACCATGGGGTCTCACCAGCCGGTTTTACCTCGATCTGAACTCCCCGTTCCCGCAACATCGTGATCAGTTCAGGATCATCCGCGGCATAGGTGTGAATTCGTGTGTTGTCCTTCAGGACTCCACTGATGTGATGGCCTCGGATGATGACCTTTACCACCGCACCTTGGTCCACCTTCGCTATAAAATCACTGAAATAGACTTCTTCTTCCGGCACATGCGTCGGAACGGAAAACATATTCAACAGCAAGGCTATGAACAAGCCGATCATGCCCCATAACAGCAGATTTTTTACTTTGGAATTCATAGCTCCCCCCACTCTATCGAACGGAGCGGCCCACCGAGCATTCACCGCCCCTTCTCGTGTCGTTGCTCCTCACGATTCATCCTGAACTTCTACAGGCTTAGCTTATCAGTAGTGACCCTCTTACGCAAAGCAAGTTCTGCGTCATGCAGAGTAGCCTCCGTGACCACCGATTGCACGCAACATTCTCCATGGACGAGCAACGTATCCGAATTTTCTCAGGCATGATGGACTGCGCTCCACATGAGCCGGCGCTGCACAATCCTAACAACAAGAATCTTACGTGAGGTGTTTATTCAGCGCCTTCAATTACGATACGTCGCTGAACAGGCGCCGGTTCAACCAAAGGTTGGTGTGGTGGTCCCAACGGGATTCGAACCCGTGTTTAAGCCTTGAGAGGACCGACCAAATTGAAGAAAATCAACAAGATGACACTTCGGAATCGTCCAATGAGTAGCATGGTTTTACAACGATTTACAAGACCCGTGTCCTATATAGGACAGCGATTAGGTCTCTACCGTTGCCAACGAGCCGAAGGGTTTCCTCATCCCGACTGATATCATCACGCAGACCGTCACTATCCTGGCTCGAAAGCGCGGAAGGGAAGACCCGCATGGCTTCTGTGATCACAGACGAGCTTTGCAAGACCAAGCTGCCGTTTATTGAACACCAGACCATATCACATCACCCAGAACATCTGCGTTGCGGGCCAGCGGACGTTGCACCTGTTCATATGTAAAGATCCATCCCCAGCCAAAATCGTTCTTCAGGTGAAAAGTACCGATTGTACCCAGGAGACACTCGCGTTCTACGGCGCAGTGGCCCAGAGGATCATGTCGTGCTCATTGAGAGCCACTCTTGCCGCTAATGGGTCCTCCAGGGGACAGCCGCCCGTGACGTGGTGGTCGTAGAATTGCAACTCAAGCTTGCGGAGGTAAATTCGCATGGAGTACACATGAGCACATGTCTACAATAGTCCACCCGCATATCACGAGCGATCCAAACATTTGTGGTGGGAGTCCGTGTATTGAAGGAACGCGCATTACCGTGCGAACCATTGCGATTTACGCGTTGCATCACGGGCAGACTCCGGAAGAGCTACTCACGCACTATCCTCACCTCAGTCTCGCATCGATTTATGATGCCCTGTCCTATTACTACGACAATCGTGACGTACTGGATAAGGACATTGTCGAGCATCTGTCAGCACCACAAATTGATTCACGACCGTAATCCCACACCCCGTCTTGCCTCATGAGCCTTGTGGCATGAAAGCCTATCTGGATGAACAGATCCATCTGACCATGGGGTCGTTGTTTCACGGGCGATGGAAAAAGGAGCGGGAGCACACTGTCCTCTCTTCCTGCTTCACATCAGCCATCTCTTTCATTGCTGCGGATCTTCCGATACAATTTGAAGAGTTCCAATGATGAGGTGACATGATGGGCCATACCATACGGTTTGAATGGGAGTTGCCTGAGCCATTCCTTGGCATGATGGCAATAGACGACGCGACACTGGCCGAGGATGTCAAACGAGCAGCCGTGCTTGATTGGGTGCGCACGGAGCAGCTTTCTTGGCGAGCAGGCGCCGAGTTGTTAGGGATGCCTCTGCGCGAGTTTTTGACGCTAATGGCCGCACATAAGATCCCTGCCGCAGAATACGAAGCCGGATGGTTAGACAAGGAGTTGGAGGCCTTCAAAGCAGCCACATCTCAGGATACCGCGTGATCGTCGTCACAGATAGTGGCCCGCTGATTCACCTTGCCGCTGTCAACCAGTTCCGTCTCCTCAACCAATTCTTCCAGCACCTGCTGATCACCCCGCAAGTCCATGAAGAAGTGGTCACTCAGGGAACAGGTCGCGCCGGGAGTCTTGAATTGCAGCAAGCCCTCCAGGAGAAGTGGATCACGGTCGAGGATGTGGCCGATCGCGCGTTGATCGACCGGCTCACAGTGCCGAACATCTCGAAAACAGATGCCACGGTGATTGCCACTGCACTTGTCCATCACGCCACAGTGCTGTTGGCTGATGACATCGCCGTCAGGACAGTGGCCATGCGTGAAGGGCTCACCGTCATGGGAACCATCGGTATCCTCGTGCATGCTCGGTTGGAAGGAATCATCGATAGGCTACAACCAGTGCTCGATCAACTCAGGGCATCCGGGTTTTATCTCGACCCGGCAGGGCAAGTCTACCAAGATGCCCTCCGCCGCGTGCAAGAACGCTGATGAGTCCCCACGAGGATCGCCTCCCATGGCACGCCTATCGACCTCTATTTTTTCTTGACGATCACACAAAGACTCCCGGCCCCGTTGATTTCAACTGAGGATCGGACGCTCACCACGCGACTGCGAGAAGCTGGAGACCTGCTGGGCATCAGACTGCTCGACCATCTCATTCTCGGTGACGACCGTCTCTATAGTTTCGCCGATCAGGGCTGGCCGCTGTGAGGCGACAGCGAAAGTCCTGTCGCACCTCACGTCGATAATCCTTTTGAGCACATGACGCATGTCGACAGATTCGGAAAATTCAAGTTCCCTACCACACGTAGTGGTCTGCTTCTGAGCTTGCGCCACTCGACCCCACCTTTGCCTTGCTCAATGACGCCAATCCGACGCGGGCGCAGAAAATGATGCGGCATCAACACTATGCGACCACGAAGATTTATGTGAAGGAAGTGCAGAAGTTGCTGGAGGGGGCGAAGGCGGCGGTGACGCAGATCTAGGCGGGAGCAATCCCACCACCTGTGTCACGCACGCAGTGAAGAAATTTTGCTACGACGTGAATCTCTTTCGATACACCACTCCCTCTTGCTGTTGACGCCGTCCAAAGCACTTCCGCCCAGCGCAGCTTCTGCAAAGTGGCCAACCTACTTATTTTCATGATAGCAGCAAACATTCGCTCCATGTAGTATCCGTGGCGTGCGGTTTGCTCGTGCACTCACGCGGAAGTTAGGCGATGGGCTCACGTCACGCTACAAAATGGGACGGATACTTGGGCACTATCGGGCCACCCGAGGAGGAATTGCGATGGAACCATTCGTTGCCTATCACGGTGTGAATACCGCCACGCATCAGCAGCGGTTCAACGAGTTGCTGGCGCAAGGACTGCGAATGACATGGATCAATGTCTCCGGTGACCCAAGCGATGCTTGCTACGCGGCTGTGTGGGTGGCAAGTGACGGTCGACGCACAAGGTCCCCACACGTTGGCCGCGGAACTGGACGCTGCCATGGCCGACACGATGCGCCGCTTCGGGGTGCGGTCTGCGGCACTGGCCATTGCCAGAGGCGGCGTGGTGCTGGTGTCCCGCGGGTACACCTGGGCGGAACCTTGGTTCCCGGTGACGCAACCCACGGCTTTGTTTCGACAGGCCAGCGTGTCCAAACTGTTTACCTCAGCGGCAGCCCAAGCGCTGCATGACGATAATGTTATGGGCTTGGATACACCGATGTTCGGCTTCCTCGGCGTCAGTACTCCCCTGCCCAGTGACGTCTCGGTGGATTCACGGGTCGCACGGATCACGTTGCGCCACGCTACGACCCGTACAACAGGGATGCACCGCGATCTCTTTGGTCGTCGCCCTGATGGAACCGACAGGGATGCGACCATGCGCGACGTTGCCCTAGTCGCGGGCCGCCTCGGTCCGCCCACGCCAGACGACGTCGTTCGGTATGCCTACGGTATGCCTTTGGTAATCGATCCCGGCAGCATGATTGGTGATGGGTATTCCAACGTTGCGTTCTTCGTGCTCGGCGCCGTCATCGAACGAACTGTGGGACAACCGATCGACGCATACATCCGACAGCGGCTGCTCGCTCCATTCGGCGTCAGCGACCTCGTCGTCGCTCGGACGGCCGTCGGACAGCGTTTCCCCGGTGAAGCTCCTGGATACGACAGCTCCAATGCAGGTCCCTCGATGCTCGACACCTCCGGTGTGTGGGCGCCCGGTGCATATGGCGGTTCGTTCGCGCTTGAAGTCGCGCCCGCAGCGGGTGGCTTTGCGACCTCAGTGACCACGGTGGCGCGCTTCATCGGCTCCCATGCCGTTTGGGACCTCGGCCCGCGTCCTATTGCCACTGCCATTCGCTACGGCGATTTCATCGACACTTTTCCCCAACCGCTCATGCCACATGACAATATCGCACACGGTAATACGATGGCCTGCGATACGGGGTTTTCCCCCGGCAATATCAGGCCTCGTTTCAATGTGCTGATCTAATGTTTTCGTGGTCATAAAGGACCCCTTACTTGCACTAACGACAGCTTCTAATGTAGCAGAGTTGTTTCTGATACACGAGAACCACTGGCGAAGGGTCAAATGGATCAGAAGGGAGTCTTGGTGGTTAGATGCTTGGAGCACGCAGTGAACGGATTCTGTAATCTTGGAGCGTGTCAGCACTCGGACATGCAAAGCGGCGTTCCAAGTGTCGATCGCTTTGAAAGAAATTGAGACCATTCTTTTGCAGCCAGCACGGCTTTGTAAGAACTCTTTCAATGTGGGCCGCATAAGTTGGTCTCTCAGCGAACACCGAGGGCGAGCAAGACGGAGGCTACGCAGTAAGCGGAGATTGACAGGGGAAGGCGGATCGGGTAAAATTAAACTAGTCTAAACTAGTCTATGAGAGGAGGAAGGATGGAGACGATCGGGGCATTTGAAGCCAAAACCCACCTGTCGGCGCTACTGGACCGGGTCAGCAAAGGCGAGACCATCACCATTACCAAGCATGGTGTCCCGGCCGCGATGCTGGTGCCTGTCGGGCGGGAGGCACAGCGACTGAGCCATCAGGAGATTGTGGAAGGGATGCATGAGCTGCGGGGGCGGGTCAAAGCGGATTCCATGACCGTGCGGGAGATGATTGAGGAAGGCAGGCGGTTTTGAAAGGCATTGTGGTCGATGCATCGGTCGCGCTAGCCTGGTGCTTTCCCGACGAGCACAGCGAGTATGCGGACGATGTGCTGGATGCACTGGAAGGGCAGACGGTCGTCGTACCATCCGTGTGGGTACTTGAGGTCGCCAATGCCGTGCTCGTGGCCGAGCGGCGCAAGCGTATCGGGAAAGCGGACATCGTGCGGTTTGTGGCATTATTGGGAAATTTATCAATCTCTGAAATGTCGGTGCCGGTTGGCGGGATTCTGGAGACGGTCATCCCGCTGGGACGGGAACATGGGCTGTCAGCCTATGATGCGGCCTATCTGGATGTCGCGGTTCGGACAGGGCTGGCGCTTGCGACCGCGGATGGACCGCTGGAAGGCGCTGCGCGGAAGGCCGGAGTCGTCATCTGGACGTCGCGGAAGAGTGGCAAAGGAAAACGATAGAAAGAAAGCGACCGAAAGAGGCAACGCTCACGTCTCCTCGGTCTGCAGGACATCCCGCAAGCTTGAATCGTCAAAGGGGCATTGCCTTCGCTGCGGTCATTAACCAAGACATACGCCTTTCGCTTCTCTGCGACCGCTTTCGTCACCAACTCCACGGTATCCCGCCGCATCTCTGGAAGCTCTTCCACAATCTTGGTGTATGGCTCCGCTCGTTTCTTCGCTGCTTCATAGGACATCTTGAGCGGTGTCAGGAGTCGCAGCACCGGGAGTGGTGCGGTGAAACGTTCCCTCGCCTATTAGCCACATCCAACAAGGGGCTGGCGGCCGCCTACTACCTGCTGAGCCTGATGGCGTTCTACCTGTGTCTGTTGGTCCTGCAAGCCGTAGTCCCTGATCATGCCAGAAAAGATGCCTAGGAGAGGGGGGAGTGAAGCGGGAAATCGGGGGTGGCGTTGGTGAACAGTCCCACGCCTGAACGTCTGATCCTAGCTATAGATCCGACTTATACATGACATCGGTGCGCAGCACATATTTTTGCCCACTGTGAACCATAGCCCCCTCGTGCCAGATGGAATGTAAGAACACGAGTGCCATCCCTTCCCTCGGTTGTACGCTAAGGTAGGGACGGTGCTGGACGACGTGCTCCATGTCCGCGAAGAATCGTGTTTCCCCACCCGTCATCCCATCGTTGAGATAGATCATAAACGTCACCTGACTTTGCTCATAGCTGTTCATCCTCGTATAGGCCCCATCGCGATGAGGGTTGAATGTCTGCCCAGGACCATAACGGTAAAAGCGCCACCGTTCATTGAACCCCACAAGTGTATGACCTTGTATAGCAGGCAAGAATGGTTCGGCTCGCCGGAACAGGTCTGAGGCGAGAGCCACGTCATCGACCACGACACGCTCGTTGTTCCGGACATGCTCGATGATCTCACCGGCGACAGTTCCCGGCTCATAGAGGAGAGCTTCGCTACGCTGGATCAGCGCTGCGCAAGCTTCGCCTGACAGGAAGTCGTGGATCAGTAACACCTTCCCTGGATCCACATCTTCCTTGATCAGGGACAACATGCTTGGGTCACTTTCCTTTCCTCGCACGACCTGCTCGGAAATGGCTTCTGAGCCACTTTCCAGCGCTAGGACTCCTCTGGACTGGTGCCCTTCCGTTGGCATTGATCCACGAAGTTCATCATCATGATTCTACATGCTTCCTCATCAATATGAGACACCGCTCCCCTCGCTCCAACAAAATCCCCGTTGTTCATCAGAATTAATGGAATCATCAATAGGGGTAACATTCCCGAAGACTCCATCGCTTTTGCTATCTCGATTGCCCCAGCAACATGACCTGCCCGGGCAAAGGCGAGAGGCAGTTCACGATATTCGTGACAAACTAATAACGATTGATCAGGGCATGAGACGATCGTGTCCTTGACCCCCTCTACATCCCCGCGATCTTTTTGCATGCACAGAATCGCCCACCAGACGTCTCTCAGATATCTCCTATCAACCATCCTTTCGATGGTCTGTCTCGCCCCGGTTACATTACCTGCAAGAGCTTGCCTGATAGCACGGTCCTTGAGAGTTTCATCTGTGAGTGCCTGGTCAGACATTGTTGTTGGCTCCTCTCTGTGTCCGACTCGACCTCGAACCACCGACATGGATCAATGCGCAGAGTTATGCCAATAGAATTGGCGGATAAATATAAAGATATAGAAGGACAGATTAAATTTATCGGCATGTTATTCAAGCCTATCACAAGGCTTGGAACATGCTGGAGGGAATGGCCGATTCGCTACATCCACCCGAAAAACCACATGAAGATCCCTGGGCCATGGGATCGAGCGGTTGGCGCATGCGGTCCACGTCAAAGTGGACCCGGCCGATCTCAGGCCAACGCCTGATGGATACTGTGCTGCCGGTCACGCAGACCCAGTGGTTGGGAGACTGCGGGGGACTGAGACAATCTATCGGTGTGGACCTCCACGCCGGTGCATTGATGCGATAGAGTCGTGGACTTCCGTGCTTGCCCAATGATCGCTTGTCCCACAAGCCACAATTGGAGCATTCACCGCCCGTATGACTCCGCGACCTGCAGCGCATTCCGTAAGGCTTGAATCGTCAGGGGCGCATTCCCTTCGCTGCGGTTGTTTACCAGGACATACGCATGCCGCTTCTCTCCTACCAATTGTTTCACCAGGTCCACGGTGTCTCGCCGCATCTCTGGATAGTTCTTCAACGATTGTCGTGTACGGTTCTGCTCGTTTCTTTGCAGCTTCGTACGACATCTTGAGCGGCGTCAGGAGTCGCAGAACCGTGAAGGGCGCTGTGAAGTGTTCATCCATTCGCTGATGCTGTTCACGTAACGAAGGCATGTAGGACCAATGATTGTAGACATGCGCGACGCCGTGATGCTCTAGGACCTTTCGATAGTCAGGACCCAACAAGCCCGCGTTACGAATTTCGACCGCATAGCGAAATTCCTTGGGAAGTTGACTGAAGAAGGTATCGAGCCGCGAGCAGAACTCCTCGCTGGATATGCCGTGCCGTTGGAACTCGAAGAGAACGGGGGCGGTATGGGGTTCAGCAGTAGGTCATTGGCCGCACATAGATGGCGCGAGCCTGTGCCGTGCTGAGTCGTCCGCCGGTACTCACCTTCACGGGTAAACCAAGACGAAGGTGCCTGGTGCTGGAAGACTGCCGCGATGGGCTCGCCGCTGGGACATTGAAGAGCCGCCTTCCCCACTCATCGAGCCACCCATCGATACTCGTGTGTGCTGCACTCATTGGATGTGCCAGCGCTCTACCGTCCCGCGTAAGAGATCGGACACCTTCTTCGTATGGGCCTGGATCACGCGAGAAAGTTCGGTGATGACTTCGACCCGAAAGGCTGTCCGATTCTGAGGAGCGCTATTCAGGACTTTTGCAATCTGGTTGAGGTTCCTGCCCAGAGCAAGGAGTTGCTGATTCGACCGGGCCAAGGTCTCCAATTCCGGCTGGCCGACCTGCGGCTGCCCGGTCAATTTCGTGCGCACCATCGCCACCACCCATTTCGTCGGCACATAGCCTTCGTGCCCGGCCATCCGCTTCAGGGCAGCGAGCTCTGAGGGCGTGAGGTTCACTTCCATGCGGGCAGTGGCTCGTTCAGGCTTCAGCGTGACGCGCAGCCGAGGCACAGGAGCCCGCGTGGCCCTCCGGTCCATGGCCTGCCGAAGGGCGTTCCGCAGAGCATGGCTCGGCGTAATGCCGTGGGCCTGACACCAGACCTGCCAGGGCGCTTTCAGTTCACCCAGATCCACCGTGACTGTGGTCGTCCGTTTGGCCGTCTGCCCCATCAGCTCACCTGTGCCAGCCCAAGTCGAGACGCCCCGCCCCCCTCACCAACCGGTGTCTGATTCTGGTCATCGGAGGAGAGTCCTGGGGCGGTGATCGAAGGGTCAACGAACATGGGCACAACGATACAATAAACCCAGAATGTAAGACAACTGCGGGCAAGAGCCATATCCTGCAACCTCTTAAAAATGGAATAAATATGGGAAAGACGGAGAACTCACAGGATCACCAGACAACTGACTCGGCGGGGCCCGCGCGCCACGGAGGAAGAATTGATGTTTGGGACAGAGACGGGTACGCTGATGCCTCGTTGGAGCGACGCGGATGACGACGGACTATGAACAGACGATTCTTCAGAAGCTTCGGCATCTGCCTCCCCAACGGTTAGCCGAGGTGGAGGCCTTCGTAGATTTTCTCTCCCACCGTCAGGCCAAAGAGCGTAAGCTGATTCAGGCCTCCAGCCACCTCGCCACCGCCGCCTTCGCGCGAGTCTGGGACAACCCCGCTGACGCCGACTATGACCGGTTATGACTTCGGGGATGTGGTTTGAGTCCCCTTCCCGTGTACGGATCAGTCCGCCGTCAAACGCCGCCCTGCGGTCGTGGTCAGCACTCCGGCCCATCATCAGGCCCGTCCTGATCTCCTCATCCTGGCGATTACCAGTCGACGACCCTCTTCCCTCTCTGTAGGTGAAGTGGTGCATCCCATCAAAGTCATTGATCCGCCGAGCACCATTTCATAGGCTACAGCCCTCCCCAACATGCACTTGACAGCATATGCCTTGTAAGGCATACTTCGATCGTGGCATGGGAAGTCCGGTTCCACGAAGAGTTCGAGCCCGAGTTTGACGCGTTGCCCGAAGCCGTCCAAGATGAGTTGTTCGCGCATGCGAAATTACTCGAACAGTTCGGCCCTCAACTCGGGAGGCCTCGGGCTGATACATTGAAGGGCTCTCGGCATGCGAACATGAAGGAACTCCGCTTTGACGCTAAGGGTGGGGTCTGGCGCGTGGCGTTTGCGTTTGACCCTGCGCGAAGAGGCATCCTGCTGGTCTGCGGGGATAAATCAGGTGGCAGCGAAAAGCGCTTTTATCGTGCGCTCATCCGGACAGCCGATCGTCGGTTGGACGCGCACCTCGCGAAGTTGAAAAAGCACGACGGAAAGGGGGACCGCCATGGCAAGCACACTGCATGAGAAGATCAAGAAACTGGGGACACGACGCCAAGAAAAGATCCACGCGCGGGCTGCTCAACTGATTGCCGAAGAACGGTC